>TARA_R110002073_G_scaffold105737_6_pt1 | contig 12505 bp, 10 predicted proteins | sample TARA_R110002073 | Tara Oceans TARA_R110002073 (sample SAMEA4397174) | marine metagenome | biome: Polar Biome; feature: [DCM] deep chlorophyll maximum layer (ENVO:01000326); material: water (ENVO:00002006), including particulate matter (ENVO:01000060) such as... | depth 40 m
CCTGCGCGACGGTCGCCTGGACGCGCTCGTCGTCGAGAACTTCGGCGACGTGCCGTTCTTCGGCGGGCCGGTCCCCAGCGAGACCATCGCGGCGATGGCGCGCGCGATCGACGCCGTGCGACGCGTCGCGCCCAACCTCCCGCTCGGCGTCAACGTGCTGCGCAACGATGCGCGTGCGGCGTTGGGCCTTTGCGCAGCGACCGGCGCCAGTTTCCTGCGCGTCAACGTCCATTCGGGAACGATGCACACCGATCAAGGTACGCTCGTGGGGCGCGCAGCCGAGACGGTGCGCGAGCGTGCGCGCCTCGCTCCGCACGTGGTGATCTTCGCCGACATCCACGTGAAGCATGCGACGCCGCCTCCGGGTGAACGACTGATCGATGCCGCGCGCGATGCGCGCTTGCGCGGTCTGGCCGACGCGTTGGTCATCAGTGGTCGCGCGACAGGATCCGCAGCAGCGATGGAGGACCTGGTGCAGGTGCGCGAGGCGTTGCCCGACACGCCGCTGTTCATCGGCTCAGGTCTGAACCCGAGCAACGCCGCCGAACTGTTGACCGTCGCGAACGGTGCGATCGTCGCGACGTGCCTCGAGGTCGATGGCGTTCCGGGTGCGCCCGTCGATCCGCAGCGTGTGGCGGCTTTGAACACCGCGCTCGGTCGGTCCTAGGGCTCGCGCGATGAGTCTCGAACAACATCGAACCGACGGAGCCGGCGTGCGCACGTTCGCCGTGATCACGGTCAGCGACACGCGGGATGCGACGACCGATCGTGGGGGGGACTTCCTGGTCGAGGCCGTCGAGGCCGCCGGGCATCGTGCCCCGCACCGGGATCGCGTGACCGACGACGCCCCGGCGATCGAAGCTGCGGTGCGCGCCGCGTGTGCTGTCGCCGAGGTCGAGTTGGTGCTTGTCACCGGCGGGACGGGCATCGCTCCGCGGGACGTGACCGTTCCGACGCTCGAGGCGATCTTCGAGTCCCGGATCCCGGGATTCGGGGAACTCTTCCGCTCGCTCTCGTTCGAACAGATCGGCTCCGCGACCATTCTGAGCCGCGCCTGTGCCGGAATTCTGGCCGGGCGGGTCGTCTTCGCGCTCCCCGGATCGCCCAAGGCGCTGGCTCTCGCCATGGAGCGGATCATCCTGCCCGAGGCGGGGCATCTCGTCAGCCAGTTGGGTCGCTAGGATGGTCGCGGTGTCGAACGCGACACCGTTCCCCCTCCAGCTTCTGGCAGCTCCTGCCTGCTCTGCCCACGACGGTGCGATGACCGCCCCCGAAACCCCCGCTTCCGATTCTCCCACGCTCGTCGACGCCACCGCGGCGGAGGGACCCGAGCCGGTCGTCCTGCGCGGCATTCCGGTCGCCCCGGGCCTGGGGATGGGGCCGGCGCGCATCGCCAGCGAAGACCTGGCCGAGGTCACGCACCGGCGCGTGCCCCAGGAGAAGGTGCAAGGCGAGTTGGAGCGCTTCCGTCTCGGTCTCGAGGTCGTCGAAGCCGAACTGCGCGAGCTCGCCGGCAACCTCGGCGGCAAGGTCCCCGAGGACCACGTGCGCATCCTCGACACCCACGTGTCCGTGCTGCGCGATTCCGTCTTCCTGTCGGACGTCGAGAACCTGATCCTGCGCGAGCAACTCGCTCTCGAGGCAGCGATCGCCAAGGTCATCCTCGACTTCGATCGCATCTTCAAGCTGGTCGAGAACGAGGCCATTCGCGAGCGCGCCGTGGACCTGCGCGACGTCGGCATCCGCGTGCTCCGCGCACTCGAGCGTGAGTCCAAGGATGCCGCGACGCAGGCACCTGAACCCGCTGGGCCGAAGGCGGGGGGGACGCCGGTCGAAGGCAGCGTTCTCGTCGCACGCGAGTTGACCGTCGTCGACCTGATGGATCCGACCGGCGCGCGTCCCGCGGCGATCGTGACCGAGTCCGGTTCCCCGACCAGCCACGCGGCCGTCCTTGCGCGCTCCCTCGGGATCCCGACCTTGTGCGGCGTCGAGGGACTGTTGTCCCAACTGACCGAGGGCGAGTTCGTGATTGTGGACGCGGCCGAGGGTGTGGCACGGATTCGTCCCGAGGCGCGCATCATCGAGCAGTTCAAGGCCGCTGGCCTGCCCGGCTCGGAACGTGCGGAGGCACCGGAGTGGATGTCCACCGCGGCGCACACGCTGGACGGAACGATGCCAACCCTCACGGCCGCGTGCGGAAGCCTGCCCGACGTGCAAGGCATGCGCGGGCTCGGCATCCAGGGCATCGGCATGTACCGCACCGAGTTGCTCTACCTGCTCGATCGCGAGCCGCCGACGGTGGATGCTTTGATCGCACACTACCGCGCCGTTCTGACCGAGGCGGGCCCGGTGCGCGTGACGTTCCGGTTGGCCGACCTGTCTTCCGGTTTGGGCGTGCCGTGGTTGTCCCGCGAGCGCGAGCCCAACCCGGCTCTGGGCCGCGCCGGCGTGCGCCTCTTGCTGGATCGTCCCGAGCTGTTGCGCCGCCAGTTGAACGCGCTGCTGCGCGCTGCGGACGGTCATCCGGCCGACGTCGGTCTGGCCGTGCCCATGGTCGTGGACTGCGGCGAGTTCCGTCGTATCCGCGAGGCGCTCTTCGAGGAGCGCTACGCGTTGCGCCGCGAGAACGTCCCGCACGCAGCCGACCTGCTGCTGGGGGCTGTGATCGAGACGCCGGCTGCCGTGTTCGGCGCCGAGGACCTCGCAGCGGAGGCTGCGTTCCTGGCGATCGGCCTGGACTCGTTCCAGCAGTACATCTTGGCGGCCGACCGCGGCCTGCCGGCGCACGGCGTGCACTTCGAACATCTGCACCCCTACGTGCTGCGCGCGGTGGCCCAGGTCGTCGAAGCCGCTGAGGCTGCGGGCACGCCCCTGCGCGTGTTCGGGATCACGGCCGCGCGGCCCGAGAACGTCGGTTGGTTGCTGGGCGTCGGCGTGCGCGATCTCGTCGTGGGCCTCGCCGGGTTCGAGAATGCCGTGCGGGCCATTCGCGCGACCGACATTCAAGTTGCGCGCCGCAGTGCCGCAGCACGCTTGTCCGACGTGTCGAACGATGAGCGACCGCCGATGGGCGTCTGATCTGGTTGCCTGCGCCATGCCGCGCGTGACCGAGGCCTGCCGCGGCGGATCCATTGCGTAGACCCCGGCTCCAGGATCGAAGTTCAGTGCGACTTGGCCTCAGGAATCCGAGTCTCGCAGGCCGTGGCGTCGGCGCTTAGGCGCCGAGTGGTGTGACGCGCGGCGCGTCGCGCACGATGTCCAGGACGCGTGCGGTCGCCGGAGGATCCGCCGTGTGATACGCGCCTTGCATGGCCGATGCGACGTGCTCGATGCGGTCGCGGGAAGCCAGTGCGACGACTCCCGAGCCCGCGCCCGAGATCGTCGTGATCCACGCGCCAGCCGTTGCGGCGGCAGCGAACACCTGGCTGGCGCCAGGGATGAGCGGTAACCGGTAGGGTTGGTGCAAGTGCTCCGTCGCGCCCAAGCGCAACAGGTTGGGATCGGCGTTCGCCAGCCCCGCCAGGAGGAACGCGAGGCGCCGCGGTTGATCGACGGCATCCTTGAACGGCACGGACTTGGGCAACGCCCCGCGACTGCTCCGCGTGTCGAACGGAGTGGCGGGCCAGGCGACCGCGAGTCCGATGTCCTGGCTGACGGGATGTTGCAGGACGTGCCAACCGTCCTGGCCCTCGATGGCGAGCGTGCAGCCACCGAGCAACGACGCGGTCGAGTTGTCCGGATGACCTTCGATCTCGGCGCCGGCGGTGATCAGCAGGTGCGGGTCGACGTCGCTCGTGCCGTGCGCGAACGCGTGACCCAGCAAGAGGCCGGCGGCGGTCGCAGCCCCGGTGGAGCCGAGGCCGAACCCGATCGGGATCTCGGAGACGACGCGCCACACCATCGGCTGCGGATCCTGGCCGGCGTCGCGCATGGCGCGCTCGAACGCGTCGACCAAGCAGCCTCCGTCGGCCGGCCACTCGAGGGCCGTTCCCTTACGCGTTTCGAAGTGCGAAGCGCCCGTCGCGGATTCCCCGACGAGGGTGACGTCCAGGAACAACGCGAGCGCGAGGCCGACGCAGTCGAACCCAGGACCCAGGTTGGACGTGGAGGCGGGGACGCGAACGTGGAGGGGGAGAAGAGGCATCGGCTGGAATTGTGGGCCCGCGCGGGCTCTCCGGCCACCCCTATCAAGAGTGCTTGTTCTTGGTGCTCCCACCCGATAAGGTGTCGCCCATGCCCTTCGTTGCAGGTACTTCACGCTTTCGAGTTCGTTCCGCGGTGAGGCACCGTGGGAATGCGCTCGTCGGCGGGGTGCAAGGATCCGAGCAGGATCCTGCGTCCACCTGGGACCGGATGGGCACTTCAGTTCCTGAGGGGAAGAACGCGTCGCTCGCACGACGGCTCCCTGGATCGATGTTCGGCGCTGCCTCGAACCACGGAACCGCACCCGTGCTCGAAGCTCAAGGCGTTGGATTCGTCCAAGGGGAAGCCCCGCACGGGAATGCCGACACAGCATTCCTGGGCGAGGTCCGTACCCGTGTCGCGTTCTCCTGAAGCTCCAAGCAAGAGGCAATTTCATGTACGGCGATCTCGGCGCAGAGAAGGACCGCTTCTCATCTCGTCTGGCGACCATCCCCGGCTTACACCCGCTCCCGTCCATCGGTGACTGGATCCTGCTCGAGGTGATCGAGCCGGCTTCCGTTGCCCGCAAGGTGAATCGTCGCCTCGAGCCCGGCGCGGTCAGCGTGCCGCGCGGTGTCGACGGCGCGGTTCGGGTTCACGTGGGGCATCCGCGTGACAACGAAAAACTGTTCCAGACCCTTCGCGAGGTCCTCGGCAAGCGCAAGCGCGCCTGAGATGTCGCTGCGGACTCCAACGTGAGTCCAATCTCCGGTCACTTCGGTGTACCGGGCCGCCAGGGGGCGCGTACCGCGAGGTGCGCGCCCCTTGGTGCATTCCGGGGATTGCGATGCTTGTCGGGGATCCTCGCAGGGGCTGTGAGTCTTGCACTGCGCCTGGTGATCGGCCCCATGGGGCGGCCCAGGAAGCGTGCGGCACCTTTCGAATGGAACCGAGATGCGTCCAAGCCCGAGTCCAGAAGGCTGCCCCCTTCCAGATCGGCGCCGAAGGAACGCATCCGGAGCAACCAACACCTGCTTCGAACCCACGAACGACACGGCCAAAGCTATTCTGTGAACCATGAACCCCATGCTTCCGCTCTCCTTCGTGCTCCTGGCCGTCTTCGCGCCGGATTCGACCGTCTCCGATTCGAGCGCACCTCGCGATGAGGACAAGCTGCCCAAGTCGAACGTGAAGATCACGTCCAAGGAACTCAGCCATCACGTGCACTTCCTGGCCGGCGACGAGTTGCGCGGTCGCAAGGCAGGCACCGAGGACGCGCATCGCGCCGCGCGCTACCTGGTCCGCGCGCTCGAGCGGGCTGGCTTCGAACCGGGCGGGGACGACGGGACGTTCCTGCAGAGAGTCCCGCTGCGCCAGACCGTCTGGACCGCGCCGCACCAGTTGACCGTACACACCGACGTCGAATGGGATGCCGAGCACGGCGTCGACTTCTCGGTGCGGATCAACGGTCTCGCCAAGGACACGGGACGGTTGACGGTCGCCCACGTGAAAGAGGCCGGGGACGTACCGGAGGGTGCGAACGCCGAGGTCGCTCTCCTGTTCCACTCGCGATCGTCGGAGATGAAGTCGTGGCTCGAAGCCGCGGGACACGAGGACGGTGAGGGCTTCGGCCTGGTGATGCGCGTCGGTGGAACGACGCCCGGGCGCTCGCGCGGTACGATGCGCAGCGGCGGGTTGCAGTTGCCCAAAGGCGAGATCGTCGACGGCGTGGAAGAGGTCACGTTGCGCGGCAAACCGGGCACGGAGGCCGAGGCCATCCAGTGGGTCGACCTGAAGTTCCACGGCGGACCCGAAGACGTGCTCGACTACAACGTCGTCGCGAAGTTGCCGGGTGTGGGCACCGAGGAACACCCCGAGTTGAAGGACGAAGTGGTCGTCCTGTCGGCGCATTACGATCACCTGGGCGTGAGGTCGCGCAACGCGAGCGGGCCCGAGGACGGTGAGGACACGATCTACAACGGTGCCGACGACGACGCGAGTGGCGTCGCGACGGTGCTGGAGATGGCGGAAGCCCTGGGTCAGGCCAAGGAACGTCCGGCGCGCACGGTCTACGTGCTGCTCGCCGCTGCGGAGGAACACGGCATGCTCGGCACGCACTACTTCGCCGACAACTGCCCGGTCGATCTGACCAAGATCAACTGCAACCTGAACTTCGAGATGGTGGGGCGCCCGGACGAGACGGTCGGTGGTCCGGGTCAGCTCTGGTTGTCCGGATTCGAGCGCAGTTCGCTCGGGCCCCGACTCAAGGAACTGGGCATCGGCGTCGCCGAGGACATGCGCCCGGAGCAGAACTTCTTCGCGCGCTCGGACAACATCGTCTTCGTGCAAAAGGGCATCGTCGGCCAGACGTTCTCCTCCTACAACATGCACGACGACTATCACCAGGCCTCGGACGACCCCGAATCGCTCGATTACGAGCACATGGAGCAGGCCGTACGCGCCTGTTTCGACGCCGTGCGTCTGGTCGTCGACGGCGAGATCACTCCGACCTGGAACGAGGGCGAGCCGAATCTCGGGCGGCGCTAGGAACGCGATCCCAGCCAAGCTAGGATCCGCGACCGCAAGTTCGGATCCCACGATCCCGAACCCAGGATTCCGAGGGGAACACCATGTCGAGCAAGACCAAAGACAAGAAGCAGAAGAAGAGCGGCAAGAGCGCCAAGGGCAAGCACACCGGCAGCGGTGCGCCCAAGTCGGTCAAGAAGAAGGACCGCAAGCTCAACGCCAAGAACGCGGATCGGTACGACCTGTACCAGCGGTCCGTGAACTCGCCCGAGACCGACGTGGACTTCCTGACCGAAGTCTTCGAGGACCTGCGCGGCCGCCCGCTGCGTCACCTGCGCGAGGACTTCTGCGGCACGTCGCTGTTGTCCGCCGAGTTCCTGAGCCGCAGCCCCGAGAACACCGTCGAAGGCGCCGACCTGGATCCCGAGCCGATGGCCTGGGGCCAGTTGCGCAACTTCGGCAAGGTCGAGGACGGTCACAGCCGCATGAAGTTCCACCTGATGGACGTGCGCGATCGTTCGGACAAGCGTCCGGACCTGACCACGGCCCAGAACTTCAGCTACTTCGGCTTTCACGACCGCGCGACGCTGCTGTCGTACTTCAAGGCCGTGCACGCGGACCTCGCCGACGACGGCGTGTTCGTGATGGACCACTACGGCGGTCCGGACTCGATGGTCGAGATGGAGGAGGAGCGCGACATCGAAGGCGCGTTCACCTACGTCTGGGACCAGAAGGAGTACTTCCCCGGAAGCGGCGAGTACAAGGCCGCGATCCACTTCGACTTCCGCGACGGAAGCCGCTGGGAGAACGCGTTCGAGTACGACTGGCGCCTGTGGTTCCTGACCGAGCTCAAGGACGTCCTGATCGAGGCCGGCTTCAAGGAAGTACGCACGTACTTCGAAGGCACGGACCCCGACGACGAGGAAGAGGGCAACGGCGAGTTCGAGTTCGACCCCAAGGGTGAGAACGTCGATGCGTTCATCGGGTACTTGGTCTCGTTGAAGTAGCGCGTTCCACGCTTCCACATGTGCAGATGGCTCCGGAGACGGGGCCGTCTTGCGTTGGTGCGGATGTGCTCCGCGAAGCATGCAGCGGAGCGACGACCGCTAGGGGCGATATCGCTGGGCAGCTGTCCAAATCGCGGCAGTCCGAATCGCCGCTGCCCGTTGTCGGTCGGCTCGCGATCGATGGAGTAGCAACTCGATGGGTCGTGGGGGCCTTCGACGCGATGTCGCGAAGGGTGCCCCAATCAAGATGGAGGGGCCGCCCGACTCTCCGTCGTCAACGCTGTTCGCTCAACTCCACTGCGCGCCGGACCTGGCGGATCGTCCGCGTCGCATCCACGAAGAACGTGGCGGGCGCGGTGAAGCCGTAACCCCGCGGAAGGGCGATCAGTTCGAGGTGGACGTGATGCTCGGGCGCGAAGTCCCGGGCGTCGGTCTCCTCGTCGGCGTCCCGTTCGTCGGGCACGCGGATCAGGACCAGCGGAACACGTCCAGCGGTTCGATCGAGGCTGGATAAGTGATGGGCGCAGACGCCGCACCCTTTGCGATAGACCACGACCTGCGCGGGGATCGGTAAGGCCTCTGCGCCGCCTTGGATCCACTGGAGCAAACCAGATTCCTCGAGCGTCCGGTCCTGCCAGGTTTCGTCGCGGAGCGTCGCGAAGTCGGGGGACGGGTTCGTGGCGTTGCCGGAGGACCTGGAACAGCTCGCGGCACTCGAACTCCCAAGAACGAGGAGCGCGAGTGCCACGGTGCGTGTCGACCAGCAAACCATCAGCCGCCCATGTTCGCGCGCGTGTCTTCGACCGACATGACCTGCCAGCCGGAGAGCTCCAAGGACCAAGGGGTTTCGAGGCCGTAGCCCCGCTGGATGGACTTCAATTCGAATTCCATCGCACCCTCCGGCTTGGCTTCGATCAGGTTCTCGTTCAGCTCATCACCCTCGGATCGGAGCTCGATCAGGACCACCGGGCGATCGAGGATCGGGTTGATCGCCAACGCGTTGAGGTGCTCCTTGCAGTGGTCGCAACTCCGGCGATAGAGGATCACGTGCGCCGTGTCCGGGATCTCATAGGGATCCTTCGTGAGGTACGTGCCGATCTTGGTGTCCGAGATCATCTGGCCGACCCAGGAGTTCGGGTCGAGCGGTACGAAGAGCGGAAGCGCGTTCTCGATAGGGGGAGGTACGTTCGCTGGTGTGTCGGGACCTCCTTGGTCTTCCGTGTTGCCCGGCGGATCGATCGGCACATCACTGGGGTCCGTCGTGACAGTGTCGTCCTGGAACGTCGACCAGACCGACCACCATGCATGGTGGTCTTCGTCCGTTGTGAATTCGTGGTGCGGCAGCCACAGTCCTACGACCGCAACCACGAGGATCCCGATCCAAGCCAACGGAGAGAACTTCGACTTGGGCAGGCGTTTCCACGGCTTCGAAAGCAGGAGGATCAAGAGGAGCGGCCCATCGACCGCCATCATCTCGAGCGGCTTGATGTTGATCTTGCTGCCGAAGCAACCACAACCCGTTGCCCCGGTGAGTTGCAGCTGCGCGAGGATCACGAGGAAGATCACGTACTGCAGCGCCAACAGCTTCCACCCCAGTTTAGGCCTCAATAGGGCGATGGCGACGATGACGAACTCCATCGTGACGGCCAAGCGGTAGGCCTCCGTAGCCGTCCAGTTGAACATGGACGAGACGGCGCTCTTGTAGATCGGAGGCAGCGCGTTCGGGCTCGCGTACTCCAGCTTGTAGTACGCGCCGACCCCGACCCAAGTGGCGGCGAGAATGATGCCGATCCACGCGGGGACCGGGGAGATGCGTACGGACTCGTTCTCGGACATGACTGCGTGAGGTGGGGGAGATCCAGGTGAGGCGCCGGGATGGCGAGGCCTCGATGTTCGGAGGTGCAGGCTGGGGTGCTCTCTGGCGAGCAAGCCTACAAGGGTGCCGTCCCTACGGACGGATCCGCTCAGCGTGAGATCGGGTTGTAGCGACCGGGGAGCGCTCGGGCCAGCGCGTCCCACAGACGTCCGTCCTCGCCCCAATTCGAGTCGATGACGCTGACGAAGCGTGTCCCACGCAGGGCCTCCAGACCGCTCGGAGCGATCTGGTCCTCGAAGATCGCCAGCTCCTCGGGTCCGCTGGCGGTGCCGGCGAAGAGGTAGGGCTCGCCTCCCATCTCGCCGACCGGCACGGGCTCCACGTCGCGGGATTCGCCCGCTCCGAAGGCTGCCACGGAAAGGGTGCCCGAATCGAGTTCGCGCAGCCGCTCCCAGGCGACCTGGTTCGCGAAGCCCATCACGAAGGCCCTGCGCCGCCACGGCCGGCCGTCGTGGGTGATGCTCTCGCCGGCCGCCGGCTGGGAGGCCAACGTCAGGAATCCAGCTCGGCAGCAGCCCGCGAGGACCGGCACCAGGTCGTCCGTCTCCTCGTCGATGTCGTCCGCCATCCAGCCCGGGAAGAACGGCAGGTCGCCCTCGAGGAAGCGTGCGGCCAGTTCTCCGAGCTCCGACATGGTTCCGGCACCCTTCCACGCGGCCCGGGCTGTGGCACGCTCGGGATCGTCCGGGAAGAGCTCGGAGTCGGGATCGGGGGACGCGGACATGGGGGGAGCCTAACCGGTGTGCTCAGGCCCGGGATGGATCCGGCACCCTTTGCGAGCATGCCCGGGAGGGCCCTTGGGGGCTGTCGAGGGAGCTGTCGGGGACGCCCCGCCCCCTCGATCCGCCGCTAACCTGGGCGGCCCATGCTCTCCGCCATCTTCGACAGCCCGCACCTGATCGCCTCCTTCGCCTATCTCATCGTCCTGGTGGGGGTGGGTGTTTGGAAGGCGCGTTCGGTCAAGGGCTCCGAGGACTTCATGGTCGCCGGGCGGACGCTGCACTGGACCGTGTTGGTGGGCACGTTGCTGGCGACGTGGATCGGCTCGGGTTCGCTCTTCAGCGGCGCTGGACTTGGCTACCGCAACGGTCCCTCCGGACTGTGGATGAGCGCCGGTGCCTGGCTCGGCATCGTCTTCGTGTTCTTCATCGCGAAGCGTATTCGTAACTTCGGGAAGATCACCGTTCCGGACATCTTCGAAGCGCGCTACGGCACGGCGGCCGCGACGCTCGCCATGCTGACCACGATCGTCGCGTACATCACGATCGTCTCCTACCAGTTCAAGGGCGGCGGGAAGATCCTGTCGATCCTGACCGAGGGCGGCATCACGCCGGAAGCGGGCATCGTGATCACGGCGGTGTTCGCGGTGACCTACACCGTGCTCGCGGGCATGCTCTCGGTGGTCTACACGGACGTGGCCAACGGGGTTCTGATGACCTTCGGCGTGATCTTCAGCCTCGGCTGGTTGGTCCACTCCGTCGGGGGGATGGACGAGGTCATCGCGGCGGCGGAGGCCGCTGGCAAGTGGAGACTGTTCGGGAACTGGGCCGGCGAGTCCGATTCCGGTGCGAGTGCTCCCATCTTGGCCTTGAGCATGTTCGTGCCCACGATGCTGCTGCTCCTGGGCGACGCGAACATGTACCAGCGGATCTTCAGCGCGCGGAATGCACGCTCGGCTCGCAAGGCGGTGTTCTTCTGGGTGATCGGGGTCGTGATCCTCGAGTCGTCGATCAACTTCCTGGGGCTCGCCGGAAGCGTGGCTGCGGAGCAAGGGCAGATGACGGACCTGGCCGCCAAAGGGCTGGCCACTGCGGCGGCGAACCCCGAACTCTCTGCGCGTGCCGGAATGGCCGCCGCGACCGAGTTGGTGATTCCGACGCTGTCGATGGAACTCCTGCCCACCGGGCTGGGGATGCTGCTCGTCGCCACGATGTTGGCCATCGTCGTCTCGACCGCCGATTCCTTCCTGCTCGTGCCCGCGACCAACCTGACCCGCGACGTCTACCAGCGCTGGTTCAAGCCCGACGCCTCCGACGGCCAGGTCGTGCGGGTCAGTCGCATCATGGTTCTGGTCTTGGGAGTCGTGGCGTATCTCCTGGTCGATCAATTCCCGACCATCCTGTCGGCTGCTTACACCGCCTATCTGATCTACGGCGCGTCCATCACGCCGTCCTTGCTCGCCGCGTTCCTTTGGAAACGCGCGACGAAACAAGGTGCGATCGCTTCGATCTTGACCGGCGCGTTCGTCACGATCGCGTGGACCTTCTGGATCGACACGTCGAGCTTCCATCCGATGCTCGCCGAGGTGACGTATCCGGCTGCATCGCTCTCCATCGTGGCTTTGATCGTCGTGTCTTTGGCCACGCCACCTCCTCCCGCATCCGTCTGGGGCAAGTTCCTCGGCGGACCCGAAGCCAATCGTCCCGAACGCAAAGCACAAACCATGAGCTTCTACGAACTCGAACCCAACGCCCTCTCCGGTACACCGCGACCCTTGAAGGAGTTCGCGGGCAGCGTCAGCCTGGTCGTCAACGTGGCGAGCGAATGCGGTTACACGCCGCAGTACGCCGGACTCCAGACCTTGCACGACGAACTGAAGTCGAAGGGCTTCCAGGTCCTGGGTTTCCCGAGCAACGAGTTCGGCCAGCAGGAACCCGGCGACGGTTCCGCGATCCGCGCGTTCTGCACGAAGAACTTCGGCGTCGACTTCCCGCTCTTCGAGAAGTGCAAGACGCAGATGGGGGACGGACAGTCGCCGATCTACACCCTGCTCGGTGATTCGACCGGGCAGTTGCCGGCGTGGAACTTCGCCAAGTACCTGGTGAACCGCGACGGCGTTGTCGTGAAGCACTACGAGAGCGGTGTGGCGCCGGACGATGCGTCGTTGCGCGCCGACATCGATGCCGCCATCGGCTGAGTGCAGTACGGAGCAGTACGGAGCCAGGCACCGTTCACGCCGGTTCTGCGATCGGGT
>TARA_R110002073_G_scaffold37602_2_pt1 | contig 12480 bp, 18 predicted proteins | sample TARA_R110002073 | Tara Oceans TARA_R110002073 (sample SAMEA4397174) | marine metagenome | biome: Polar Biome; feature: [DCM] deep chlorophyll maximum layer (ENVO:01000326); material: water (ENVO:00002006), including particulate matter (ENVO:01000060) such as... | depth 40 m
TGTGAAACGCATTGTCTTTGATATCAATTCTGACTATGACGGTTCTGTCAAGTCAATGGCTACTTTTTTGAAAGACAATAAAATTACCAAATTTATCTCTTCGTCTTCTATTGATTTTCCCGATGAATACGGCATTGATGATGATATGCTGATTGAGTTTTTTGATTCTGTTAAAACCTATGAGGTTATATAAATGACTAGTCCTTTTCGTTCTGTTGATGCTATGGAGACTGAAGGCGATGACCGTGAGGCATACGCTGCTTGGATGGCCGATATGAAGGATACCACTATCGTGAAGCCGGCCTTGAACGGCAATGGAGTTACCTTCGCCGGTATTCCGGTGGATGATACCGGTGTGTTTGATATATTACCCCTTTAAATAAAAGAAGATAAAATGAAAGACATGGTAAAAGACGCTAAAGACTTAGCGATAAAAATGCACGAAGGTATGACCGACAAGTACGGCAATCCTTATTTTGAACACCTTGAAAGAGTTGCGAATCGGGTTCGGGATATGGAATACGATATGGTCGATGAGACTAGCGAGATTAATCTGTATATCACAGCGGCTTATTTGCATGATGTGATTGAAGATACGGATTACCGGATTGCCGATATAATGGACAAGTTTGGTGAAGGAATTGCCGAGGCAGTTAAGTTGCTAACAAGAGGCGAAGAAGAGACTTACGCTGATTATGTTGCTGGCATTAAGAAATCAGTTTACCTTGAAGGTAAAATCGCACGGGTTGTCAAGATGGCTGATTTGCTTGACCATCTTATGGGTCCGACTCCTTGCCCACCTAACTTGGTCAAACGGTATGAAAAAAGTTTGTATAGTTTGATGGGCAAGTTGTAAGATAAGATACTGTTGAATATGTCGTGTATGACTTTTATTATATACTCTATATAATAACAGGGTTAATCGCCTTTGGCAATACTTGCTTATTTATAGCCTTGATAATGTCAATAGAAGATAAAAAAACTGAAAGGAATCGACCACAACAAAAAACTAAAAAAAGAAAAAAGATAGCGAAGAAAAAGAAAGACCTTGAAGGTGAAAATCAAGGTTGGCTTGAAGTAGAAGATGAAGATGGTAACATAATAATTGAGGAAATATAATGAGTGAACGAGTTGTGATTAAAAAGAATAACCGCGAATCAATTGTGATTTCGCAGACAGAGCTTAAGGGAAATGACTTGGTAGATATTCGTACTTTCTTTACCAATGGAGAAGGCGAACTATCCCCCACTAACTGGGGCATTAGGGTTCGACTGGAAAAGTTGGATGAGTTGGTCACTACGCTATCGGCGTTTTCACAAAATATTATGGAGAAAAATAATGATTAATACTATACAGCAACTAAAGAAAAATCATCAGAATTTTGATGTCATTTGGAACAAGATTGGTACCGAAGTGCAAACCGATCTGGTTAAAACCGCACCAGAACTGCTTACTGCGTTGGGAGCATGGTACAATCGAAGTAATGAGTTGATCTTTGAATTAGAGGAGCAGATTGAAGAGAGTGCGTTGACCGACACAGCCAAAGAAGCTATTCAAGACCTTGATGAAGAGGAAGAGGTTTATGGCGGGTATGTGCAAGAAATATGGGAAGAGGAAGAATATGGTTTTGATGAAGATGAAGATGAGGAAGAAGAAGAAGAAGATACGGGTGACATGCCGCGGCCTGGAGTAACTGTTAATATTTAGAAGTTAGTTTATAAAAAATAATATTTGCATTATATTTATATATGTAGAGCGATATTCGCCTACATCGTCATTATCCATCGTGGAGATGACACATACATAACATCCTATTAAGGAGAGATATTATGAATAACCTACCTACCATTCTGCGCAGTGCAGTTCCCCTCCGTCAAATAGACACAGTTTTTGACAATCTTTTCAATGACTTTTTCAACACCGTTTCACGGACCCCTTTTACCGCGGTCGAGCAGCGAAGCAATTACCCCCGCGTCGATATCCGCGAATGCCGTGATTCGGTTACGTTGGATGCTACAGTACCAGGATTAGCAAAAGAAGATGTGTCTATTGATTATGAAGACGGGCATTTAAAAATCTCTGCAGAAAAGCAGTCGGATAATCTGGCCGAAGATTTTGTGCATCGGGAGATTCACCGGTCGGCGTTCTCTCGTTGGTTTAGTATTGATGAAGACACATACGAAGTGGGCAAAATTGATGCGAATCTTAGCAACGGTATTCTTTCGATCACTATTCCGAAAAAAGAAGCGGTCATACGACCGTTGCCTCGAAAAATAGAGGTAAAATAACCCTAACGGGGCGGGCTAAGTGTACAGCCCGCCCCTAACCTATTGTTTCTACTGAATTTATGACTTTTTTCACTTTTTTTCTAAAATATACCCCCAAAACCCCTGTTTTTCCATCTACTACGGGGTATAGACATAAATTATTCTCCTGCAACAACTTACAAGAGGTAAAAAAACTGATTATTTTGATAATTGGCTCTCGTAACTCCTTTATTAACAATCACTTAAAAATAGGGCTTGTGTAACCCCTAAAAAAGCGGTATATTATAGTATAAGAAGGTTGGGAAGGGAGTCGTTCTCTTGTCATTACTTCATTAATAAAGGATAAAATTATGGCCTCTCGTGCAATGTCCGACAAAATCACTTCTTCTACCGTCCTTGGCGGCGTTCCTTATACCTTGTATTCTGAAGATGGCGTCTTTATGGTTAAGGCTGTTAATATCTGTGATTGGTTGGACCATACCTACGGTAATGACTGGTCTAAGCATCCGGATTATGAGACATCCGGCAAGGATCTCATGGCGTGGTGTGAGAAAAATAATTCTCATTATTATTCGGAAGATCGTGAAAACTTTTTCATGTTTAATGCGGTAGAAGAGGCTATCAAGGCCGGTAAAGATACTGTAATTGTGGAAGATCTATCCTAGTCACATGAAAAATAAAGAAATAATGGAATTCTACAATAAGTTTGTTGACTTTGCAAAAAAGTCAGGTTACCACACCCCTATCCCTTCTGATCCGCTAGCTTTTATGAATCGCGAAGGCAATGTAATGAAGTTGAGCAATAAGAAAGAAGCAACCATCACTCGGCGTGCCGATGTCGTTAACGCTGAGTTTACTGAAGTAGGAGAAGTATGAACCGTTTTGCATTTGTAGTTTGTCGCGAAGATCGTATTGAGTTTGTTATTCCGGAGATTAATCTGCGAGGTTCCGAGCCAACGGAAAATCTAGATGACGTTCTATCATTACTCACTGCTCGTTATAATGTGTCGGAGTTTGAAATTGTCTAAGCAAAAGAAAGAAGACCTAACGATGGTGGGCGTTGTTGCCGTGTTGTTTGTTACTATCGCCATGTTGGATGGCGTTTTGAATGGAATTGGTTTCTAAAAATGGAAAAGAATTATCTCATAAGACGTACAGAGTTGCTCAGTCGAGTTCGTCGCCTGGTTCATAATCCTACCCGCGTAGAAAAAAATGTGAAGGCGTATACACGAAAAATAAAGCACCGCAAACAATCTTCTGATGATTAGAAAGTGGGCTAGATTAGTAGCCAAGAAAATAGGTTGGCGCGTAGATCGCGCAAGAGATTTTGCGGTGGCTCTTTTAACTGAAGTAAACGATCATCAAACAGCCAGTGAATTACTGGATATTATAGAAAGAAAGAAATGAAGTTTTTAATTCTCGCATTATTTTTGTTCCCTAGTGTTATTTTTGCCGATTATGGTATGTCTATGTCATACCGATCTATACCCGCTTATGCTAAAGGCGACGATGGTATCACTCATTTTAGAACTATAGAAACTGGTATGTTGAGTTTTTATTTGGATGATACTCTCAAGGGGCATAGTAAAACAAAGGGCGGGTATTACGTTACCAAATTTTATGTGCGAGTGTATGAAGATCCTAGTGAGAGGCATCCTGTGGGTCGAATGGTAGAGCAAGAGGTAGACATTGGTGACGCTCAGACTGTCGAAGAAATAAACATGCGGAATGCTTGGAAGAAAAATACAGATAGAGTTTCCAAGGTTTACGCTAAGCAGGTTTGGGTTCCCGCAAAAGTAAAAGGTGTGCTTCCTAGTTGGACAAATCCAAACCGCGGAGCAGGTTATACTTTGTCCCTAAACTTTGTTTTTGGAAGCTTAGAAAGAAAAGTAGATATTTATGGCGTAGATCTGCTTATTGGAAAAAGATTGTTTATCATTCCGCATCTATTTCATATATATGGTAAAATGGGCCCATCAATAATGGGCGAGAATTGGAATACACCGTGGGGATATGCGGATGTGAATGTCGGTCTTGGCGCAGTGGTCAGTGGCGGAATGCAGATACAAGTATTAAAGGGCATAAAGTTTTTTACAGAAGCCGAGTTCAGAGGTTATGGGCCCGTACTTCGTAACGAAACATCAGCCAGTATAACATTGGTTAACAAAATGCCCTTGACAGAGAAAGAGGTTCAAGATTATTATAGAGAGTATGAGTCCAACCAAGGTAAGGCATCGGCTAAAGGTCTAGTGCGAGAGAGTCTTAGGTTTGGCATTAGGTTTACTTTCTAAGATATCGGAGAGGGGTTACGCATCTCAACTGGTTTTTGGGTTTCCCCCATGTAATCGACCAATGCGTGGTCACCCAGTGGAAGCCCCTCTCCGGTAAGTTTATCATCGCGTAGTTTTTTATTAAAATAATAAGCAACCACACTCTCAAAAGGAGAAGTCCTATGACCACTAATACGACCAGATTGGCAGAAGCAATCGGCATTATTTCATCAGTATTATCTGACGAAATTGCGCAAAGCAATCATTTTGTTGACCTAGAAGATGATGAGGAAGATACTGTTGCAGTATCAGATTATAATGACTTGAAAGAGATTATCACCGATGCTTTTCCGGACATTATGACCGAGATCGAAAACATCAAGACCGAAATTGAGCAAGCGGTCGAATTAGATGGCATAGACGATGACGATGACTCCGATGATTATGGGTGGAGTGACGATGACGATGAAGATGAAGATGTCGAGGAAGAGAGCACTGCCGGCGATACCGAAGCCGAGGTTGACGTAGAGCCGAGTGATGCAGAAAAGATAGATATGTTAGTGTCGGCCGGCGCCGAGTTGCAAGAGGCTAATGAACGTCTTCTTGCTGCATTAGATAGTGCCTCTGAGCAACTGGGCGACTTATCCAACGCAGTGGAAACTTTACAGGATGAGGTCGAGCAACTATAATGACTGAATCTCAACAGACGCCAACGCCTGAATTAACCTATGATGAAAAATTGGATGCGTTAATGAGGTGCGTGTATGAAAATAATCAGATACTGAATTCTTTATTGGAAACAGTAAGTAAATATTTAAATCCTTCCAATCCTGGTGTTTCGTACCCTGCAGGTTATCCAAACGAAGCTAAGCCTCCTAATGAATTTGATAATAGGTTTACTGAAAACATGGAGTATAAGGGCGCGGAAGAAGATTTGCGTGACGGTCGCACCTATACCCATATGGGCAATCTTGAGCAACCGCAAGCCCCAACTCACCATCCACCGCCTATCCCTCCAGGCGGGATGCCAGCACCCTCTGAACCGACTGCACCAATGACTACCGGTGTTGGCGGCGAAGTGGTTATGACACCTGCCGAGTATAGAGAGGCTCATGGAGAATAGATCATAACTTCAATAAAAACAACAACTTATGCCTAACCTCAGTAAAAACAAGGGGTTAGGCATATTTTATGCCATGAAACCTGTGATAATCTACTAGGGGGTACATCTATAACCTATTGCCTCCCAACACTTTACGGTGGGTAAAAATCATACGGATTCTAAAAAATGCCTCTTCTAAGTCCTTTAAAAACAACAGCTTAATTTATTAGCTTGTGTAAACCTCAAAAAAGCGGTATATTATATATGTAAGAGTTTGGGAAGGGAATGTTCTCTCCCATAAAAAAAGGTTGATAAGATGAAAGATGTAACGATTTCGATTTCGGACAAAGACACTATGGTTGCTACTGTTGACAGGTTTGGTGTCAAGTGGGCTGAATCCTTTGATTTTATGAATAGCTACGATACTTCTATTAAGAGCTTCAACCGTTCCTTTAGTGGTGATAATTATTATTTCATAAATGACGTTGATGCAAGTCTGGCTTCTGATCCTGTAATTCTTGATAGTTTCATGTTTACTCTTGGGTTGAGTAAATAATATGAAACATCTAATGGATGTTGGGTTTGAGTTTGAGATTGGTGCTCCTTGGGTCATGCGTACAGTCGTTAAAAAAATAGCTACTGACTTGGGCATTCGTGGCTTGGTAGCTCAAGTAGATATGACGGTGGAAACAAAGGCGAAGTATAACGGAGAAATTTCTACTCCGGTATGGCCTTTGGCTAAAGGTATAAGTAATCTTAGACGCATTTTCAAATGGTTTGAAAAGAATGGGATTGTTACTGATGACACTTGTGGGTTTCATGTGAATCTTTCTTTCAGACGAGCCGAACTAAATTGGATGTTAGATGTAGATCGTTTGGTCCTATCGTTCAATGAGGAAAAATGGTTGAAGTTATGTAAGAGATCAGGCAATAGTTATACGAGCTGCTACATAGATAATCTTATCTGCGATGCCGGCCGAAAGGTTTTCAAAGACGAACCAACCCGCGATGCTTGGGTTGCAGATAGGATATTAGAACTTGGTGAAGATAGATTTTATTCTGTTAATATTGAACACCTAGAAGAAAATAGGCCCTATGTCGAGTACCGTGTTCTTGGTGGTAAAGGTTATCATCTTCGGTATGGAGTGATGGTCAAGGGCGTTATTGATATGGTGGCCAATATGAAACGGGCGTTGCCTGATGGGCGTGGAACTGCCTTGAGAGGTCTCAAGTTAAAAGAATGTTTCAAGGTCAAAGGTATAAACGATAAACGAGCTATGGTTCCTCATTAGCTTTTTATCAGAAAGGATTAAGATTATGTGACTCTTATCTTAAACTCCCATAAAGAATTAGGAAAATAAAAACCCCACGTACCATAGTGGGGTATTTTTTTATGCCACAACTCTGTGGCACTATCACGTAAGTCGTTGTTTTTATTAGGCTTAGGTAATTATAAACAAAAGGCTATCTTATTCTTCTTGAATTATATTTATAAGTAGACGAATATATATTTAGGTCACAGGAGAAAACGATTGGCTTTTGCAAATTTTTTTACTACTATCTCTCAGACTGCAACTAATGCAGATTATCAAGGCATTTTTGCGACTAGTGCTTCAACTGTTTCTTTATCCTCTAATTTATCTTCACTGTCAGCAGAGGGCGCCGACATTGTTAAGTGGGTTCGGTATCGAATGGGCGAACCAAAGGTGGTTTGTGAGTTAGAAAACCTGCAGATATTTTCAGCCTTTGAAGAAGCAAATATTGAATATAGTGCTATTATAAATAAATCTTTTGCGACCAACTGGTTATCTAATCTTTATGGTTTAAACAGAGACTTTAGCACTCAGAATCTCACTGATAAACTGCCCTATCAAACATTGGATTATTTAAATAGATTAGCTGCTCCTTATGGTAGTGAAGCCAATCAAGGCGGATATCAAAACCAAAGAAAAGCATATACTACCTTTGATAGCAATACTCAGAGCAAAGATTTGCTTAGTGACTTTACTGATAACGAGTCTGGTAGTTCTGTTAATGATTATATAACCACAATATCTGCAGGTAATATTGCAGTAAGAAATGTTTATCATAGTCCGCCAACGTCAATATATCGTTATTATGACCCATACTCTTCGGCCAATGTGATGGCTGCAGAATTTCAGGCTGAAAGTTATTCTATGGAGAGTTTGTTTTATATGATGCCCGTATACGGTGATCTGTTACGAGCCGGCCAGTTAGAGACTAGTGATTATATTAGAAGGTCTGGATATAGTTATGGCATTGTCGGAAGCAAGCTTACTGTTTATCCACTGCCTCTAAAGTCAGTCAAAGTATATATTGACTATACTACGGAGATGGACCCCTTTAACCCTGACTTTAAAAATAATACTATTGGTGATCCATCCATTACGGGAATTTCTAGTATTCATAATATTCCCACTACTGACATTAATTATGAGAATGTAAATGCGGGCGGGAAGAGATGGATACGCCAGTATGCTCTAGGCATCTGTATGGAGACACTGGGCCGTGTTAGAAGAAAGTTTAGTAGTATACCTATACCCAATAATGAAATCACTCTGGATGGAGATGCGTTGGTTCAAGAAGGAATGGAGAAACAACTAGAATTGAAAGAAGAGTTGAATGCTACTTTGGATAAAGTAAATAATGTGGAAATGATGAGAGGTGATGCTGAACTTGCAGTCGCGATCGGTGATCAGTATGCTACTATTCCCTTCCCTGCCCCATTCATGTCAATGGCTTAGAGATAAAAAATGTCTAGAGAACTTTTTGCAAGCACTACTGGCGACGCTAGATATAATCTATTTTTCGGGCCAGAAGAAATGGATCTGTTTGATAATTATTCAACAGAATTATTTGAAATAGTTACGCAAACATCAGTAAAATACTGGCGAATAGAAAAAGATTTTAGTAATCCTAATAATATTTATGGAGAATCGGATAGTAAGGTAGCAAGACAGCCTGTTATTGTTTATTGTTTTATACAACAAGATGAACCAGTTACTGAGACAGGCCGTTACGGAACCGATATAAAGAGAAGATTAGAGTTATATATGCACAAAGACCGGCTCACTGAAGTAGGAGTAGTACCCCGAATAGGTGACTTTATAGAGTATAGTAATCAATTTTATGAGATATATGAAGCAAATTCACCTAATTTATACACTTATTCACAAACTAAGATGGGTGTAATGGTAAGGTGCTTGAGCACGCGAGAGGGTGTATTTGATGGTATGAGAGATGACGCTAATAATGAATACAATGCGAATAGTGATAATCCTTACTAGAGATAATTAATGGCTCAAAGAATAAGTGGTGAACATAAAAGTATAGATGTAGAGGGTGTCGGCCTATTAGAGATAGATAGAACAGTTTATAACTGGTTCAACTATAAGCATCCGACTCAAATAAATGCACGAAAAGTGCCTGTAATATTTGGTAGCTGGGAACGCTGGGCTCAAATGCAAGGCAACAAGGAAGACGAAAACTTAAATAATCAACGTGATCATAAGGGAATGATTAAGCTACCTATTATTTCAATAAGTAGGGGCGATGTATCTTTCGATAATGAAAGGTTTGTTCGTAAAACAGAAAATGGCGACCCTGCAGTTACGATTATTAAAAGAATAGCGGCGGCCCAGTTTGACCCAGATCAAAGAATAGCATTTCAGAGCAAGCACGCTGTGGCAGGTGGTGACGGGCCTCGGTATTCATCTAACGCGCCTGTTTATGAGGTTCAAAGTATTCCCTACCCTGACTTTGTTAATATTACCTATACAATAAGTTTTTGGTCTTCCTATGTTAGTCATGTAAATAAGTTTCACGAAATGGTGTGGCAAGATGCATATCCTACTGATTTTGAATATAATGGCCATAGATTTTTTGCCTCTATTCAAACACAAAGTGATGATGGCAATGTAGAAAACTTTTCTGATGAAGAAAGAATAATTCGCCATACGTTTGATATGGAAGTGTCAGCTTACTTACTAGACATTAATCCTAAGATTAAAATAGACAGAACGGTTACAAAAATTGCTATTCAAGAATTAGTTATTGATGCTGTAGAACTTAAGACCACTAGAGATGGCGCGGCATTGACATTAGATGAACTTGTAGAAACTGGTGAGCGCATCGACTTTTATAATAGAGGTATTAGGACAGATATTGATGATACTATATACGCTATTACAACGGAAGATGGAGAGATTTTAATTACTGAGAGTGAATTGGCAATTGCTGGCGATCTGGCTCTAACGGATTCTTCATATGTTGGACCTAATGATTCCAATAATCAATATGGCTAGGGAGTTGCAGAATGGCTGATACAGTAAACGTAAAAATATCTGCGTTAACACGCAAATCTCTATCTTCGGACTTAGCAGCTGATGATTATTATCCGTTCAATGATAATTCAGCCGGCGATCAAGCTACGATGGCTATTACGGTCGGCGGCATGGATTCATATTTTAAGAACAATATTGATAACTTAGCCCGCTCGGCTGTTTCTGGATTTCCTACAGACACCCTATCTGCTTATCCCACCCTACCAAGATTAGAGGCGGTATCTATTACTGCCACTGACGGAATGCGCGCTCAAGCTGTAAGTGCTAATGTACTATCAGGCGGCTTTGTGGATTACAATAGCTTATCTGGAGATAGTATTACTGCTCGTAGTATAACTGCGGTTCAAAGCATATCAGGCACTACGGTATCGGCTGACACCGTTTCGGCCATTAGTTTATACGGCACCTTAAAAAGTCCTTTTAATATTCCTGGAACTACTACTAGCTATATGGATAGTTTGCATGTAGATGGCGATTTGCATGTTCACGGATCTACTATAACTACATCTGCCGAGAACTTATCTGTAACAGATCCTATTATTGAATTAGCTAAGGATCAAACAGCGCCAGGTGTTGACTTTGGTATAATTGGTAATAGGGGTGGCACTAATAATGGAATTGTGTTTTTTGATGAGTCTGCAGATGAATGGGCAGTAGCCTTTACGGATGACGAGGCCACAACCAGTGGTAACATTACAGTTGCTTCTTATTCAGACTTTCAAGCTAAAGATGTAACTTTTAATGCAGCTACTATTACAGATGGTTCGGGTATAGAGGCCTTAAACGCTACTAAGTTAACCGCGGGGTCAATCCCAGATGCTAGGGTACCGGCCTCTAATGTTACTCAACATGAAGCAGCACTCACTATACTCACAGGCCAAGTAACCGGCCTTTCTGCTTTTGCAAGAACTGCTGTTTCTGGTGCAGTAATGACCCTTTCAGGTACTAATATCAGAGCTACAGGGCCTATAGATAGTGCCAACTCTGTTTCGGGTACAAGTTTGTCTGGTACTATTGATGCCAAATATATTGATACACAATATCTAACGGAACTAAATGCGGTACAGGTTGCAGATGCAGATACCTCAATAGTTAAAGATGCTTCGGATGGAAATCAAAAGAAAGTTACATTAGCTAATTTAAAAACTTATTTCTCTCTTGATGCCGACATTATTGATGAGGCTAGAACCGCGGTCTCGGCCACTGATATGTTTTTTCTTCATGCGGCTAGTATTAGTGGTCAATCAATTACTGGAACAAGCGTAACTGCGGGTACTCTTACAGCTGGAACTCTTACGAGCACTAATATATATGGTGAAAATGTATATATTAACGGCACAGCAGAGGCTAATAACTTAGATAACTACGTAGAAGGAACATGGACACCTTCGTTTACGTTCGGTGCTGGCTCAACTACGTATACTACTCAAGATGGTTATTATACCCGAATAGGTAATTTAGTATATTGTACTTTTAAACTTCAAATAAATACACTCTCTACACCTACCGGAACTCTTACTTTGGCTGGGTTACCCATATCAGCAGGTAATAATACTGGGGGTGCGGGCGTTGGTGGCGTAGTATCTACCAGTATAAACTATGAAACAAATAGAACGGAATCTCCTACTAATACTGAGCTAAATGTACAAACGAATAAAAACACTCAGACTGCTGATTTAGTTTTTAGTGATAATGGTGTAGCTCCTTTTACAGCTACTCCAGCTATGCTTAATAATGGTTCCATTTTAGAGGCCTCTTTTTTCTATCAAGCATAATAAAGTTTTAGTGTTTTTATAACTCCACAATATATTTATTATACCCAATCATATCCAATTTAGCCTATTTGACAAACCATCAGCGAATTAGGATTTTTCTTTAGTAGCTTTTGGTTATCTTATAATAGAGGAAGACAGGCAAATGGCCTTAGTAAGTAATATACCTACAAATATCCTTGCATGTTGTAACAGCGTTGGTTTAAAAGCCGCGGTTGCAGCTTCCTCTGCTACTTTAGGAACTTCTACAAATCATAAATTAGGATTTACTACTAACGATACTCTTCGGGCTACGTTGGATGCGTCTGGTAATTTAGGCATTGGTACCGACTCCCCTGGTGCTAAGCTTGATGTTCGCGGAACAGTTATACTCAATGAAGCAGGTGGTGATTATGATGTAAGAATGGAGGGCGACACTGATGCCAATCTATTCTTTCTTGATGCCTCTACTGATAGAATAGGTATTGGTACGGCCACTCCTTCACATTTATTAGATGTTGAAGGCGTAGCCAATTTTGCTACATGCATTGTAACACCTACCGTATGTACTACTGGCGATACTGTAATTGGTGGCGATCTAACTGTCGCAGGCGACGATATAACTCTTGGAACAAATACTTCTGGTTATATAATTGTTGCCGATGGAACAAACTATAATCCCGTTGCAGTTTCTGGCGATGTTACTCTTAGTTCAGCAGGTGCAGT
>TARA_R110002073_G_scaffold102151_1_pt1 | contig 12476 bp, 11 predicted proteins | sample TARA_R110002073 | Tara Oceans TARA_R110002073 (sample SAMEA4397174) | marine metagenome | biome: Polar Biome; feature: [DCM] deep chlorophyll maximum layer (ENVO:01000326); material: water (ENVO:00002006), including particulate matter (ENVO:01000060) such as... | depth 40 m
GGCTGGAAATCGAAGGATACCACGCTCGCAATACTCAGACCCGTATCTACCTTTATTCTAGCAGCTGTCGTTCTTGAGTCGGACGCCCTGATGTCAGCTATCACGCTGGAACGTTCTGAAATCCTTATGGTGCCCGGCGAATCGATCCGGCGCGCCATGAGCGATGACCCGGCCTTCGGTTTTGCAATCTCGGAAGAACTCGCTGGCTGCTATCGCGGACTGGTCCGCTCGATCAAGAACCACAAGTTGCGCGATTCGACCGAACGACTCGCGAACTATTTGATGACTCAGCGCGCCCGTCAGGGCGAGACGGACGAAATCACGCTACCTCATGAAAAGCGAGTGCTGGCTGCCCTGCTGGGAATGTCTCCCGAGAACCTGTCGCGCGCCTTCGCGAAACTGTCGGCTCAGGGCGTAGCGGTTGACGGCGCCCTTGTGCGTTTCAGCAAAGTGCAGGCGCTCGAGCGACTGGCTCGGCCGAGCCCGCTCATCGACAATCATTTTGCCCAGAGCCGCAGCCAGCTTGGCAAGGCCAATACCGAACGCCAGCAAGGTGTGCTGAACGACCCCCAAAACCGCTAACCCCCCGTTTGTGCGAGGTTTCGGATGTCACCCGGATTGGCGGCGTGCAGAGCGTGCGACAGGCTTTTGCCGCCAAGCGCCGAGACAATTATATCCTGAAGCGCCTCTTTTTGATCATCCCTTTCAAGAAAGCTGCGTAAATCGTGTCCGCCCCGACCAAACAGGCAGAGGCGAAGCTGACCGCGAGCGGTTATTCTGAGGCGATTGCAGCCATCACAGAAACCAGGCGCATAGGGCGCGATCAGTCCGATCCGCCCTGCATGATCAGGATGGGAAAATTCTATCGCCGGGCCATCATCAATGCCACGCTCTCGGGGTTGCCAGCCATGTTGAAGGAGCCAGTTGCGCAATACTGTACCGCTGACATGCTGATCCTGGAAAAAGGCAGCATTATCCCCTGTCCGCATCAATTCAATAAACCTCACGGAGATCCGACGATCCCTGACAAAATCAGTCCATGCCGAAAAGTCATCCTCAAGTCCGTCGCGCAGTAGAACCGCGTTGACCTTGACGGCCGACAGAGGCAAAGCCTGCGCCCTGTCGAGACCGGACATTACATCGTTGAGCCGGTCATGTCCCGTGATCCGGGCAAAGGCATCCCGATCGAGCGCATCAATGCTGACATTGAGGTGGGTAAGACCAGCCGACACCCAGTCATCCACATGGCGCGCCAGATTCCAGCCATTGGTCGTCATGGCGACCTTGTCGACTTGGGATTGGGCAGCCACTCTTGCAATGATTTCAGTCAGGTCCTTGCGCACGCTCGGTTCACCGCCGGTCAGGCGAATCTTCCGTAATCCGAGTTCGGAAAAGGCACGCGCGAGACGTTCGGTCTCGATCGGCGAAAGAAAGTCCATGGCACCCGTTTTCTTGTAGCCATTCGGAAGGCAATACGTGCATCTGAAGTTGCACACCTCCGTAACCGATAGCCGCAAATAGCGGAATCGGCGTCCGAAAGCATCCGTCGCATCGCGAGCGGTCAGTGTCATCGCGGGCTCCTTTCCAAGCGCGGGAGGCGACACGGTTTCCCAATGCCACCCTCGGCCAGACCGCCATGGCGAATGCTTTAGGCGGACGGGCTCGGAGCGAATTGGTTGCAGGCTATGAGAGTTGCCATGCCTTGTCGTTGACGTGACGCGATACAGTGGTTGATCTCCATCAAGCTTGGGCTGCCTGAGGATCAAGCCGCGTTCGATTGCCGCGGCACTAGCAGGCGCGGGCCGTAGACCAGACAAAAGCCTGCTAACGCCCCAAACCAGATCAATGCAGCGACAGGGTTGAGGCTCGTCTGAAACGATATCGGCAGGAAAGTTGCTCCGACCCTGAGAAGGGCGGCCAGATTGATCAGAAAGTATATCATAACGGTCCCAGATCCTGCCACAAGCGCGCGTCCCGTATGACCAAGACTTGACCGCGTCATAACCGCGAGTGTCATCACGCCGATGGCCCCGGCACCTGCCGCATGAATCCCCGCTACACGCGGCACGATCTCCGGAACGATGCTACCCAGTCCTAGCAAGAGCAACGCCACCGCAGCCCATGCATACCCGACATGCAGGATCAAGACGAGCGGCTCGGCCAGGCATGCGTAGCCTCGCCAGCGTGCAAGCCGCAGGACGTTCAACCCGCCCGCCAGGATCATTCCAACGGCCGCAAACCCGTGATCACCCGCAAAAACCCACGCCGCAAGCGCTACAAACGAAAAAACCAGAACAGCCGCGTCGAACCTGCCATAGGCCACAGGTGGGGGCGCACCGCGCCTGGCAAGCCAGTTGCGGGTGAAACTCGGTGTGATGCGCCCGCCGATCAGCATGATCATGAACAGAAGCGTCGCCAGACCGCCATTGATCGCGATGCGGGGCAGTCCGCCCGATGACAGATGCAGATAATGAAACCCGGCATTGGCCAGGGCAAGCGTGGTGACCGCAGCAGCTACCTTGATATTTTTTGTGTTACGACCTGCAATGACTTCACGCCAGACCAGTCCGGCGAACAGGAAAAGAAACGCCGCATCGACCGTCGCCCCGATCCAGGCCGGATCGGTCTGCACGAGCAGGGCGACACGCCCTGCGACCCATACCAGAACCAACACAATGAGCGGTGTCCCGCAGACAGGCAACCGGCCCGTCCAGTTCGGAATTGCGGTCAGCAGGAATCCGGCCACCACAGCGGCCCCATAGCCGAACAGCATTTCATGAACATGCCAGACAAGCCCTGCCTCGAATGGCAACGCCCCGGGCCCGAATGAATAGGTCACAATCCACAACGGAACAGACACGGCCGCCCAAACAGCGCCCAGCAGGAAGAAAGGCCGGAACCCGAAGCTGAACAGGGCGAGCCCCGTATAGGCCCGAACCTGCGGGGCTGTGCTTGCCATTTCAATACCTCCGGTGGTCAGTCATCATCCGCATTTCGAGTGACCGCATTCGAGACAGGTATCACACCCTTCCTTGCGTACGAGCGCCTTCTGCCCGCACTTTGGACAGCAACTGGCCGATGTATCATGTGCAACATCCGTGGCCGGGTCTGTGTGTCCGAGATGCTCCGCCACGATCCGCCCGATGGCGGCGGGCAGTGACGGAACATAGCGTCCATCCATGAACGCGCCGCCTTGCGGGTCGAACACGGCCTGCAATTCTTCGGCAACAAAGCTGACATCTCCGCCACGCCGGAACACGGCAGAAATCATGCGTGTCAGAGCGAGCGTCCACGCATAGTGCTCCATATTCTTGGAATTGACGAATATCTCGAAGGGCTGGGTGCTCTGCCCCTCCTCGGAATCGTTGATCGTTACATAGACCGCATGAGCAATGGGCGGCCATTTCAGCTTGTAGGTCGCGCCGGTGAGACGCGCTGCGCGTGGCAGCAATCCTTGTTCGCCCAGCGGGCTTGCGACGGAATCGATCATGCTCAGAACGGATCCCGTGATCGCATTGGGCCGGTATGTCGTCAGCCCTTTGCAGCCACGACGATATCCGTCGAGGTATATGTCCTTGAAAGCATCGAAATCGATTCCGGCCGGACAATTGACCGTCTTCGAGATCGAACTGTCGACATGGCGCTGGGCCGCGGCCTGCATGCGCACATGATCGGCTGGCGCAAGCGTCTGTACACTAACGAATATGCCTTCCGGTGGCGATACCTCGCCATGCAGGCTCTTCCACAGCGCCAGCGCGTAATCGGTCACGGCTTCGTCACGGGTCGAACCATCTGCCTGCTTGACCTTGCGCATATAGGAAAAGGCGAATACCGGCTCAACGCCCGAAGATACATTGTCGGCCAGAAGCGAGGTCGTCCCCGTCGGGGCGATTGATGTCAGGCACCCGTTGCGCAGACCATGCGCCGCAATGAGCGAGCGGGTCTCGTCATCCAGGCTGAGCAGATTGGGACGGTCAAGGATGGCGCAATCGTAAAGGGGGTATGTCCCTTTTTCCTCGGCAAGTCTGGCGGACGCACGATAGGCTGCGCGCTTGATTGCTCCAAGCCAGATATCCGTTTTTGCCAATGCCTCGGGCGATCCATAGGTCGCGCCGCAGAATATAAGCGCATCGGCAAGACCTGTAATGCCAAGACCGATCCGCCGCTTCGATTTCGCTTCGCTTTCCTGCGCGGCGAGCGGAAAGCGGGAAATGTCGATCACATTGTCGAGAAATCGGACCGCTGTCTCCGTCAGGTGCTCAAGCTGGTCTACGTCCAGTGCTGCCTCCTGCTCGAACGGCGCACTCACCAGACGGGCGAGATTGATCGATCCAAGCAGGCAAGCCCCATAGGGTGGCAACATCTGTTCGCCACACGGATTGGATGCCGAGATGGTCTCGATGTCGGCCAAGTTGTTTTCCGCATTCACCCTGTCAACGAAAATGACGCCCGGTTCAGCCGCATCATACGTTGCCTGCATCAGGCGATCCCAAAGATCGCGCGCCGCCACGGTGCGATAGGATGTTCCCGCATGCTTGAGAGTCCAGTCATCCCCAGATTCAAGCGCCTGCATGAAGGCATCGGTGACGAGCACGGACAGGTTGAAGTTTCGAAACCGTTCTCCGTCGCGTTTGGCATCAATAAACGTTTCAATGTCGGGATGATCGATACGAAGGCACCCCATCATCGCGCCCCGTCTTTGTCCGGCGGACATTATCGTCCGGCACATCGCGTCCCAGGTGTCCATGAAGCTGAGCGGTCCGGACGCGTGAGCGCCAACACCCAGAACCGGCGCGCCAGACGGTCGGATGGTCGAAAAGTCCATACCGACCCCGCCGCCCTGCTGCATCGTGATCGCGGCTTCACGCAGATGCTCGAAGATGCCGGGCAAATCGTCAGGAATAGTGCCCATCACGAAACAATTGAAAAGAGTCACATTCCGGCCGGTCCCGGCACCAGCAAGAATGCGGCCTGCCGGTATAAACTGGAAATTGGTGAGCGCGTCGCGAAACCGGGATGTCCAGACCTTTCTCTTCGCAGGCTTTTCAGCTTTGGCGACGGCGCACGCAACACGATCAAACGTCCCCGCAAGATTGCCGTCTTCACCCGATGCGGACCGGAACCGGTATTTCTTGTCCCAGATTTCTTCGGCAAGCGGTGTATCGAAGGGCATCAGTTTCATCCTCTTGGTTCTGAGTGCAACAGACTTTGGAAGCTGTCTGATTCGGCGCGGCGTTTTGGAGGGTGCGCGCCCCACTCATCTGGCAAAAAAATGTCATCTCCATGCTTGATCTCCATCAGCTGCCTCGTCATCGAAATGATCCGCGTCAGAAATCTAGCACTGTGACGTCTTCGCCCGGTACTAAAGCTGGCGCGCCCGGTTCGCGACGGATCAGGACGTTACTATGAGCAAGTGTCATCTGGCTGGAGGAATCCTGCGATATGGCAAGTGTGACACCCGCTTCTGTGCGCAGGGCGCGCAGAAATGTTTCCCGGTCACCTGTTTGCGGCAAAGCATCCAGACAGCAACGAGACCCAAAGGCGAGCGTGTCCATGGGATTCCTGCCCGACAGACCCGCAAGGAGCGGTGCGAGGAAAAGCCTGGCGGTGACGAGCGCCGAGGTTGGATTGCCTGGCAGGCCGAGGATCAGTCGCCCGCCTACTTTTGCCAACCAGACCGGTTTACCAGGCTTGATCGCCACTTTTGGAAACACATAGTCCAAGGGCTCGCTAAACATCTCACGGGAATAATCTTTCTCACCCACCGACGCACCGCCGATCACGACGACCAGATCGGCGTCTGCGAGCGCCGAGTTTGCCGCTGGCCTCAGGATATCTCGGTCATCTGGCAGACGAAGAGATCTCAGAACCTGAGCGCCGCCCCCCCCTGCGAGGCTATGGATGCCAAACGAGACGCTTTCTGGAATGGCACCTGCGCGTTCGTGAGCATGACCGGGGGCGGCCAGCTCATCTCCTGTCGCCAGAATGACGAGACGTGGGGCACGGAAGACCTCCACATCCCTCCGGTCAGCTGCCGCTGCAGTGGTCATCGAACGCCAATCAAGTCTGTGCCCGGCTTGCAGCAAGACATCTCCCTTCCGGAAATCGGATCCGGCCATACGGATATTGCGTCCCGGCCCATAGGGACGCAATACACGCGCCTTATTAGCGTCCCGTTCAATGTTTTCCTGAACGATCACCCGGTCAGCCCCCTCTGGCACAGGTGCTCCTGTGAATATTCGACAGGCCGTTCCCGGTGTCAGCACGATGGACGGATCCGAACCCGCAAACGATTCACCGCATACTGGCAGGTTGAAAGGGACCGGCTGCATATCAGCGTCCCGAACCGCATAGCCGTCCATGGCTGAAACGTTCTGAGCAGGCATGCTGGAGCGTGCCATCAGCGGCGCCGCCAGAGTCCGTCCGGCGGCCAACTCAATCGGCACGCGCTCCGACCCCAGTGGCAAGGCGAGCGCGACAATCCTGGCGACAGCCTCCTCGAACCCGATCATGACGCATCATCCGGAGCGGTCCAGTCGCCGGATCTACCTCCGCTTTTCGCCGTCAGGCGTATCGCTTCGATCACCATACCCCGATCAACAGCTTTCAGCATGTCATAGAGCGTCAGACAGGAAACACTGACGGCGGTAAGCGCCTCCATTTCCACACCCGTCTGACCAGACGTACGCGTTTCGGCGCTGACTTTGAAGCCGGGCAATGCATCGTCCATTTCTATGGTGATGGACACATTGCTGAGGGGCAAGGGATGACAAAGGGGGATAAGGTCATGGGTCTTCTTTGCCGCCATGATGCCCGCGAGTTCCGCTGTCGTTATCACAGCGCCCTTGGGTGCACGATTTTCGCGCACAAGGTTGAGTGTCTCCGGCAGGCATCGGATCTGCCCGTGCGCGGTCGCGCGGCGCACAGATACGGCTTTGTTGCCGACATCCACCATATGCACACGCCCCTCGGCATCGAGATGGGTCAATCCGGTCATGGGCAAATTCCCCGATAGCGTTCGATCTGTCCGACCAGCGAACACGGCCGGTAGCGACTGTTCAGCTCGAAGGCAAAAACATGATCCCACGCATCCCGACACGCGCCGGTAGAACCTGGCACGCAAAAAATGAACGTCTCGCCGGCCTGTCCGGCAAAGGCGCGCGACTGCAATGTCGAAATCCCTACCGTGCCCAGGCTGACATGGTGAAACACTGTCGAAAAACCATCCATCTCGCGGGAGAAAAGCGGGCGGATCGCTTCTGGGGTTACATCCCGCGGCGAAAAACCCGTACCGCCCGTCGTGAGAATGACATCAATGCCCGGATCCGCCACCCAGCGCGCCACCGTTTCGCGGATTGCGCTGACCTCATCCTTTACAATCTGGCGGGCGACGATTGTGTGACCGGCCGCACCTGCACGCGCGATCAACAAGCCACCAGAAGTGTCCGTCGCCTCGTCGCGCGTGTCCGAGACCGTCATCACGGCAAGGTTAAGCGGGTAGAATTCCAATGTTTCATCAATTCTGGCTTTGGTCATGATTCCATCTCGTTCGGTCGTGTTGATCTCTTTGGGTGGGCTCGATCCAGCGGGATCCAAACGCCCCCTCTTCGCGTTTCCAGAATACGGCATCAGTCTTGAGCCGGTCCATCAGGTAGTCTGCAGCGAGAAAAGCGTCACGCCGGTGGTCGCCGGCGACGGCGACAAGCACGATGGTTTCGCCGGAAAGAATTACGCCGCAGCGATGCACTACTGTCACTGCGCGCGCTGCGAACCTGTCGGCGCCAGCCTGCGCAATCTGGTGCAGAGAAATTTCGGTCAAGCGTGGATGCCACTCCAGCACGAGCCGGTCCAGTGGTTCGCCGCCTTTGGTTTCAGGCCGCGTGATGCCCTGAAAAGAGACGATGGCACCGGCACCCTTTGCCGAAACAGAAAACCGCGCGAGCGCGTCTGCTACGTCGAACGTCTCCTCCGTCAAAATCGCGCTGACCGGAACGGTTCCCGGCAATTGTCTCATCGTCATCCCCTCATCACAATGTACCATGGGCGCCAAGCAAGGCCGCGCCGATCGTGACCGCGCTGACTATCAACAAGATATAGTGGCCGATCTGTACCCGGTTGAGCGTTCGCACAGGATCAACAGCGACGGCCGCCTCGAACCAATTGTGTAAAAAGAGGGGTTCGAAGACGAACAGGACCAGCGAGAAGATCAGCCAGATCGTGACCATCGCGTGCATCCACCAAAACCCTGGATCAAGGAACCGGCCCCAGGCCGCAAGGGAATGGGTCATATAGAAACCCGTCAATCCCGCCAGCGTCACCGACAGCTTGGCCTGCCAGGAAAAAGCCGACTCCACGCGAGAAAACAGATCGGCCTGATCTGTTGGTGCCACAAACTTTCGAATGCCCGGCAAGAGCACCAAGGTTACGAATGACACGCCGCCGATCCAATGAACAATTGCCAATACATGCAAGGCCCGGGCAATACTCATGTCCAGCATGGCTCTGTCCTCAACCTCCCGACAGGACGCTCATGAACATCAGATCGTCTCCAGGCATGACCCTGTGGTCTTCCATAACGATCTTGTCATTGACGGCGGCGCGAATGGTCTGGTCGAGAATGAGCTCAGTCTGGCAGGCTTCCGCAATTTCCTGTCGAATATCCGCAACACATAGCCCGGACGCAGGAACCGCGATATCCGTCGTCTTGCCAATTGGATCCGAGATTTTCCCAAAAAAGCTGATTCTCATACTCTTACTCTTTCACGCGGCGCAACGACCAGTTCCGAAAAGGATACCAAAGACCATTTCCGAAGAAGGTCTGCCTCAAGTGTTCAATTTGTCGCCCGAGTGCATCGACATTTTATCAAGCCCACCAATAGTCGCGGAAAACTTGCCGACGTATGACATCGATCATTCGCCCGCCCGATTTTTGCAGGCCACGAGCCAAACAAAAGTATTAGGCGCACGGCGAGACCACGGATATTGCGTTTCGTGAGTTCGGGCTTCGCCTCGCACTGGAAAACTCTGTCCTGCAGGATGACGTCCCGATATTTAAACCACGCTATCTGTCGTCCGCTATTAAAGGTACCGGAATTTGACTCCTGTCGGGCCTCTCCTGAATTGGGGGGAGGATTTTTCTGGCACCCGTACTCTACACGATGAAATGGGGCGCGCGCGCCAGATCGCCGCCGCATGCAGCCTTCTCATTCTGGCCAATTCTCTCTCGGGCCTTGCAGGCCCGGTCATGAAGCGACACGGCACTGCCCTCTTGTCCGTCGCTGTCCCGTACTGGCCTCTGCCTCTGGCCGGATTGATCGGTGGTCAAGCGGGCTCATGGCTGGCTGGACACGCACTCAAGCCCATGGTCATCAAAAGACTGAATGCCATCCTGATCCTCTAGGTCGCGGCGCGGCAGCTTTAGCGTTGGATCCATCTGGTCGGAATCCTGTCGTCGGACGGACGGCGCAAAATCAGCGGGCAGCTATCAATTGGGCATCGCGCGTTCAATCAGTCGCTGCTGATCGACGCTTTCACACACGTCGCCATACAGAAATCCCGAACGATCTTTGGCAAGTCGCTGACGACAAAATGCCTCGAACACGAAATCGGGAGCCGATTGAAAAAGCGCGGCCGCTTGCAGAGCAAGTGCGGCACTCTGCGCGAATGCGCGCGCTGCACCCTCATGCAAGCCGCCTGGACGCGAATATTCTTCCAACCGGGCACAGTGTTGATCATAGTCGGGATGCGCGCCGCGGACGAGGGCCAGTTCTGTCATCACAGCTTCCAGGCTGGATGGCGCGCGCGCGAGCGCGCGCAATATGTCCAATGCGATGACATTGCCCGACCCTTCCCAGATCGCGTTCAAAGGCGATTGGCGGAACAGGCGCGGCATGGGTCCTTCCTCAACATAGCCGGCACCTCCGAGACATTCGAGTGCCTCATAGACAAAGCCTGGTTGGCGTTTGCAGACCCAGTATTTGGCAACCGGTGTGGCCAGCCGGACGAAAGCAGCCTCCGAATCGTCCGTCCCGGCCTGATCGAGACTTCTGCCCAGTCTCAGCGCCAGCGCCGTTGCTGCTTCGCTCTCAATTATCAAGTCGGCCAGTACGGCTCGCATTGCGGGCTGATCAATCAGCGTCTTTTGAAACACCCGGCGGTGTGACCCGTGCCAAAGGGCCTGCACGAGCGCGGCTCTCATACCGCCCGCCGAACCAAGAACACAATCATAACGTGTGTGCTGCACCATATCGATGATGGTCCGCACACCGCGGCCTGACTCGCCAAGCTGCCGGGCCCAGGCGTTGTGGTATTCAATTTCGGAGGACGCGTTCGACCTGTCGCCGAGCTTGTCCTTCAACCGCATGATATGTATCCCGTTGCGCGTGCCATCAGGACGCCAGCGCGGGACCAGGAAACAGGTCAGCCCATCATCCGAATAGGCCAGCGTCAGGAACGCATCGCTCATCGGCGCGGAGCAAAACCATTTGTGGCCGGTCAGGAGGTAGGCGCCGTCGCCGTCAGGAACGGCCCGTGTCGTGTTCGCGCGCACGTCGGAACCGCCCTGCTTTTCCGTCATGGCCATGCCAATCGTGACGCCGCTCTTCTCGTCAGCTGGAATCATCCGGGAATCATAGCTGCTGGCCTTGACGCGGGGCACCCAGATGTCAGCCAGGTCGCGGTCTGTCGCCAGAGCTGCAACGCTGGAATAGGTCATCGACATCGGGCAGGTTACGCCGGGATCAGCTTGCCCCATCAGGATCATCATGACCCCATGGGATACATGGCCGGCTTCAGGCTGTGTCCAGGCATTCGCCGAGATGCCGGAATCAAGTCCAAGCTTCATCAACTCGTGATAGGCCGGATGAAATTCGACCTCGTCGAGACGGCGGCCAAAACGGTCAAATGTTCGCAACTCCGGCACATGCCGATTGGCCTGACGCGACAGCGCCTGCACGTCAGCAGATCCGCATTCTGCACCAAAGTGCGATAGCTGATCATGATGCTCTGCGCCGCCGTTCGCGGCGACTGCGCCGATCAGGGCCCGGTCCGTGTCGAACAGGTTCACGTTCTCGAAAGGCGCCGCCTGGTTGGACACGACATGCGTGGAAAGTTCAGAAAGGGGCGCGCGGTCAGACATCGGATTGCGAAATTCTCCACTTCATCTTGAATACTATTCTAGACCCGGGACGATACGGGGTCAAAGTGTCGACAGGCGACCACCATTTCCCCGCTTTCAGTCTGGCCCGGGGCTCACAGCCTGAAGACGCCCCCTCTTTCATTCGCTCGGACGCGTATCGGAGCGTCGCACGTCGAGGCTCGCGGTCGCATAAAATTCAGGCGGCCTGAAACTCCTCGTCATCCGGTTTGAGGCCGGCTGAAGCTTGCCCGTCCAATCCCGAAATATCGGCATGTCTTGCTCACATCTCCGATCTTCTCGGCATGCTCCAGAATCCGAAGTTCGCGTTGAATCTCGCATTGTTCACTGGTCATTGAAAACACCTTTCTGTCCCTATCCCGGGATTAAAAAGGGTGTCTCGCTGAATTGTACATATCTACAGACTTGCAAAGACGAGCCGCTATTGCTCCGATGTCCAACATGACAATGCCAATAGACCCTATCGAAAAGACCTCTGCAGATCCTTCAGCTTCGCTGCGCCGGGGTTCAATTCGCTGTAGGGGATCTGGTTGAGGGGGCGTGGTCCCGTATTCTTTCGGGCGTGCATGTCGGGCAAGTCCTCGTTGATGTAGAGGAGGCCAGTGAGAATTTCGTCCTTGCTCTGGCCTTCCAGCACTTTGGCAAAGGCGCCCGCCCGGTCGCGAGGATCGTAATCGCTATCGAGCTTGCGCAAGCGAATGCGGCTGCCGTCGTGCATTTCGACAGGCATCAGCTCGCCTTCCTCATAGGCTGTTATTATCTCTTCACTCGGCGGCACGAAATCGGCGTGCACGGCCGGGTGGAAATATTTGTAGGTGTGCGCGTAGGATTTGGTGGAGCCCTTGTGATCGTTAAACGTCACGCATGGCGAGATGACGTCGATCAGGGCAAAGCCTGTGTGTCTGAGCCCGGCTTTGATCAGCGGGATGAGCTGTTCGCGGTCGCCGGAAAAGCTGCGCGCCACGAAAGTCGCGCCAGTGGCCAGAGCAAGGGCAGCAGGATCAATCGGTGGTAGCTCGTTGGCGCCGCCTTTCTTGGCGACTGAGCCAATGTCTGCGGAGGCGGAGAACTGACCTTTGGTCAGGCCGTACACGCCATTATTGTAGAGCATGTAGAGCATGTTTACGTTGCGCCGGATCGCGTGTGCCATCTGGCCGAGACCGATGGACAGACTGTCACCATCGCCGGAAATGCCGATATAGGTCAGGTCAGAATTTGCCGCGACTGCGCCGGTGGCAAAAGCCGGCATCCGGCCATGCACGGTGTTGGCGCCGTGCGCATCGGACATGAAGTATGTCGGGCTTTTCGACGAGCACCCGAT
>TARA_R110002073_G_scaffold217716_8_pt1 | contig 12476 bp, 12 predicted proteins | sample TARA_R110002073 | Tara Oceans TARA_R110002073 (sample SAMEA4397174) | marine metagenome | biome: Polar Biome; feature: [DCM] deep chlorophyll maximum layer (ENVO:01000326); material: water (ENVO:00002006), including particulate matter (ENVO:01000060) such as... | depth 40 m
CGATCGAAGCGACCGCCGAGTCCTTTTGGCCGACCGCGATGTAGAAACACATCACGCCTTTGCCTTTTTGATTGATGATCGCGTCGATCGCGATTGCCGTCTTTCCGGTTTTACGGTCACCAATGATCAATTCACGTTGCCCACGTCCGATCGGAGTCATCGCGTCGATCGCTTTGACACCGGTCTGCATCGGCTCGGTCACCGGTTGACGCTCCGAAACGCCCGTCGCGATGATTTCCACGGGACGAGTGATGTCGGTTTGCACGGGGCCTTTGCCGTCCAGTGGGTTACCCAGTGGATCGAGCACGCGGCCCATCACGGCGTCGCCCGCGGGGACGGACAACAGCGTGCCGAGTGCTTTGACCTCGTCGCCTTCTTCGATCGTCAAGTAGTCACCAAGAATGATGACCCCGACGGAGTTTTCTTCGAGGTTGAACGCTAGCCCGATCGCACCGTTGGGGAACTCGACCATTTCACCGGCCATGACACCCGACAAACCGTAGACGCGAGCGATACCGTCGCCCACCTCCAACACGGTGCCGACTTCACGAACATCAATCTTACTGTCGAATTGCTCGATCTCTTGTTGCAAGACCGATGCGATTTCATCGCTACTAAATTTCATGGGTAACGCTAATCAATCGATAGGGGCGTTTGAATTGGAATTTTATACTAGGGGGATCGGCCCATGAACGAGTCACAGGCGATATTGAAATCAAGTCTTGTCCTGCACGAATTCGTCGAATCGCTTCAGCAATTGACTCGAGAATCCAGCCTTGGCCTTCTTTTGCATTTTGTCGATGCGGTTGACCACACTGCTGTCGTAAACCGTATCGCCGATGCGAATGACCATGCCGCCGATCAAGTCGGGGGCAACCGTTTCTTTCAAGCGAACTTCGCGATGAAGCAGCGATGAAAGTCGCTCGGCAATCTGGCTTCGCATGGAATCTTCAAGCGGGACCGCGGTACGCACGGTAGCAACCAAGCGACCGAGCATTTCGTCCAATTGGGTTTCCGAGGCACGACGGACGGCTGCGACGTAACCCAAACGGTCACGGCTCGCCATCACCTTCAAAAACTTGATCAAGATCGGGTGAAACTCATCACCAAAAATGCGATCAAGCACCCGGCACTTTTCATCGGCATCGATTCGCGGTGAAGCGAACGATGCAGCAAGCTGAGGGCTTTGTGAAAGATACTCGTCGACCATCTGGCCCAACTGCTGGACGACCTGGTCCGCGACACCTTCTTTTTGCGCCGCAGCGATCAGGGCTCGCGCGTAGGTAGTGCCCAATTGCTCGGCGCCGGTATCGAGAACCGTGTCGTGTTTGGGAGCTTCGGTCATGGGTTGTCAGGGCGTGATGGAAACGCGTTGAAAGGACGGAAAAATCTTTTAAATAAACCGACCCACCTCGGTGGCTCTGGTTCCACAAGCAAGCGGCAAGAGCAGATGCTCTTACCGCGAGCCATCTATTAGTTATTACTAGGAAGTCGATCCAGCGATTGACGGATCAAATCGGCATGGTCTTCGGGACGAAGTTCGCGACCGACCACCGACTTGGCAACCTGCATCGCCATATCCGAAGTCTGACCCGCCAAATCGGCCAAAGCCACTTTCTTTGCAGTCTCGATATCAGCGATCGCACGATCTCGCGTCCGCTCGGCTTCCGCCTTCGCATCGGCAACGATTCGTTGACCGTTGGTTTCGGCATCGCGACGTGCTTCGGCCAACATGCCTTGCACTTGGCTTGCCGCTTCGTCGAGCTTGGTCTGATAGTCACTCAACAACGAACGTGCCTCGGCGTTAATACGCTCGGCATTTTCGAGGTCGCCGTTAATCTTGTCTTCGCGAGCCTTCAACCCACTGAGAATGGGTGGCCAGACAAACTTGGACAAGATCGCAAACACACCAAGAAAAATCGCAATGTTACAGACCGCCGAACCGATGTCGAACGACAACAACGGCGGAGTATGCGCGTCGTCGTGCCCGTCTGCCGCGACGGGATGATCGTGATCACCCTCCACGACTTCCTCGTCGAGAACTTCCGATTTAGCGGCGACCAAAACGGTTGCATCGTGCGATTCAGATGCCTCAACCGCCACGTCGGATTTCGCTTTTTCATCGGCAAAGCTACTCACGGACGACACACACAGCGTGGCCATCGCAAACAAGCACAGTACCGAAGAACGAGTCAATTTTAAAACCATCGTTTCATCTTTCGCCAAAGGCGGATTTAGCCGAGGATCAACATCAGAATCAAAGCAATCACAGTTGCACCTTCGATAAGTGCAGCCGAGATCAGCATCTGGGTGCTGATCGTTCCGCTCGCTTCGGGTTGGCGAGCGATTGCGTCAACAGCAGCACTACCGATGCGGCCAATTCCAAGGCCAGCGCCGAGAATGACAAGGCCCATTCCGATACCGACACCCATCTTGCCGACGTTAAGAGCTTCCTGGGCCAAAACAAGCGCGAAATCAAACATCTTTCATAAACTCCTGAGCTAATTCTCGAACGGGAAATGCCTGCGACCGTGAACTTGGACGCCGACAGTTTTTGGTTAAAGGGTCAAACAATATTCAGTGAATCAAGGCGGGATCGCCAGCACACTATTCGTGCACCAATGGCCCCAGTCGTTTTGGATCAATCAACTTATCAATGTCCATCTGACCTTCGTCGCTAAACGGATGTTCTTCTTCATGATGGTCGTCATGATGCACTGCGGTCATCGCAATGAACAGCACCGTCAAGAAGGTAAAGATAAACGCTTGCAGAAAGCAGATGAACAACTCAAGCAACGTCAACACGATGCCGCCGCCGATGACGGACAACTCAACACCGTAGCCGAGTGCATGTGAAAACTCAGCCGCAGTAAAGACAAGGCCTACAAACGCGGCAATCACCAAGTGGCCTGCCATCATCGTTCCAAAAAGCCGCATCGCAAGTACCACGCACTTAATAATCAATCCAATCCACTCCAAAGCGTAGAGCGGAATGCCGATCAGCAGCATCTTGGGGTCGTCCCAACCAATCGGATTGAAGTGCAAGAAGAACGTCTTGGCTCCGGTTTCGCGAATTCCGATAAACAGGATCGCAAAGAAGCTTCCCAACGCCAAAATCGCGTTCAGCGACAGGTTCCCCGTCGCGGTACCGCCCCAATGCGAATACGCAGTGTTGCCGGTAAACGACTGCATGATATAGCCAATTGGAATCAACCCAATCACATTGCAGAACAAGATGAAAAAGAAGATGGTCCAAATGTAGTAGATGTACTTATCGGTCAAATGACCCAGGTTCGGCCGAGCGACCTCGTCACGAATGAACGAACACATCGTCTCGAACAACTGAGCGACACGCCCGCGAGTCTTGAAGGCTTCAAGCCCTTGCCCCTTCGCACGTACTCGACTTGCGACATAAGCAAAAACCAACACCACCGTCACGGCCCCCACCAAACTCATCATCAAATGGTTGGTGATAAAAAAGTCGTAACGCCCGTCAAAAACATTCAGCGCCGGGATATCGCCTTCGCCAACCGGCACGCTCACGATTGGGTTCTCGTGCAACGGATGCGGCAGCACATGCGTTATCGGGCTGTGGTCGGTAGAAGCAACAAGCAATGGCATCAGGTAAATCGTTATTGAGCTACAGATTTAAATTTAGTGAATACGACCCACAATCGTTATGCTTCCAACACACCCAAAGGTCGCGTGGACAAAGCATCTGAATTGTGCAAACGCACGAGTGAAGAGCAGGACGACACGGACGAGTTGATTGAAGGTGATGGATATTCCTTTGCCTTCGCAGGCAAAGCGTTCGCTGACAAACTCGCATCCGTGCTCGACGTATCCTTTCCGACTTTCGTGGCAACTCGGTTCTGCTTGAACGCGAGCACTCCCACTTCGACGGAGGTCAAATAGGCATACCAACCGATCGTGAAACCGGCGACCCATTGACTGGATTCGGCCAATTGATACCGGCAGAACAAAAACAGTGCAACCGTCCCAAATAACCGAAAGATCATCCCCATCCCGGAAGCCAGCACAAAATCACCAAACGGATCGGCCGACTGACGAGAACCTGACTGACTCGCTGCACCTCGAGAACCCAATCGCGACTTGATCGCCTTGGCCCACCGCAGACACAGCCCGGGCAACATCGACACCAATGCGATCACGCCACTCATCAAAGCGACAAAAAATACATCGCCACTACGATCAGCGTCCCGAAGCCCAACCACTGCCATCGCGATTGCTGTCGCAATCAACCATGCAGCGACCACCCAACCCAACGTCTGCCGATACAAATCAGAAACGTCCGGAGAACTTGGCGATCGTCGAGTTGGAGTTAGGATCGTCACGTCTTTTTCAAAAGTTTACTCAAAAGCGAAGTCAACTTCGCTTCCAACATACGGTCATCAGTATTCGCAGGGTTGTACCGCTTGGCTGGTTTTCACCAATTTTGGGCGATACTCAACGATTTAGGCCGTCGGCCAGCAATCAGGACTGGGTCGAGGAGGCTTTGACGACGAACCGTGTCATTGCCAACCCAAACCCCAACATCGTGCTCAACGCAGTGGCGTACATTTGATCGTGGTTTCGCCAAGCGTCGATCCAATAACCGATGCCGGCGAACAGCAGTGTAATTCCAGCGAGCTCCATCCCGAGACCAACAAAACGGAGCCACACAGCGCCTCGGTTTGCGTTTTTTTCCGCAACCGGCCCGGGTGTGACATCGACCTTGTCGACCATCCTTTCCATGGGGATTGACTCGTCATCAGAACCGGAAGGGCTTTTTTCTGGATTCACCATTGGGCCTGACCGTTTCCCCATGACGTCGTCTTCGTCGGCTCTGCCGATTCGCGATGTTTGCGAAGCTGCTTTAACTCGACGTGCACAGTGTGACTGAGGAATCGAGAACCACCAGAGGCAGCGACGGATCGCCGCACCTAAAAATGTCACAAAAGGACAACTCTCTTGACTGGGGTGCCCTAAATGGGACCGATGCCCGATCTCCCAGTGCAGCCCGCTCGCGTTCCCGGCGCAGCCCGCTCTCGATTTGCTGGCAAACTGTTTCAAAATGAGACACTTATTGTTTACACTGGCAGCGGTTTTCCCCCAAAACACGCCTCCACAAGACCCCGCAGGACGCAAACCGTTACCCCCCGTCGTCAAATACGCACCTGAGTGACCGACGCGACACTCACAACCCACACCACACTAGGCAACCTAGGCAAGACAGGAAAACATTCGCACTTGCGTTTACCCATCCAATTTTCCCAATAATCCTAAGGAAAACGCGATTTCCGGCAACGATTCAGATTCTTTTATCAGTCCGCATCTAGAACTTCCGCCATCCCCTTGCCATAATGTTTCAGGGGATGATTGTCCCATTGTGGCCGGATAGGCACGCGTCAACAGGCACTCGAAACCATAATAAATATCGGATTCCAGAAGTCACAGAGACGCCCTGCAGTGGTAGAACCATCCACTCAAGTGGAGAGAATCGCATTTTGAGACAACCTTAACTGTTTTCAGGGTACCGGTTTTCGAAGCGAGCTGAAGCGAAGTCAAGCTGAAGCGAAATACTGAAAGTCGATGGCAACGAGGCAAGCGGATCCAAGGCCAGCGGCGTGAAAGAAGTGGAAGCGGCGTAGGAAGCGACGGACAAACGGTGTCGACGGCAACCACCGCCGGGTGGTGCAAGCTAGTCGTGATCAAAATCAATTATGAATTAGCTCCGTCTCAAAATTTGCGACGGGGTTTACAGCTTGGAGATGCAGGGTGATTAAAACGGCAGACCTTAAAGCGCAAACACGACGAGAATTGGCCGAATTAGCCAAGACCTACGGCGTATCCGGCTGGCACAGCATGCGAAAGGACGACCTTGTTACTGAGATATCGAAGGTCCAACGCAAGCTGAGACGAAAATCCGATGCCTCGAAGTCGGCCTCGTCTTCGTCAAAAAGCCCTGCTTCGTCTAAAAACGCAGCATCCAAGAAAACATCCAGCTCGTCGCGGTCAGCGAGCACAACCGCAGCGAAGTCCAAAGCAAAAGCGTCGGCGCCGATTAGCAAGGGGGCTCAAATTGCAGCCGCGCGTGCTCGCGCCGCCGCCGTCAGTGCCCAACGGTGTGCCGAAGCACTCGACCAAAAAGAACAGAAGGAACGCGTTTCGGCGAAAACCGCTCGCATTCGCGCCCAAATGCGTCGCCGCCGCGAAACTCTCGATCGCCATCGCGATCTTTCGACCGGCACGCTTGTCGGTGGGGCGGCTGTCGCCAACGGCTCTTCGCGGACGCGAAACGGCGAACCTCACCAAGACCGCGTCGTGTTGCTCGTGCGTGATTCGTACTGGTTGCAAGCAAACTGGGAAATCACCCGCGCCAGCGTTCAGCGTGCGGAATCGGCAATGGCCGAACGATGGCATACTGCGAAACCGATCCTTCGTCTGCTCGCCGTAGGTGATGTGGCAAGCAACCAAGCCGAAAGTGTCGCTCGCGACATCCCGATCCACGGTGGCGTCAATAATTGGTACATCGACGTCGATGAAGCCCCTTCGAGATTCCGAGTCATCATCGGCTACTTGGCGGACTTTGGCGAGTTCTACACGATCTGTCGCAGCAACGTTGTCGAGACACCTCGTCCGGGTGAATGCGAACGATTGGACGAACACTGGAGCGATATCGCCGAAGATTACGAGCGAATTTACTCGCTGAGCGGTGGCTACGATCAAGACGCAGGCGACCTAAAAGAGGTGTTCGAAGAGCGACTGCACCGTCCGATGCCAAGCCGTGGCGACCAAGGACAAACCGTCGCTGACCCCAGCTTGCTGCGACAAACAAAGCTGCCATTTAAAGTCGATGCCGAATTGATCGTGTTTGGAAAAACGACTCCCAACGCCTCGGTCAATATCGCCGGTCGCCCCGTCAAACTACAAGAAGACGGATCGTTTACCGTTCGCATGCAATTGCCCGATAAACGCCAAGTGCTGCCCGTGACTTGCGAAAGCCGTGATGGACTAAGACAACGCACCACGGTGATCGCGGTCGAACGCAACACCAAGGTGATGGAAACCGTCGAAATCGACGACCGTTTCTAGTCAGCACAGCATCAAGCCAGCACAGCTGACTGACGCCCCATTAAACTCACTGCCCAGGACGGATTTCCAATCCGTCCTGTTTTTTTGTCCCTACACTCCCTCCTCCACCGGAGCCTCTGCCTTGAAACCTTTCTCTCTTTTGCTGACCCTCTGCCTCGCCCTGCAAATGACGACTGCCGCTGTTTGCAATGCCGCCGACGAGTCAGCGGCAAAACCGTCCATCAAAGTGCTGTTGATCACCGGTGGCTGCTGCCACGATTACGACTTTCAAACCAAAGCGATGCAGATGGCGTTCAAAAAACGCGGCGTCGCCGTGAACTGGACGGTCATCAACGATGGCGGCAACGGCACGAGTGCCGAAATCGATCTCTACAAAAATCCCAACTGGGCCGAGGGTTTTGATGTCGTGATCCACAACGAATGCTTTGCCGCCACGACCAACCCCGACTACATTCGCAGCATCACTCGGTCGCATCATACTGGAACCAACGCGGTGGTGATCCACTGTGCGATGCACACTTACCGCGACGCCAAGATTGACGATTGGCGAGAATTCCTGGGTGTCACCAGCCGCCGCCACGAGCATCAAAGCCACTACGCGGTCAACGTCGTTGCCCAAGACCATGTGATCATGAAGGGCTACCCAGATGGCCACAAAACGGCGATGGACGAACTATATGTGATTGAAAAGAAATGGCCCAATATGACCGTGCTGGCCACCAGCAAAAGCGAGAAGACAGATCAGTCGCATCCCGTTTTCTGGACGAACACCTACGGCAAGGCTCGTGTCTTCGGCACCACCTATGGCCACTCGAACGAGACGTTCGAAGATGCGGTTTACCTCGACACGATCGTCAAAGGCACGCTGTGGGCAGCTGGAGAGCTGTGAGCTGACACGATTGCATTAGAGCAATTTGAGAAATAACGTCGGGTAAAAAGAAGTAGCTACGTTCGCCAGAACGTGGCCCACCGCGAACGCGACACTTGCCACATCAAAGATGAAATGTGCTAGTTCGTGCTCTCGCGACGCATCGATGACTCGGCAATGATCTGGGTTGCATCCAGATTTAGAAACCCAGGAACCCAGGTGATCGACGAAATGTCGATCGCAACGCGAACGGTGACGATGCCACTCGGCGTGCTCGTCTCGATCGAGGCAGGGACGGTTTCGACGGTTGCATTTTGAATACCCATCAGAGCCAGTTCGTCATTCACTCGGTCGACGACGTCGCTTGTCGTTGCCGTCGGACGCACTGCGATTCGCGCCCCTTCGCGAGTCGCATGCGTGGCCGTTTGCTTGACCAACATCATTCGCCCGAGCTCAACTAAGCCGAACGTAAAGGCGATCATCAGCGGTGCGACCAAGGCGAACTCGACGGCGGATGCCGCCAGCCGTGTTGCCTTTTTCTTTCGTCGATTCGATTTATGAATCATGATCGGTAGCTTTCTTAAACAGGTGTTACTGAACCAACATCACGGGAGTGTATAGATACGAACTCTGCGTGACGGGAGCGGAGTCGACGATCGCGTGTCGTGCCACGGCTTTCGCAGGCTGGACGATGACTCGCTTCTCCGACATTTTTCCGGTTAGTTTGACTTCCAAAATTCGCACACCTTCGAATTTCACGATCGTGTACATCGCGTTGTTTCCGTTGCCGGTCACGGTGGTGTAGATCGGGATGATGCGAACCTTGCCAATGATCGAGGCCAGCTCATCTTTGACTCCCGCACTGATCCCCGTGTCTCCGTTGAGCTTTAATTCGCCGTTGGAGTCGAATTTGAGTGGTTTCCCCAAGTCGATGAAATCTTGCTTGGAGATCCCATGCAGAATTTGGCGCGACAAATCCTTGGTGCTGTTGTTGCTGCCACCGATGTCCACCGTTCCGCGGTTACCGGGCGAACCGGTGCCTTGAGGATAAAGGTTGGTTTCGCACAGCCCGTCCGATCCGGAACGCACCGACCCATTGTTGAACTCAAAACTATCTTGCGTGGCGCCCGCGCACATGGCGACCCAGCTCGGCAGATCGAGTGCAAACGGCAAAATATCGATCGTCTCGTCGTGCGTTTCAGGCTCATTGAATCCCGTGATAGTGCTGAACATCGCGGCGGTTGCCGTGGTGCGAAGCGATTGGCTTTGCCGTCCTGTTACGTCGCCAAAGAATAGCGGCAACTCACCGTTGCCACCCGCTTGCAGCCGCAGCGTTACTCGCGCGGCGTTGTAAGTCGACGGATCCGATGTGCTCCACGATTGATCGGGTGAGTAGGTGCCAAGTTCAACATCGTCGGATGAAAACTCAGGAGCCTGTTGGCCGACAAAGTTTCGGGTGGCGATGCTGTTGGCGGCTTGCCTTGCATTGGATTGCATCGCACTTTCGGAAGCTCCCGAAACCTGCTGGTCAAACAGTTCCCAGCATGCAGCCATTGCCGAAGCGTCAGCGGATCGCTGCAACTCGGCTTCGGCGACGCGAATATGCCCCATATCGATTGTGACAGCCATCAAGGCGACCAGGCTGACCGTCAAAATCAGACCGAACACAGCCGCAGCACCACGACGCATGCGGGCTGGCATACGGCGTCGATTGACCGATGGATTTCCACCGCAAGCGAAGGGATTCATTTGTTTTACATTTAGATTTTTCATTGAACTTTATCCTGAAGACGATCCTGGAGACCTGGTGATTTGAGCGGCACGATGATGAATCCATTCCAACTTAAGGTTGCCGGTTCACAGGAACCGGAATGACGGTTCCATCGACGTAAAAAACACGTACTTCAAGTAGCGTGATGGACGCCACTCGATTTGCCCCAAATCCAATATCAACGGCATCCAAACTTTTCTGTGGATGATATTGAGAAAGTCCTAACGAGGCGTCGGAATTCATCCGGACCAAAAAGTCAGGACCTCCGAAGTCGCCCCACTGGCTTGCATGCCCGTTTTTGATCGCAAATAGCGTCTGATCCTCCACCGTGGCGAGGATACTTGTCCAACGAACATGATCTCCGTCGGATGACAAAGCGGCCCGAGTCTCACTGCGTGCTTCGTCAAGAATGTGGTCGTTCTCTACCGCAGCGACGTGAAAGCCGCCTCCAGAAAACTGAGCGTCGACGGCGTGATTCAGTTGCAACTGAAAATAGCGACTCGGATCATCCGTCGGTGTCGTAAAGAAGGTGACCTGCGGTGAGTGATTGATGGGGTCGGGCTCGTTGAGCACCATTTCCCAATCCTCTTCTATCTTAAAAATCGCCACATCCTCGGCACTGCAATCGGCGGCCGGAGCCACCGCTAGCGTGAGAATCCCCCCGATCATGGTTTGTGCAATTCGCATCATCGTTCTGTTTCCCACTTAAGACACAACACGGAACACCGCTCTGTCTTGCACACGCTCGAGAACGGCATGACGCGATTTAAGAATCGTGCTGAGCGGATGGTATTTCATTTCGCATCAGACTTGCGTTCACTCTGCCGCCGATCGTGCGAGATAAAGCGGCAGAGAAGCGTCTAAAAGACAAGAGGGTTGAGTTCTGGAAACCTATGTCACGTTCGCCCTAGAAGCATTCAAAATTTCGGCAGCCCCCCCAAAACTTTCAACTCACCCCCTAAGCAAGGATCGGGTTATAACGACTTTGACGATGATCCCGACTCTCGCCCCCCCTTTGAACCGTCAATTTCGCTTCCGTTTGACAATTCCTGCGTTTGCGACTCCTACTCGTTGGCCTACGCGCAATTGCCAGCGCTTCTGATAGAATCCCCGCTGAACCATCAAATCCTTCTGATCCACCGAGCTTGGGAATGTCCAAAGGCTTTTACACACAAACGTTCGTCGTGCTGATGCGCGAAGCGGTTTCCATTGAATCCGTCGCCGCTGTTCTTGCCGACTTTTCACCATCAGCCGCCCAACCTGCCGCCGCAGAGGTCTTCACTTGCGGCCCGTCGATCCAATTGGAGATCGATGACCAAGACGAAGGCAAAGTCGTGGTCGATGTGGTCGATCAAATTTGGCCGGATGATCCGACAACGGCGGCCGACCCGAGCCGAATCGCGAGAGCGTACCAAGAAGGCCAGCTTGGGCCGTTTACGGCCCCCGAGTCCCTGCTCCGCGCGACTCAACAATCATGGAACTGGGAAGCGGGAAGAACCGCGACTAAATTGCATCAAGCGTTCATCCGCATTCGCTGTAGCTACGTGCTCGATGGCAAAGCAACGCCCCCAAATCTGCCCAAGAACTACGATCCCTACAATGAACTGGCGTTCATGACCGAGGTGGTTGGCATGTTGCTGGAACTTCCCGAAGCGATCTGTTACTTCAATCCCGGCGGCGAGGTGCTCAGCGACCTGGAAGTACTGACCGAGAGCGCCGAATTCTCGGTCGAGCATTCGCTGCCCCCTGTGGAATTATGGGCCAACATGCGTTTCCACGAATTCGATCCGCAGTGGTCAGTGATGGACACGGTAGGGCACATCCAGCTTGATATTCCCGATATGGAAGGATGTTTTCGGCCACAGGATTACGATGCCGCCGAAGTCGAAAACTTTCTGCGTGACGTCGGTATCTACTTGCTGCAGAACGGCGATGTCATCAAAGACGGCGAGACCTCGGAAGGCCCCGGCGAGATCCTTTGGGTCGCACGTGTTCGCGAGAGTGCCCTGAACGGTCCACGCCGCAGAGTGCTTCGCTGGTTCGCCGACGACGGTGAAGCAATTCCCAAGAGTCTGCTGCGAAAGTAATGGGGCGACACGCTGTCCCGATGATGGTTCTAGGAGTATCATCCGTTTAGCTGCAGCCAACCGCAGCCGAACGATCCTCTGATTTGGGAATTGAATTCTTTGACTGCCGAAACACAACAAACCAGCCCCCTGTTTGCCTGGGCCCAATTGGTTCGGCTGCCGAACGTGTTTACGGTCGTCGCCGATGTTTCGGCTGCGTTTCTGCTGGCCGCGCATGGCCCATCGCCCGCCGCGCGGTGGATCTGTGTGCTCGCAGCCGGGATCTCGCTGTACTGGGCGGGCATGATCCTGAATGATGTTTTTGACATCGAGCGCGATCGTGCCGAGCGTGCGAAACGCCCGCTGCCATCGGGACGAATCTCGCTCGCGGCCGCCCGCACCGCCGGCTGGGCATTGCTCGGCTTGGGAGTCATCCTCGGATCACTCAGTGGGTATCTGCCAAGTGAAAGCGTCGCCACCACTTGGCTTCCCGCCGCCATCGCCACCCTGCTTGCCGTGATGATCGTGGCCTACGACGGTCCGCTGAAAAAGACACCGCTGGCGCCGGCCGCTATGGGCGCATGCCGTGTGCTCAGCTTTCTACTCGGCGCCTCTCCGGTGATCGTGGTCCAGGCCGACGGCCCACTAATTCCGCTGCATCTGGTTGCGATCGCAC
>TARA_R110002073_G_scaffold110569_6_pt1 | contig 12475 bp, 13 predicted proteins | sample TARA_R110002073 | Tara Oceans TARA_R110002073 (sample SAMEA4397174) | marine metagenome | biome: Polar Biome; feature: [DCM] deep chlorophyll maximum layer (ENVO:01000326); material: water (ENVO:00002006), including particulate matter (ENVO:01000060) such as... | depth 40 m
CAGTGCCACCGCCAGTAGCGACGCCGGGAACAGTTATGGACGGCTGAGCAATGCTATCCTTGGGTCTGGAAAGAGCCATGATCTACTCCCAGCCGACCAGAATTGCGTACTCGGTCGATATAGCATTGTCAGAACCGGCGTTTGGAACAGACTTATGGTAAATAACTCCATCAGAACTGAAGCACGCGATCCCGCCCGTTACGCTATTATCGCAAGTTGCTGCAGCCGTGTCGTTCTCCATCAGAACATTGATCCCAGTCCCACCCGCGGTTCGAGCGAGAACAGGATCCACCGTTGCAGCCGTTCCGGCCGTAACCTGACAGATCTGCCGGAGTACTCGGAACTTCTGGACCCCAAGTGTAATCGTTGATTCAGTAGAGCTGGAGGCCGAGGTTTCAGAAATCGAAACAGCGATCTCTTTGCCCTGGCGTGAAACGGTGACGGCCATGTGTGACTCCTCAGTCAATCAATCAATCTGGAGTGGTCCTATCTTATCAGAAGGTTCTATCGTCCCGATCTGGAATCGTGTCAATCAGGAGCGTGAAAACCCATGAATCCACGTCCCAGGCTTTCCCGGATACAACGCAGGCCTGGTCAGTAAAGGACAAAGCAGAATCAGTCAATGATATTACGTCCCCCAAGCTGATAGATGCGAATCGGGGAGCCGCCCGATAGTCCACCTGCCTGGATGGGAGCGCCTCGATATCAGCCATGTGCTTGATTACCATCTGGGCAGTGGTCCGATCGTAGACATACGCGCTATCAATAGCCCTGAATCGCTTGCCATATCGGTTTATGGATTGGCGGGTAGTGCTTGTTGAAAAGCTGGATTCCATGCCTGTTTCTTTGGTTCCGATCACTGCATGGCGCTTTGGGTCTCCAGTCTTGGCCCTGAATGCGTAGCCTATTCGGATACTGTTGAAGATATCTGATAGCTGACCTTCGATCTGCACCTGGCTAAGCTGCTGAAATTCCGGGCTGGCTGTAATCGCAAAACCGGCAGATGGGGCCGCCCGGGTGTCATGTATGATGGGGTAGAGTCCGGCCGGACCTTTCCGAATCGTTACGGGTAGGAGTTGAGCCAGATCGGATACCCATTCCCATACGCTCATGTCGGGATCGGAGATATAGCCCGCGAGCTTGTAACGGTTCAGAAAGCCGGAAGATGCCGCCCAAGCCCCGTGGTCAATATCCAGAGTTGAGAAGGTCAGGGCCCAGCGCAAAACATCGCCAGCGCCTTCCAGCTCTGTAGACGTGTTCCATGGGTTCTTCTTTCCGCCTCCATCGTTCCAACCTACCCAGAATTCCCGCTCTTTGGGCTCTATATCTCCATGCGTCGATATATCCACTGTAGCTATTTGCTGACCGAGATCATCGGTCGTATTCGTCACACTAAAACTTTGATACGTAGTTGAATCGAAGATCAGAACCGTTGACGCGTTTACATGGTGGCCAGCTATTAGCAGGCTCTGCACCTTATCATTCGCCAGATCAATATCCAGGATATATGCTGGGCTTCCGCTGGTTGTCTTAGATCCGCCAGTGCTCGATCGGTAGTTCCCCGCGGTCCCGAATACAATAGGATAGGGCTTGCCCTCGTGTTCATCCTTGCCCGCTGTAGCAATGGCTGAAAACGTATCTTCCGAAATCGTTTGAGAGGCGGACAATAGAAGTCCAGCGTCTTCCGTCAAGCTGCCCTCTATCGTCGTCGTAATATAGCCGGCCGGGAGATCTGGGAAACCATACTGGGGCTCGGATAGGGAGCCCGATAGCACGACCTGACGCCCTTCGTAGGTCTGTTGAATCGTCCCGGCCTGGCGTAGCACGCAAGACAACTCAGCCCGTCCACCGCTTAGCATGTGGCCCTTTTGAACAAGGGTGGAGACGTTGACTGGTAGCGTTAGTTCCATGCTGATGGTTTGCGCGTCAATCGAATGCGTGAAACGGTCCAGGCTTTCGGCATATCCGGGATCGTCCAGTCCGCCCGGGTAGCTGATGGCGTCCCCAGCGTCGTCGTCAATGGATAGCGGTTCTGTTGAGAAGCGGAACGTACGGCCGGCAAAGTCCAGCTCCAACAGCCAAACCAGATCGGCACCGGCTACAGATGGCAGCCGGGCTGGCATTAGACGATCTCCTGGATGTTGACCGTAGCCACTCGGAAGACCTCGCCTGGGCTTACCCCTTCATCCCCCAGCACGTTCTCCAACCTGGCCGGAGAGGATAGACGCCCGGCTATGAACTGCTGGCGCCGGTTGAGCGTGATCGTGTTGCCCGCTTTGGCGATACCTGGCAGGTAGACAACGGCCTTATCTGGGCCGTCCAGCTGTCGAACGATGCCCTCTATTTGGTATGGGATATCTGCCGGGCTGGCAATGGGTTCAGCGCTTCCGGCCGTGCTGCCCTTGATGTAATCGGGATCAGGACTGGAGCCGGAGATCTGGGAAACGTCCACACCGTCCGTCCATGCGAACTGAACATTTCTAACAGCTGGCCCATAGTTCGTTGAGCTGGTGGTTCCATCTGTCCGTGTGATCACTGAACTATTGGCCGCTGTTTCAATGATCCGGCCGCGGGAGTACTGGCGACCGAAAGCGCTCACCCATCCCAGTAGGGCCTGGCCTATGGTGAAATAGCCGTCAACCGTGGACTGTGCTGATATCTTTATCCGGTACCCGGCATAGTTCGCACCGTTCAGCTTGGCTACGACAACGATATTGGGAGCCATGATATAGCCCAGGGCCCCAGAGCTACGATCGGCGCCGGTTACACCCTCGAGGATGATGGTTGGCAGCTTCTGGACGGTAGATCCGGACCATTTCCCCGGCGTGCTGGTTGTTATCCTCCTCAAATCTGTTCCGGCTCCGTCTTGGAGCCCAAAGGTCCCGCCGTCGAATTCCGCCGTCTGCAGATATTGGCTACCCGCTGAAGCTCCAGAAGGCTGTATGGTATTCCCATTCCTAATCCAGCCCAGAGAGCCAAGGCCGTGCGCTGCATCAATGGTCGCAATCGTCGTCCAGCTGGTAGTTCCCGCGTCATATCCTTGTAGCTCTCCGGCCTTCCAGTTTATCCCCAGCAGCGCCAGCGCTATTACATCGTTGCCTGGCTCGCTATCCACGGTGCCCAGAAGCGTATTGTCCAGGGCCAGAGCTATCGTTTGCTCCGTTTGATTTGTGCTCCTCCACTTGACGCGCGGGCTCTGGGATTCGCTGAAGAAGATCCGATCGATTGCATAGCCGAATCGGGTATCTATATTGTATTCATCGGCCAACCTGGCCGGGCCATCCTGGGCCGTGACGAATAGTCCCGCGTTCACATAAGCACGGGAACCAGCTGGCGCGTATGGCTTGGCCCATAGGTCTCCCGGATTGGCCTGGCCGGTGATGTTTGTACCGCCCGTCTGGGATGTGCGTGCCACGTGGAACTCGGTCCATTTCGAGGCCGCGATCTGGTTATCGTGGCCCCATTGGATATTGCTGGTCCCGGCGGCCCCTGGGGCTGGAACGTCAACCAGGGCCGTGCCTGCAGTAGACTTTACCCAGTTCCGATCGCTGGAACTATTCTTCTGGCGGTACCAGATCTGCACCTTTCCATCATTGTTCCCCGTGGAACCTCCGATCATGGCGATGATGAATTCATATTCATTGGACATCGTTAGCGCGACGTCAACGCCTACCTGTGCCGATCCATTGTTGTCGTACACCCGAAATCCAGCGCTCGAAAAGCGGACCGATATATCGTAATCATCGGCGCCATCTGCCAGCCGGACACGGATAGAACAGGCGTCATTACCCAGATTTCCAGAGGTACAGATCAGGCTGGCCCGAATGATATATCCAGCCGTGTAGACGGTGGTGGTTAGATCGGCCGAATAGTACGCGTTCTGGCCGGCGCCGGTAGACAGCTGCAGCTGGCCACTCGTTAGCGCTTGGGTTCCGGTCATGGTTGCAGCCCAGATCCCCGTATCCGCCGGGAGATCGAAGGGTAGCCAGCTCTCCGCCCATGTTCCCCGGGCCGTGTTTGTATAGTATCCAGCGACGCCGGGCATTGTAACAGTTGAAGAGCCACCCAAGGTTATGAGGCTAAGGCTGTTGTCCTCGTTGCCCGGGTTTGCTGCGTGGTTGCACATGAGTACAATACGACCCCTGGCAAAGCATGTGGACAGATACCGCGGATAGGAAACGTTTCCGCCACTCCACCAGATCCCGTCCGGGCCGAGTTCTGAACCCACGTCCGGGATTAGATCCTGCTTCCCAAGATCCTGGATAGTCAGGCCGTCATCATCAGATGCCCAGCAGCATCCGAATACTGGACTGGATCCACTCTTCTGGATCCCCATCTGGTGAACGTATAGCCGGCCCTCTCCTGATGTAGTTATCGAAATCTGACCATTGAGAAGGCCGGAGTAATTCAACAGTCCAGTTTGGGAATATGCTGCAGAGCTTACAGCCTGGAAGGCCGATCCTATTCTGGCGATTGCTATCCAATTGGACCCAGATACCGAGTACTGGGTGGCGATTCGGAACGCACTGGCATGGTAGACCAAATCGAAATCTTCTAACCGGTCGGACAAGCCAGATCCGGGAGACGCATTAAACGGCCCGTCTTCAACCTTCGTAAACCTAAGCCCAGAAGAGTCTGAAGCGTATTGGATATATAGGTTCCGATTTGTGAAGCTGGTATTGTTTGAATACACGGCCAGCATTAGCAGCACCTGGCCGCCACCATAGGCCGCCCGGATGTATCGGAGCTGAAAGTCTGTACGGCCGGCGCCTGTTGTAGTACCAACGTCTATCGGGATATCCAGGGCCGAGTTTGCCGCAAGCGTCCAGGTTGCTCCCTTGTCCGTGGATTCATACGCGCGCACAAATCCCTTTCCGTCCAGGGCGCCAAAGAAGTAAAGGATAAGCCTATCGCCTGGCAGCTTGACCAGTTGCGGGTGGAAGCTGGAGCCCAGGAAAGACGCGGCCGGAGCTGATGACTGGCTGTATACCGTGATCCCAGATCCAAACGTATTGCCAGATGGGTCCATCACTCGAACCCGCACCTGGTGAACGGAGGCCGTTTGACGGTGGAAGGCGCACACGATCGTCTGGTCGTCCATGCATACGACGCTTGGGAACAGGGCGGATAGGGTTACCCCGGTTCCATCTGTATAGATCACGGATTGGAAGTTAGTGATCAGGTTGGGAACGTCCCATCCTCGATAGAAGGCGTCTCCATTGTTACGCCATACGAACCCACCTGGCCCGCTCTTCCCTGGATGGCCTGGTGCCTGGGTTCGTATCCGCATGGCTCCAGAAGCAGCCTGAGTCCCGCTTGATGTTAGAGCCAGCTCGTAATTGCCTTGTGCCGCTGGGATCCCTGGCTGGGGATCTGCCTGGCTAAAACTGGATTCAGCTGCCCACACATTTGTTAGCCTGGGATCTGGGATCAACAGTCCCCGGAACTGGTTAGCGCTTACATCTGCAGCCATGTCAATACCTCCGCTGGCCTACTGGATAATCCCTTTCACGTGTCACGATTCGCCGGAAGGCTCCGCCTTTGCGGTACTCGTCCCGGATGAATCGATCGAAGTGCCGATAAGCTGGAACCACCGTAACGCCTCCGAGGCCGGAACCACGGTTCAGCGCGTTAACGCCCGACTCTCCAAGCCCTTCAGCGGCTGAACGGTTTAGGATGGCTTCACCTGGCAGAACGCGCGCGGACATCTGATCGTCCGATTTGGACAGCACTCCACCTCGAACCATTCCGCCCACATCAAAGGCTGGTTCCTCTCCCGCGATTAGAGATATTTGGGCGGCCGTGGTTGCTGCAATGGCCCCGGCTGCAATGGCTCCAGCGATGGGCCCAAGCTCAGCCAGCGCCCGGGTAACGGCTACAGCGCCATTGATCGTAGCGTCTGCAATACTGGCACCCTTCTGGATATTGAACAGCCGCTGGCGCTCTTCAACGCTGGCCGTGGCCATGTCTTCTTCGAGCTGGCGCGTGATATTCAAGACGCCTGATGTGATCTCGAGGCCGGCGCTAAACGCGTCGTCTCGTTCTTCTAAGTCCTCTTTTCTGTCCGCCTTCTTTTCGGCCAGGAATTTCCGATCTCCCTCTAGCAGTTCTTGCCCCAGCTTTAATGATTCGTCCGCCCGCTTCCCGTCCAGCTCGTTTAGTTCGTTATTCATTTCCGCGTGGGCCGCTACAATCGCATCCGATAACGCCTGGCGGAGATCTTCATCCTTCTGCAGACTTTCATCCAGTGCGGAGAATTCAGCGCTAAGCCCTTCAATCTTCAGCGCCGTGTTTTGCCTGATTATTCCCTCTTCCGTCAATTGGAATTCCAATGATTCCCGGGTTGCTGTTTTCATTTGTGCAGCAAAAGCGATCTCTTGTTTACGGATGGCCAGATGTGCGGCCCTGGCTTTCTGGACGGCTGCTTCGTCTTTAGCGGCTTGCTTCGCATCTATGGCGGCTTGCTTCGCATCTTCGGCTTGTTTCTTCGATTCAAGCCCGGCCTGGCGCTTTGCTTCCCTGCTAGAGATTTCAATATTTGCGATTTCCTGTATTGTATCCAGGGCTTCCCTGTTCTTTACTTCGATTAGATCGTATCTCTTGTGTAGCGCGTCAATGCCGCGGATCTCCCCGGTCATCCATTTGTCTTTAGCTGTTTTCTTTAGCTCTTCGCCTGTACGTTCAACAACTCTAGCCTGGGCTTGCAATGATTCCATGAACGCATCTGATTGGCCGGTTGCACTCAGATAGGCGGATTCGATGTCCCCGATAACCTCTTCCCGTTTCAACAGCGTTTTGATATCGCGCCCGGATTTCTTGGATGCGTCCTCATTGGCCTCTTCAAAAGCCTTAGCCGCCTGTTCCGCCTCGTGGAATGCAAGACCCACAAGAATAACCGCGGCCGTCACTGCAGCAAACGCGGCCGGGTGTGCTTTAGCCGCAAGCGTTACTCCTTCCAGGGCCCCGGCAGCGTCCCCAGCTGTTCCGGCCATTTCTCCCATCATAGGATTGACCTGGCCGAGCGCTCCGCCAACAGCGGATATTGACGAATCAACACGGCCGGTAGCGTCTCCGGCGGTCTCCATCTTATCGCCCATCTTCTTAGCAGAGACGGAGGCCTGATCCATTTCCGACTTTGCCTTGGAGATAGATCCGGCCATACGGATTGCGGCCTTATCTGCAGCTTTCGCACCCTTTACAAGGCCCCTCTGCATCCCATTGGAAGCGCCGGCCGTGGCCTTGGAGACCTCTCCAAGGTTCTTGTCTATCTTCTTCAGCTCGCTATTCAGCCCGCTCGAATCACCCGTAAAGGTAAAACGGATATCACCGCCTTGTGTCGCCATCTATCCAGCCTCCCGCGTGGCGTCAGTATAGCGCGCCCGCTGCTTTTTCCAGCGCCGGCGCTTGGAATCCTGCTCCTTCCGCTTCTGGTCTTTGGGCGTCTCGTTCTCCAGCCGGAAGTCTGCCAGCAGCTGGATTCGTAGATCTCGGTCCAAGCTCATAAACCAGCCTGGCTCTCTGTTCCAACGCCGTTCAAGCGCAAAGATCGCCCGGCTCAGCTGGCCGCCTGAACGGCCACGGAGAAATCCTCAACTTCCAAGACCTCGGATTCCTTTGGCAGCTCGTCCACATATGCAGAGATAACTATAGATCCGGCCTCTGCAATCTGGCCCAGCGTCACGCCTCTACGCATCAGGTAGTCCAGCATCAGGGCGCCATGCTCCAGGACTTCAGACCGGAACGGAGAATAGACCGGGCTATCCTCGAGGCTGCACGCAATCCCGATGGCGGAAGCGCAAACCCTCAGCCGATGGCGCCGGGACTGATCTGGCTTGAATTCGTCAATCAGATCAACCAGACAAGCAAGGTTGGAGGGTAGCCCGCAAGCCACCTCTCCAAGCTCTCCAAGCTCTACATGTTCACGCATCAGGCCTGGCCGGTGAACGTGAATCCTTCATAAACCTCACATGACACCGAAATAGTGTCTGGGTCGCCTTCTGCAAAGGACCACGTGGCAAGACAGGTATTCGCTTTTGCGGTATGGTCGGCCGAGTCTCCCAGATCGGTTCCTTCAATTGTAAGGGTTACATCGATCATGTACTGCTCATAAGCAGAGCCGCCGACAGAGGTTTGCCCGCTGGCGCTTCCGGTCTTGTCCAGGAAGTTGATCAGGGCCAACGCGGTACCGTCAGTAAAGTCCCGCATATGGACATCAAAGGTCAGCGTAGGAACGGGATCGTCTCCCTTTCGAAGTCCTACAATGGTTCCCCGGTCCATGATAACGACCCGGGAAGCTTTGGATCCCCCGTCGAATGATACATTTCCATTCTCATATGCCACCGTATACGTAGCCGCGGCGCCATCTGTTAGGGTTAATACTCCGTCTCTTTTGACCTTAACGGCTACACTGGCGGCCATGATGTACTCCTGCTGGGGTTAGGATTCCAGATCCATTGTTTCATAATCGGGTGGGTTTCTCTTATTAACTCGCAAGCGCTTAACGGGTGATTTCTCGCTGAAGTTGGCCAGCACGGCTGCCACCAAATCTTTGGTGAGCTGGGGCAGGTTGATCGTCTTCAATATGTGCAACATTTCCAAGTATTCCGGCGTCGAACCTTTGGACCTGGCCACATATGCCGCGTAGCTCTTCCGGCCGTGTCTCCAGTCCCTGGCCTTGTTGATCATTACGATCTGTCGGACGCCTTCTGTAACCTGTAGCTCTTGTGCCCATGCAGCACGGCTAACGTAGCGCTTTGCTCCTGGCGGCCGGCCTTTATACTTCCAGCCGGTCCAAACGGCCTGGGTGTCCTTCAACATCTGAATGCCGGCGTCTTGGAAGATCTGCAGCTCTGCACCCTCGAGGCGTCGCATCAGGTCGGCCATATCCACACCGATCTCCGTGATCGTCAAGTCCGCCTTGAATAGCTCGGTCATAATCCGGATCCGGTTCGTCTCGCTTCAGAGATCAGGCGCAATCGCTCCGCCAAGCTCCAGGGCCTGGTTGCTGGTTCCGTTGTAGCCTTCCGGGTTCTTGCTTCCGTGCGATCGATCTCACGCTTCAGGGCCACGTTCAGCGGGTGCTTTACCTCGTTGAATGCGGCCTGTAGTTGGCGGCCAGCATACGAGCTGGACAGAGAGCCGGCCGTGCTGGGGTTTGGAGAAGTCCCGGCCGGATGCACATAGGTCGTGTAGTCCATCGGGTTTTCGATGATCAGCATGGTTTGGCCTGGCGTTGGATTTACCATCCACTGCCACTTTCCCCAGCTGGTGCCGGTGTCAATGGGCCAGTTATTTCGGATCTTGCGGATCATGCGTTCCGCGTAACGATTGACCACGTTTTGTTCAGCTGGATTTATAGATCGGTACCGGCCGTGCTTTTCTTTAATATAGGCGTCAACCGTCCGGAGTCTAATATTGACGCGAACGGCTGGCATCAAACAACCAGGGTCATGTTGTAGATCACTGTAAGCGGGAACCGTTGCACGAGGTACGCGCCACCTCCGGCGTAGTCTGTAGAACTTGTTCCCAGCTCGATAGCCGCCCCACTGGTTAGCGTAGTCCCGAACTGTGACAGATACTTGAAGGCGGAGTGTATATCCGTCATGGCTTGACTGATGGCCTCCTGACCGCTGGACGGCTTCAGCTTATGGCCTATCTCTATCTGGAAGCGATGGGCTACCCGCACGCCTGGCACGTCTGGACGCTGGCGGCCCGGTTCTGAGCTGGGGCCAATTGAAACCATGCGGACAGAAAACGACCGGTCAATCTGCGGGCTGGAGGCGTTCGTAACTCCAAGCGGGCTCTTGGCCTTGGTTAGGCCGGAAGCCACCAGCCTTGCAATCACTGCAGTTAATGCGGCTGGGGGTGTCATGTTCTACCCGGTCCGCCTGGATGAGGTCAGCTGGATCACTGTGGCCGTGGATAGGTTGCTGGTTGTTAGCGTGTTGTCCTCGCCAGTGTCCATCTTGCTGCGGATCTTGCCAATATCCTCTTCGAACTGGGCATCATATCGATCGGCCAGCTCGGCATAGCGATCGCCCGGGTCCAGGAGTGTGGAATAGTCCCGGAAGATGAGCGTAAACGAACGCGAGAACATGGCAGCCCGGAAAGCGCTGGGGGTTCTCAACCGGAAGAACGGGATCGAATCGCTATAGAGCCGGTTCGTGATATCGGCCCATGCGTCATCTATGTACTGCTGGAGGCTGGTAACACCCGTGGCCAATAGGTTGGCAACATCCGAATGTCGGTTGACCAGATCGGTATGCCCAACGGGCGGATAAAGCCTGGCAAGGCATAGCGCTGCATCGTTTAGGAACCGGTATACCTTTCCGCCGATCGTCGCATCGAACTGAACCAGCCAGCCGAGTCCATAACTCTTCCCGTCCAGATCTGTTTCTCCGATAGATCCGCTGATCTCTCCGCCCGATATGGTGGCCACTGTTCCGTCTATTACCTTGCTTCCCCCAGAATCGTATAGGGTGAACGTCGCACTCGAGATGGTGGGATCTGAGCCACCACGTTCAAGATCAACCGTGATCGTTTGGGCCTTGTCCCGTTCAATCAAGGTTGGACCGTTGAACCTGGCACTGTAAAGCGTAGCGGTCATTTCTTCGAATCCTTCCTATCCTTTCGGATGGCGGCCTCTCTGGCCTTCTGGATGGCATGATCCCGCGGAGCGCCGTTGTCTATCATTCGCTTTGCCATTTCCTGCAGAGCTTCCCGGTATCCTGGCTTTTCTCCGCTCACTCTGCACCCGTAACCAGGTTGACGGCCCTGGCTTTCCGCTTTCGCTTTGGCTTGGAATCAGTCAGGTTCGATAGCTCTTTCTCCATCATCCCGTTCCACGTTTTATCCATGGCTTCCAGTGTGGCGGCCTCGGCAGCGTGCTGGGCCTTGTACACTGGATTCATACCAGCGCGCACGGCCTTGCGTTCGATCTTGTTGCGCTGTTTCTCGAGCATCATTTCGTACACTTCCGGAACCATTGGATCGATCAGGCCGGCGTCTCTAAGGTGGACCCTGAACGCGTCCCAGGCTCCAGGCTTGGCTTTCCACATTACCTTCCGGCCTGGAAGAACCGTGGCCTCCATGCAGCTATCTACCCACCACTTAGCGCCGTTCTCACACGTGTAGTACTGGACGTAATCCATGAACGGGCCAAGACGGCTATCGGTCGGATCAATAAACTTGCCGCCCTGCTGTTGGATAACCACCAGAACTGCGGTCAGGTCTCCACGTGGAGAAACACCGTTTACACCGGGTCGGGCGGGTATTTTGCTAAGTGTGGGAAGGAACCCATGTTCATCGTTGTATTCCCACCTGGTGGGATAGTGCGCATATACAAATCGTTCAGCCGGCTTTTCATTCTTTCGCAGGGGGATCCCCTCGTTCCTGCTGACGTATGCCGGTTCTTTGGTTGGCTGAGTTAGCCTGATTGCTTTGTTCATCGTTCCTCTGTTTCATTCAATGGGCATGGGGCGCCTGGCTGAATCACTCAAACCAGGCGCCCGTTCCCGTCTCACTCTTAAACGTCGCTAACGATCTCGACTCCGCGGGCGTCTTCCCTGATGGCAACTGCAGGATACAAATTCGCGATAGCGGAACTCATACCGTTTGTTCCATCCCTGGAAAGCTCAACCAGCAGCATGCCAGCATCCACCAGAATATTCTGGGCTGGGATGTAGCCCTGCAGGCGCTTCACATCCCCAAGGGTGTAGGCGATTGCATTTTCAGCCATCAGGCAGCCAGCGTAATCGGCGGCCGCGTTGACGGTTTCAACCTTGTCGCTCGTCCAGAACGTGATCCCATTCCAGGTTCCGGCCAGTCCGGTCCGTAGCTGCAGCATTTCAGCCGTGGCAGGAACGTACTGTTGGGCGCCTGTCTCTGCTCTAAGGCTGGTGATGAAATCGTTCATCTGCTGGGGATGAAGCACGCAGTTCAAAGCGCCGGTTGAACCTGCGTTATTGATGGCCAATGCAAACTGTGCATCGTACATTTTGTCCACGTCAAGATCTACGCCAGTGCTCCCAACCTGATCCGTAAAGGACGGGAAGAGGCCACAAGCCAAATCGGTCATGGTCAATCCGACGCCGTTAATCAAGCTCTGGACAACGCGATCGATATCCAACGGGCCGCCGGACACTCCCACCATGTCGGTCACCTGGTAGGTGCGTCCATGGCGCGCGGGAACCAGCTGGAACTTCGAGGTCGTGTAAGCGGAATTTGCAAAAGCAGCGCCGCCAGCGATTTCAGAAGTAGCCGCGGCAAACGCGGAAGGAATCGCGTCAAGCGTCACATCCATAGTATCGGAACCGGACTGGTCCCAAGGAATGAATTGCATAATGGCGCGGAGATCTACCGGGTTGTAGATCTGTTCCAAAACAAGGGCGGATAGAACGGAAGCTACACGGCCTCCAGTGCTTTCCAGGCTGGCGTAAGTTACTTCATTGGCCATGGTATGGGCCTCCAATAGGAA
>TARA_R110002073_G_scaffold324503_3_pt1 | contig 12473 bp, 15 predicted proteins | sample TARA_R110002073 | Tara Oceans TARA_R110002073 (sample SAMEA4397174) | marine metagenome | biome: Polar Biome; feature: [DCM] deep chlorophyll maximum layer (ENVO:01000326); material: water (ENVO:00002006), including particulate matter (ENVO:01000060) such as... | depth 40 m
CGCGAGGCCCTGACCCGATTGACGGCCGAAGGCGCGCTGGAGCCGACAAGCAGCCGCACGCTGAGGGTGCGCGTTCTGACTGCTGCGGATTTTGACGAGCTGACGGCAATCCGTCTGTCTTTGGAACCGATGGCCGCTTTGCGTGCCGCCGAACAGGCGCGGGCGATTGAGCGAAAAGCCGCCGCAAAATGCTATGCGGCGCTGCACAGGGCCGCAGAAAGCGGCGCAGTCGATGGCTATCTGATCGCCAACGCAGAGTTTCACAGGGTGATTTATGCCGCTGCCGGCTGGCCGATCCTGAGCGGCGCAATTGAGCGGCTTTGGATGATCGTGGGCCCCTCGATCCGGGCCTGCGTGCCGGATGCGCGCCACATCGCCGTGTCGATGCAGGCGCATGATGCGGCGCTTGTTGCACTGAAAGCCCGGGACGGCATCGCCCTGTCCGATGCCATTACCAGCGACATCAAAGTAGCAGCCAGCGATATCCGAGTATACTTGGAGGTTGCGGGAGCCGAAACAGATTTGCAAGCAGGAGAGTCCACCCAATGAGCATACTTCAATCACTGACCCCAAAAACCGGATTGCGGGTTCTGGTCACTGCTGGGGCAGGGGGGATCGGGCGGCGCATTGCCGACGGGTTCGTCGAAGCGGGGGCGCGTGTTCACGTCTCGGATGTCGACCCGGACCTGATCGACGCACTTCCGGGCGATACCCTCACCGGAAGTTTGTCGGACGCTGCGGATGAGGACCAGACCCGCGATCTGTTCGCCACGGCGACCGCCGCCCTTGGTGGACTGGATGTGGTCATCTCAAACGCCGGGATCGCCGGGCCTACGGCGACTGTGTCTGACATCTCGGCACAGGCGTGGGATCAGACACTGGATATCAACCTTCGGGGGGCCTATCTGGCCGCGCGGTTCGGCGCGCCGGAGCTGATCAAATCGCAAGGCGCCTTTATCGCCACGGCATCGGTCGCTGGGCGGTTGGGCTATGCCTATCGCACGCCCTATGCTGCGTCCAAATGGGCCATCGTGGGGCTGGTGAAAAGCCTTGCGGCAGAACTGGGGCCGCAGGGTGTACGGGCCAATGCCATACTGCCGGGAATCGTCGAAGGGCCGCGGATCGACAAGGTCATCGCTGCACGGGCGGAACAGACAGGCGTGTCGTTTGACGACATGCGGCAGCAGTATCTGGACAAGGTGTCGCTGCGCCGGATGGTTAGCCCCGACGACATTGCCGCCGCTTGCCTGTTCTTATGCGCGCCGGGGGGTGGCAATATTTCGGGCCAGGCGATCAGCGTTTGCGGCAACGTGGAAACCTTGTGATGCGGGACAAAGCCACCGCAATCGTCGCCATCGCGGGCACCGGTCTGATTGGGCGCGCCTGGGCCGTCGCATTTGCGCGTGGCGGATGCGACGTGCGGTTGTACGACAGTCAGGACGGTGCGGCCGAAAGCGCTTTGACGGCTGTAGAGGATATGGCCGAAGAGTTGCACAGGGCGGACATGCTGGGCGGCGCGACGGTCGCCGACTTGGTCGCGCGGGCGTCGGTGAGTGAAACGCTGGAAGCGGCCCTCGCCTGTGCGGATCATGTGCAGGAAAGCATTCCGGAACGGGTCGAAATCAAGCGTGCATTCTATGCGTTGCTTGATGATCTCGCGGAACCAGAAGCCATTTTGGCAAGCTCGACCTCGGCCCTGCTGCCTTCGGCATTTACCGAAGGACTACGCACCCGGCATCGCTGCGTTGTGGCGCATCCGATCAATCCCCCCAGCTTGATACCGGCGGTCGAGATCGTGCCGGCTCCGTGGACCGACCCGGCGGCCGTCGAGCGCTGTGCGCAGTTGATGGAACAGATCGGTCAAAAGCCGATCCGCATGAAGAAGGAAATCGACGGCTTCATCATGAACCGCTTGCAGGGCGCGTTGTTGCAAGAAGCATTCCGACTGGTCGAAGACGGTGTGGCCAGCCCCGACGATGTGGACATTGGCATCGCATACGGTCTGGCGCCGCGTTGGGCCCTGATGGGACCTTTTGAGACGATCGATCTGAACGCGCCGGGCGGCGTCGCCGATTATGTCGACCGCTATGGCGGCATGTATGCGAATATTGGCAAAAGTCAGGGCCGCATGCCCGAATGGTCCGGCGCGTTGCTGGACCGTGTGACCAAGGCACGGCGCTACGTGCTGCCGCTTGACGGCATCGCAGACAGCCAATCCCGCCGCGACAAACGGCTTATGGCGCTGATGCGACATCTGCGGGACACCAACACAGACGAATGACAAAACATTTAAGGAGGCAATATGGCCGCGAACAGAAAAGTCATCATCAGCTGCGCTGTGACAGGCGCGATCCATACGCCGTCGATGTCACCGCATCTGCCGGTGACGCCTGACGAAATCGTCGAACAATCCTTGGCGGCCGCCGAGGCGGGCGCGACGATCCTGCACCTACATGCGCGCGATCCCGAAACTGGAAAACCGACACAGGATCCGGATGCATTTCGCCAGTTTCTTCCGCGCATAAAGCAGGCAACAGGGGCCGTGATCAACCTGACTACCGGTGGCAGCCCCCACATGAGCGTCGCTGAGCGCCTGCGACCAGCCGCAGAACTGAAGCCCGAAGTTGCGTCGCTGAATATGGGGTCGATGAACTTCGGTCTTTACCCGATGCTTGATCGCTTTTCCGAGTTCAAGCATGACTGGGAACGTGAGCACCTGGAGAACAGCCGCGATCTGGTGTTCCGGAACACCTTCAAGGATATCGAGCATATTCTGACCACCTGCGGTGCCAACGGCACCCGCTTCGAGTTTGAATGCTATGACACCTCGCATCTTTACACCCTGAAACACTTTGTCGATCGCGGTTTGGTGAAAGCGCCTTTCCTGGTGCAGACCGTCTTCGGCCTGTTGGGCGGCATCGGCGGGCATCCCGAAGACGTTGCTCACATGAAGCGTACCGCGGACAGGTTGTTCGGGGATCAGTATGTCTGGTCCGTGCTGGGTGCCGGCAAGAGCCAGATGGCAATCGCCGCAATCGCGGCGGCACAGGGCGGCAACGTGCGGGTCGGGCTTGAGGATTCGCTCTGGATTGCGCCAGGTCAGCTGGCCGAAAGCAATGCCGATCAGGTCCGCCGGGTGCGCGAAATACTGGAAGGGCTAAGCCTGAACGTTGCCACCCCGGACGAGGCGCGCGCGATGCTGGCGCTGAAGGGTGGATCAGATGTCGGCTTCTGAAAAGACCTTCCACCCGGTCGTGGTGACGGGTGGCAGCCGTGGCATCGGTGCCGCTACGGTCGAAAAGCTTGCGCTTTTGGGACACCAAGTGGTGTTCTCCTACGCCAGCCGATCAGATGCGGCTGACGCGCTGGTTGCACGACTTGAAGATCAAGGGGCGCAGGCATTGGGCATCAAAGGCGATGCGGCTGATCCCGATGCTGTGGCAGACCTGTTCGCGACCTGCCGCGCGCAATTTGGTCGCTGTGGCGGCGTGTTCGCGAACGCCGGCATCACCGGGCCTTCGACGCGGCTGGAGGGGCTGAAAGTCTCGGATCTGCGCCGAGTTCTCGACGTTAACGTCGACGGTACTTTTTGGACAGCCCAAGCCGCGATACGCGAGATGTCGACGGCCCACGGCGGGACGGGCGGCGCTATCGTGCTGATGTCCAGTCGCGCTGCGAAACTGGGGGGTGGCGGGGAATGGCTCCACTATGCCGCGAGCAAGGGCGCCATTGACACGCTGACGATCGGGCTTGCGCGCGAGGTCGGGCCAGAGGGCATTCGCGTCAATGCGGTCGCACCGGGTCTCATCGACACAGAGATTCACTCGGCCGCCGGACTGGGCGATCGTTTGGCTCAGAAGGCGGGAGAGATCCCAATGGGCCGCGTCGGCAGCGCCGAGGAAGTCGCCGACACGGTGGTCTGGCTGCTCTCAGACGCTGCAGCTTACATCAGCGGCACGATCGTCGATATTTCTGGTGGGCGGTGACTTTGAAAGTGTCGCTTGAACGAGATTGAGACTGGTGGGGAACCGATGGCATTTGGAAGGTTGTCAACGCGATGTGGGCGTTCGTCTGTATCGACAATGTCAAAATGAAAACAGTAACTCCCAAGCGTCCCAGGGGCCAACGGGTTTTTTGTCATGCAGAAATATACCGTATTTGTCCCGCATGTTGTGACCATAGGTTTTGTCCAACAGCAGGCGTTCGTGGAGAGCGCGGCGAAATCCCGGTATGAGCCGGAAGAAGGCTCTACGGCGAGCATCAGTGACCAACATTTTGCGACTCAACGTATGACTTGATCGGTGAGTTTTAAGATTGCAGACTAAGGCCGTGAGTTTTTCTGCTGAGGTAGAATGAAATGCCATTTCTTGATCGGGCTCTTATGGTCGCCGCAGTTTGGTTGGCTTTTGCAACCGGGACGACATTGCAAGCCCAAGCGGCAGAGACGCGACTGTGGACAACGACCTTTGCATCTTCTGGAAATTGCCGCGCCTATGCCCGTGCAACGGGACCAGAGCAATTCAGTAGCAGCGTCACAGGGTTCAGCTGGCCGATGCCGAAGGGGAGTGGCGCCGAGTTTGTCGATAGGACAATCCTGCACCTGAATGCAGCGGCTGCAGGCCGGGCGAACAACCAAGCCTTGTTGGCACGCCTGCTTACGGCCGCCAATTCCGGAGCATATACCCGTCTTGATTTTGGTGCGCGCGGCGGCGCAAGCCCATCATTCTTAACCTCGGTCATGGTGGGAACGGTCGCCCATGGAGTGTCGTACCTCAGGGAAAAGAACGCAATTTCACCCAGCGAACTTAAAACCATCGATGGCTGGGTCAGAATACTGCTGCGAAATTCCGGGAAGAAAGCAAGTTCAACTGACCATAAAGCCAGCATTGCTGCCGCCAGTCTTGCCTGGGGGGCGGCCATCGGGGATACGCGCCTCTTCAGGAGCGGGATGTCTTCACTCGATCAGGTGATGGGTAAAATTCGCAGCACGCCAAGGTTTGACACCAAGGTGCGCGTGAACACTGAGACGCTGCCGATAGTCCTGATGGCGGCGCATATCTTGCGGCTGAACGGCATCGACTACTTTTCCAAAAGCTTTGGTAAGCACAATCTGCATGATGTGGTTGCTTACCATGCCGCATGGGTAAGCCAGACCGGCACGAAGAAAGTGAAAACGGAGGCAATCGCCGACAGCGTCGCGCGATCCATCATGCGAAGTGATGGATGGGGGGCCCATCAGGCCTGGATCCCCCTCTATTTGGCCCATTTCCCCAAGGCTCACGCCGCCGCTGATGTTCGGGCCTTACACGATCAGGTCAAACGCGCCCATAACGCCCCATATTACGGACGCAATATGGGGTTCTATTCTGCATGCTACTTCGGCATGCGATAAGCGCATAAGTGTGACCCAGGCGGCTACATTTGAGTGAAAGATGGCAACGGCGGCTTCGTCCGGAGGGTGTGTGGAAACTGTTTTGATAGTGATGTTTGCTTGAGCTTCCAGTGTTTGTGTTGTCTTTGACGTGTCATCATCATTTTCGCTGTATTGAGGATTGTGCGGGCGACTGAGGCGATCTCTGGCTCATCCCTGCGTTTTCATGCCCATTCCAAGGCGAACGGCGCCCCTTACGCCTTCATTGCCGCGATCATCGCCGGGATACCCATCAGGTTCATAACACGGGTCATATTGTAGGCGAGCACGTGCAGCGCCATCTCGGTGGCGACGTTTTTCAGCCGCCTCATTTTGAAGTGGGTGGCCCCCATCCATGATTTGATGGTGCCGTAGGGATGCTCGACGGTCATGCTTCGGACAGCCAGTTGGGTTGGGTCTGCATCCAGTCGGTCCTGAACGCGCTCAAGCACATCTTCATGCTCCCATCGGCGCAAGCTCCGGACCAGTATGATCTAATGGCCTTGCCGTCTTGCTGGCCGGTAAACCTGTAAGTCAGGTTCTCGCCCGCCGGGCAGACATACACATCCTTGTCGCTGTCATAGGTAAAGTCAGCCTTGTCAAACTGACCGCGTGCAGCGGCGTTAGAAGTCATGGGTTTGGGAACAACGACCGAGATGCCTGCCTCTTCGCTCGCAACAATTTCCTCGCCTTTGTAGTAGCCCTTATCCGCAATTGCTGTGAGCTGATCTGTCGTCATGACATCGCCTGCTGCCGCGGCCATCATCGACAATGCATCACGGTCAAACCCAAGCATTGTGACTTCATGCGCAACGATCAGGTGGTGATCAGCCTCGACGGCCGTTTGAACATTGTAACCGACAATGCGCGGCATCCGCGCTGTGGTCGCCATCGAGCGGGCATCAGGATCACTCAACGAGACTTGGGTCTCGCCGGTCTCATCCATGCGTTGTTCAATTGATCGGTAGCGCACCGCCTCCTTTTGCAGGTGTTCCAGCTTTCTCAAGGTGCGTTCCATGCGGGCCTCTGGCAGCACCGTGCCGGTCTGCTCGAACACCTCATCAGCACGATCCAACTCACCCAAATAGCGCTCAATTGCTTTGTCGATCTCACCCAGCTTCTGACGCAGCTTACCGCGCGTGTAATTCTTAGCCTTGGCATTCACAGCTTTGAACCGGCTGCCATCAATCGCGACCACATCTCCGTCGAGCAGGCTCATATTGCGACACAGGGCAACAAACTGCTGGCACACTTTGCGGATCGCCGGGCCGTTGTCTTTCCTAAAGTCAGCAATCGTCTTGAAGTCAGGCTTCAATCGACCCGCCAGCCAGATGAGTTCCAGATTGCGGCCGCACTCACGTTCCAAACGCCGCGATGACTGGATCTGGTTTAGGTACCCATAGAGGTAAATCCGCAGCATCAACCCAGGATGATAACCAGGGCGACCAGTGGCAGCAGGCTGCGTATTGAAGCCAAGCGCTGCGAGATCAAGAATGTCGGCAAAGGCATCGATGGCACGGACAGGGCCGTTCTCGTCAACATAATCGTCCAGATGTTCAGGCAGCAACATCGTCTGCTGGCGATCCAAACCTTCGATAAATTGCGTCATGAAAACCCTCCGCACCGAATACAAAGATCATACCATCATTCAGAAAAAAGGGGGAGTTTTCACACAGCCTGTCCGCGCTGCGGACAGTGACCAGTTCATCGGTGAAGGTCCTTTATCGGGCGCTCGGCGGTCAGAACCCAAGGGTTTCTGTCACTGGCGGAAAGGACCGTTTGTGGCACGACTGAAGGTCCGTTGTGCAGGACTTTCCTGCCGTTTGCCACTTCGTTCACGAAGGTCCGCAAAGTGCCGTTTGTGGCTACTTGGTTCCGTAGGCAATGGCCGCTTACCTGGAGCGAAACTTGGAGATTTTGTAGCAGAAATGCTTGTCCAAATGGACCAGAGAAGCATTGTAGTGTGACCGAATAATCAGTCTTGCCTGACCTTCTCAATCAGACGCCGAACTCTGTCAGGATTACGGGGTCGATCTCGCCCACTCGTACGGACAATATGGCGGACGTACCAAATACAGCAAAGTGCGATTATGATGCTTCCAGCAGAAATAAGTTTCTCAAAAAGGGTCATGGAGCACTCCTTATGTGAACACTATTATAGGCTTCACGGGCAACAAATTGACAGTCAGGCATAACTGACTCATAAATTGAGCTGGTTTTCGGACATCAAGGTGGCGATCAGATCATACCAGACCCGGCGAAGTCTTCCAGAGCCGCGTGCCTGCGGCGTGCGTAGTCGAGGATAGGATCGGCGATCTGTGACGGAAAATCCAAGGGAAGCCCGGCTGCCACACGGTCGGCAGCACCCTTCCCCTCAACGACCAGTTCTTCGACCGCTTCCCGCAACAGCGCGTCTGGAACCTTGGCTGCCTTAGCCGTTTCCACGAAATGCCGCGGATGCAGCTTGTCCAGGCGGTAATGTCGACGTCGACCGGCAGCCATGGCGATCTGCAGATCTTTGTGGCGGAAGCTTCGACGCAACCCGTCGGGTGCGGCGCTCATAATGTCATAGAGCGGGGTCATCCGAAAACCGTCCCGCAGGGTGAAAATGGAGAAGTTCTTAGCATGACCGTCGATGGCCGCCGTCATCCAGAAGAATATCTGCGACTTTGCGAAGGTCTTGAGATCTTGGGAGCGTGCCATGGAGCCGGCCAGGAGGCCGTAGCACCTGACGGCGCTCGGGCCGCCATGCTGCTCGTATTTCTGTCCCGACATGAGACCCATTGCCTGGAGGAAATCCTCCTGAGGCAGCCGCAAGTATCCACCCTTCGATCGTATCTGGCGATCAAATCGCTCGACCACCAATGCCTTTTGGTCCTCGAATGTCTCGATGGTCGCAACATTTGCGGGCAAACCCATCTCGCGCGCGAGTGCGAGGCAGACGAACTCGTTCTCGACGCTCTCGCTCATGTCGAGGTTCTCGTGAACCCGCCCCATCGGCCGCTTGAAGATATGGGTGGTCGGCGTCATGCCTTCCGGGCGCAACCAAGTGCCATTCCCTCTAAGGTAAGCCGTCTTCTCCTGCGCGCCTGCCAGGGATATTCGAAATGGAGCGCCTTCCTCAATTCCTAAGGGAGAGAAAGTCAGGCTCCTCAGGGTCTGTGCGATCTCTGCTTCGGACTGAGTGACCCCCTCAATTTCAAAAGGGTTTCCCGGGTCTGCGTCATGCGGCAGGAACTGAAGTGCCCCCACGCAGTCACGCCCGATCGCCGAAAGCAAATCGTGTGGCGCGGCACTGCGCGCCTCAGTCTTTTCCGCAATTATTCGACGCAGGGTGTCACTGTCCGGCAAGAGGTTCTCGAAGACTGCGCTGGCACCCTCTCCCCTGAAGGTGCCATCCTGTAACGGCAGCTGCCGTGAGATGGCGAAGCCATTCTCCCAAGACAGCCAATCCTCCGCATAGGTGAAGCTCACGCCCCCTGCCGGTGTGTAGTCGTAATAGCCGGCGAGCCTTCCGTTCAGTCGAACGTCCAGCCGCCGCATTGTCGACCTGCGCGCCATCAGAAGATATCCTCCATCGAGGACTCCTCTTCCTCCTCAGCGCGCTGCGGACTTGCAAAGATCTCCAGATCAAGTGCGGCGAGGATGGACAGGACGGTGGTGATTTTGGGTTCGATCACGCCATTCTCGATCCTCGAGATCTGTTTGACCTCGACTGCTGCCCTGCTTGCGAGATGCGCCTGCGTCATTTTATTCCGCCGTCGATGGCGCCGTATGATCGCCCCAAGATCATCGAGGCTTCGAATGGGTTCCTTGCGGGACATGAGAGATTCTTTCCATGGTACTGATCGATCTGAATATATACCACAAAGCGCACATTTTCAATAAATACCACGCAGCGCACTATCTTGCTTTATACCTTGGGGCGCACATCTTGCTAAAATACCATAAGGCGCACCCAACCTGAGCATCCCTGCGCCGCCGCTTGGCACTCTCATGGAACCGAAAACCATCCACAGCATTGATTAAGTTTGACTTTTTTAGCCTCTATTCCGCGTGAAAATCTTCACATGATTTTCTATTTCCACAACAGCATCGCGGTCAACGAGGCATTTTTGTCAGTGGAAGAGATGCGTACTTTCTTAAATGATCCAGTGGATCAATTGAGAGTGCTTCAGCCCATGCACAAAATTCCAGTACATCAAGGCGGCGCTCTCGGAGTTCAACCTTGGCTACGAATGAAGGCGGGCGGCCAAGTGCGGTCGCCAAGGTAGCTTGGGTCATTCCTCTTTCGTTTCGCGCTGTCACCAAGGCGTCAATAAGGATTTTGTACTCGATAGAATGAAGTGAGCCAGCCATTTTTGAAACCTCGGTATGGACACGAGGCAGTACCGTGAGTTAGTGCTACTCCCAAAATGGGAGTAGCACTGTGACTGAAGATTACACTTGGGTGGATTGTAGATGGCAGAAAGAGGGATGGTTGCCCGTTTTTAGGGTTAGGCTCTGCGGTTGGCTCCCTCGTGAACTTGCGATGGAAGCAATTGAAAGCAAGCTATTTCACCAAGAAATTCGATCTGGGCAAGACGAATTGATGCTGACTTCAAAAGCTATATCTTTGACAGGCATCGAAAATGAAACGGCGAGCAGTCACGGCAACTGCATAATGCTCGCAAATGTACTGGTCGCCAAAGGTTTCGAGCGGAGTTGGTTAGCCAAACCACGGCCTGGTAGAGATTTTCTGCTCAAAGATGACCAAATCTTTCCACAATCGTTTCGAGAAGATATTATCGAAATTATATCAACTCTCTGACAGGCACTCCGCACGGAAAATGTTGGGAAGCCTGTTGCTGTGCAAGCCTGAGAGGATTTGAGCGTGAGCTACGAGTGAATCTGGTGTCCGGGCAGTTAGAATGACAGCGGTTCATCTGGTTGGTTTGTTGTTGCGAGACAAACCACCACCCAAGGAGCGCCACCATCATAGATTTCACCGGTCGAGACGCATTTACTGCTTCATAGCAAAGCGGTGAGCCAGTTCTCGACACGAGCGGATGGCCCGCACCTCGTGGATCATCGAGCGCGCCTCGCTTTCGCTAAAGGGTGCGGCGCGGAAGACCACGTCGCGCAGAGCCTCGACATGGACGCCGCCCAACCCAAACATGACGACGGGCCCAAAGGTCGGATCTCCCCTTGTTGCGCGATGCCCGTATCGCGCAACCTATCCGGAAATGATCACCCCGCTTCGAGCTTTTCGTGGAACTTGAACTGTTTAGGCTCTGAAATCGTTACCGCGTGGGACGTGAGCCGGAACCTATTCACCGATGAGTGCTGCCCCCATTTTCGACATTGATTTTCGCTCATTTTCCAGGTTCACGCGCATGCGGCGTGCTTTGCGTAATGTGGTTCCCTCGAAACCCAGTGCCGCAACTTGTTTCAGCACCTCGTCGAGGCTGGTGATGTCCATCCCCTGCTGCACCGCTGCATTTGCAATCTTACGCACCACAGCGCGACCTTCCCGACGCGTGCTGTCTGCACTCGCCAATGCATCGTGGAGTGCAGACAGTTCCCTTGCCAGATTCTCAGGTAGGTCGATCACACCAGGGCTCCTTTTATCCGGTAGCGGACCGAGAGGTACTGTGTAGATAAAGGGAGAGAGCTGCGGATCATCCAACATGGCGTCCATTTTCCGCAGGACGCAATTAAGCCGCGCCCGGCGCCGTTGAGAGAAGTCTGCCGACATTCTCAAGACCCAATCACGATCAAGATCAACAGGGCCCATGCCAGCTTGCACCGCTGGAGTTGCGATGATGCCAAACCTACTGGTGTCGATCCCCCGCGATCGAGCGACCTCACGAAAATTCTGCCAAGCCTTCAACTCAGGCACTGCGGCTGCGGCTGCGGCCAGCGCTTGTTCTTGTGCGGCCTTAATTGCGTCAGGCAGTCTGTCCAGTGCCTCGCAAACAGCCGTTTTATCTAAGCCTTCCAGCGTGATTTCATTGAGCCATTCCAGGGTCACATCCTCGGGACGCAAATACGCCGCGTTAGCTGCGTTACGGATAGGCGCCAAGGTAGCCTTTATGTGATCTGGCGTTTCAGCCCAAGCGCGCGTTACTGCCCGCAGTGGGTCGGTTTGGTCAGGTGCATGGCGATGGAGGATGTTACGTGCCCTCATCATATACTGCCGGAATGTTGTAGCGGCCACATCTTCAGCCTGGGTATACAACAGTGCTCGCCATACCTCGAGTTCGAGCAGTCCGGCAGCACCTGCATCCTGAATACCAGGAATTTCTACGACACGCATCTGACGCCATAGGAGATTAAGAGGCGGGCGGTCCTCGTCGACCTGAATCATCTTCTCAAACCGATCCGGGAGAGCATTTGGGTCGTCCGGCACTATTGTCGCCGCCGAAAGCAGTTGTCTCCGCGCGCGTCGCAGATACTGGGTCCAGCTCGTAGGTTCCAGGTCGATGAGCGACGGAGAGATTTCGGTAATTTTAGCCCATGTTTCCGGCACAAGAAGATCATCCGGCGAAGGATCGTCTTGCAGCCCGAGACCACCGGCTGCGCAGACGGCTCGCCAGACTGGATAGACGCCTAAATTTGCGTTCTGCACATCGAGTTGCGGGGGTAAGGCAATCTTCTTGCGCCCGTCACTGTCATAGATTGGGGGATCAGCAATATGCTGTGGTGGAAGTAGGCCGCTGTTGGCAATGGCCTCGATGTCAAACAACTCGTTGAACGCCGTCACTGATGTGCGGAGCCGCTGACGCACCGAAGTTGCAAGATGCTGTCTCGGCACCTTGCCGGTTCGTGCTTCGCGCCTTTTGCGCCTTTGAAGCTGCTCTTCGGTGACAATACCTCTCGCTTCATCCAGTGACCAAACCCAGTCCGTGCGGATATCAGCTGGCGACAAGCCAGCTTTAAGGGCAGGTGTTTTCAGGCCAGCCAACCTGCGTTCGATGTCGTCCCGGCCAGCTTGCCGGATCATCATCCTAAGTGCTTCCCACGGGTCCTCTATATGGAGAGTACCGTAAAGTGTGGGCAATCATGCAGCCATTTCGGTTTC
>TARA_R110002073_G_scaffold55963_1_pt1 | contig 12465 bp, 5 predicted proteins | sample TARA_R110002073 | Tara Oceans TARA_R110002073 (sample SAMEA4397174) | marine metagenome | biome: Polar Biome; feature: [DCM] deep chlorophyll maximum layer (ENVO:01000326); material: water (ENVO:00002006), including particulate matter (ENVO:01000060) such as... | depth 40 m
AAAGAAAATCGCCTAAAAATTGCTTTTTAGACGACCTTTTTTTTGTGCGTTATTTTTTTCTCCCTTTTTTAGGCATTGGACCTCTAAGGTGAATGACTAGTCCATTTAAAAAATTACGTAAAATTTGATCGCCGCATTCCATATATTTAGGATGGTCTTCCTTTCTAAAAAAAGCTCCGAGTTCACTTTTTGAAATTCTAAAATCTACAAGCTCTAAAATCTTTACTATCTCGTCATCACGCAGTTTTAGAGCTACTCTTAATTTTTTTAAAATATCGTTATTTGTCATAATTCTTTTTATTGGGTATTTAGCCTATGCAGTTCATCGATTTTCATTCTTGGCGCAATCAAAACTAACGTTTAACCTGCTTCTGTAAAGATACTTTAAATGTTGGTTTTAAGAATAAGTTATTTTTACAAAAAATATTAATTTAACTACTTGATTGACAGTATTTTACACATGAGTTGGTTAGCTTGAATCATGATGTAATAAATGATAAGATGCAAATTATTTAGTTCAACAAAAGTGAATTATTGACGAAGTTGATGAAAATAACGATTAAATACCTACTGTTTTTCGATAAGTTACCTTATATCCACGATTATTTAATGACTCTTCTGTGTAACTTTATGTTGTAATTAATTTATCCCTAAAGAAAACCCTTAAGAATGGTAAATAGAGTAGAAAAACTAAGCCTTTTATCAGAAATGATTGCATTTGCTAAATATGATAAAGACATACGACGCATAGAGTATAATTTCTTACTTGGAGTAGCGAAACAATTAGATATTTCTCGTGAAGATTTTGAATATTTGTTAGAGAATCCTGTTACGTACACACATTTAAAATCACACAGTGAACGCATAGTTCAGTTTCATAGATTAGTTTTGTTGATGAACATTGAACAAGAGCATAATGAAGAAAATAATTCGGCAGGCGTTATCAAGTTATATAATTTTGGATTGAGAATGGGACTTAGTCATGAGTCTATTACTAAGGTTTTATATTTAATGGAAAGCTTTCCAAATAAGATTGTACCACCAGATGTTTTGATAGATATTTTCAAAACACAATACAATTAAAATTCATTTCATTTAGATCTTTCTAAAAGAATACAAATATTAGTGTTGATTATAATTTACATAAAGTAGATTACTGAAAAGCTAAAAGTTTATACTTTTAGCTTTTCTAATTTATTTTGGTAGTTTTTTATTTCGTCGCGTAATTTAGCAGCAATAATAAAGTCTAAGGCTTTTGCAGCGCCTTCCATAAGTTTTCGTTTTTCTCGAATTTTCTTCTCAAGTTCAGGTTTACTCAAGTACGCACTTTCTGGTTCAGCAGCTCTTAATGCTTCTAATTCATAACTGTAAGTACTAACCGAATTTTTTGATAAGGCATTATCTAAGCTTTTATTTAGAGCCGTTGGAATTATGTTGTGTTCCGTATTATAAGCTATTTGCTTTTCGCGTCTGTATTCAGTTTCATCAATCGTTTTTTGCATGCTTTTAGTAATTTTATCGGCATACATGATAGCTTTTCCATTTAAGTGTCTTGCTGCTCTACCTACCGTTTGCGTTAGAGAACGTGCAGAACGTAAAAAACCTTCTTTATCAGCATCTAAAATAGCTACTAATGACACTTCAGGTAAATCTAAACCTTCACGTAATAAGTTTACACCAACCAATACATCAAATAAACCTCTACGTAAATCTTGCATAATTTCAACGCGTTCTAACGTGTCTACATCACTGTGTATGTAGCGACACCGAATTTGAATTCTATCTAAATATTTAGTTAGCTCTTCTGCCATACGTTTGGTTAATGTAGTAACTAAAGTACGTTCGTCTTTTTCAATGCGTTGTTGTATTTCCTCAATTAAATCATCAATCTGGTTTAAACTTGGACGGACTTCAATAATTGGATCTAATAAACCGGTTGGTCGAATAACTTGCTCCACATATACACCGTCTGTTTTTTGTAATTCATAATCAGCAGGTGTGGCACTTACATAAATAACTTGGTTTTGAATGGCTTCAAATTCTTCAAATTTCAATGGTCTGTTATCCATAGCCGCTGGAAGCCTGAAACCATAGTCTACCAAATTCTCTTTTCTACTTCGGTCGCCTCCATACATGGCATGTACCTGAGAAATAGTGACATGACTTTCATCTACTACCATTAAATAATCATCTGGAAAATAATCCAATAAACAGAATGGACGCGTACCAGGAAGCCTACGATCCAAATAGCGCGAGTAGTTTTCAATACCAGAACAATAACCTAATTCACGTATCATTTCAAGGTCAAATTCAGTACGCTCTTTAAGGCGTTTTGCTTCTAAGTGTTTACCTATCTCTTTAAAATAATCATGTTGCTTTATTAAGTCATCTTGAATTTCTTTGATAGCACCTTGAAGAACATCTGGAGATGTTACAAACATGTTTGCTGGATAAATAGTGAGCTGGTCATATTTTTCTATGACTTTATTAGTTTGAATATTAAAGGCTTCAATGTCTTCGATTTCATCACCAAAAAAGTGAATTCTAAAAGCATCATCTGCATAGCTTGGAAAAATATCAACCGTATCTCCTTTTATTCTGAAATTTCCATGTTTAAAATCTGCTTCTGTTCTAGAATATAAACTTTGAACTAATTGATGCAGTAATTTTGTTCGAGAAATAACCTGACCTCGTTTTAGCAAAATCACATTTTTTTGAAACTCCACGGGATTTCCAATACCATATATGCAAGAAACAGAAGCGACTACTAATACATCTCTACGTCCAGAGAGCAAGGAAGATGTTGCGCTTAAACGCATTTTTTCTATTTCTTCATTTATAGATAAATCTTTTTCGATGTAAACTCCTGAAACAGGAATGTATGCTTCCGGTTGATAATAATCGTAATAGGATACAAAATACTCAACCGCATTATTAGGAAAAAACTGTTTAAATTCAGAATATAATTGGGCTGCTAATGTTTTATTGTGTGCTAAAACTAAGGTTGGTCTTTGAACATCTTCAATAACATTCGCAACTGTAAAAGTTTTACCAGATCCGGTAACACCAAGTAGGGTTTGGTATTTTTCATTTGAAGTAATACCATTAACAAGCTGTTTTATGGCTTGTGGTTGATCTCCAGTAGGATTAAATTCTGATTCAATTTTGAACTTCATATTCCTTTAAGTGCCTAAAGTAATTAAAGTGTCTAAATTACTTAAAGTTGATTGGAATTTGGAATTTTAGTATTGGAAATTTCTGTTTTATCGTTTTAAAGTGAAGTGACCAGAAAATTGTCTGCCATCTTCCAGGTAAACATGAAACCAATAATCATCCGAAGGTAATATAGCGCCGTTAAATGTGCCATCCCATCCTTCATATTGAACCAATAATTGTTTCATTAATTTGCCGTAACGATCATAAATTAGCACAGTACTATTAGGTTGAAAAATTTCATTCACACCTTGAATTCTCCATAAATCGTTTACGCCATCACCATTAGGCGTGAAGTATTTTGGATAGCCAATAACTGAAATATTTAAAGTTGATACACCACAAATAGCATCCTTCACATGTATGGTATAAAAACCTGCTCTAACATTGTCAAAGAATGGTTCGTCTTGATATACAATAAAAGTAGAACCTTCTTCTTGTAATGCATATTCATAATCACCCATACCTAAATTTGTAGTATCAATAGTTACAGAATTATTTTCTGAAAGGTCAACTATAGTCATATCTTTTTGAGTTATAGTTGCTAGTTCTGAAGCATCTACATAAATTTCTCTAGCGCTAGAACAACCTGTGCCATCCGTTTTGGAAAGTGTAATGGTATAAGTTCCTGGTGTTGAAATGGTGATTGTTCTATCATTTGAGATAAATTGATCGGTAGTTGTTCCGTCCAAACTTGTCCATAGCCATTCATAATCAAAAGTTTCAGAAGAATTGAATTCTAAAGGTTCTAGCTGAATTGAAAATGTAGGATCAGATGAACAAACTATACGAGGTGTTTCAACAGTAAAATCAGGTAATGGATTCACAACTAGATTAAAACTTGTCGATGCAACACAAAACCTATTATTAGGATTAACAACGTTAACCGTAATCGTTTGGTTTTCTGAATTAAGTGGATTTGGTAAACTTGACTGATTAAGTTGAAAACTACCATTTTCATCAAGATAATCGTAATAAATTTCCATTCCCGTTTGAGCACCAAAAATAGTGTTTGTAAATGTTGAAGTCTCAAAAGGGTAGAATCCATCATCGTCAATATCTCCAGCATCTCCATCGCATACTATTTGATCTGGTATTGGATTTGTAATGGGTTGTGCATCAACGGTAAAAGTTAATGTGGTTTCATCATAACAAGGGCCGTTGGGCGCAGAAGTTACATTATTAGTAACGCGGATAGTTATCGTTTGATTAGCTGTTAGGAATGGATTTGGTAACGGGCTTGGTAGTGCAGTTCCTAATTCATCAAAATATTCTACTATAACATCAGCAGGGTTTTGAGTTCCTAATACATCATTTTCGATTTGTGAGGTGTTAAATGGAAATTCACCATCATTATCATCATCACATTGTCTAGCAATACTTATTGAATTGACAACAGGTAAGGCTTCAACATTAAGCAGAATATGAGCACCTAAACCTAAACAGTCATTTGATATGGCGCTATCAACTCTAACATATATAAATTGAGACCCAGAATATCCAATATTTCTATAATTAGAAGGATCGGTAATTTCATTAATTTCTGCTAGTGCATCGGCTTCATTTCTATAGTATCTCGGTGGTAAAATATTTTGTCCAGAAGGAATAAAACTTATAATAGTTGCCGTTACACTACTAAAATCAAAGGATGCAATACCATCTCTGTCGTTATTATTTGCATTGTCATTTCCATTAATATCTAGAAAATCATCACATTGATTAAAAGTAGCTAAATAGGTGGGTGGTATAACCGTTGTTGAAACATTAAGTTGGATTTGTGATACAGAAGCACATCCAAATTGTGATTCTACTCGTGCCCAAACAGCATCAGAGCTAATTGTTCTGTTTACAAAAGTTGTTTGGTTATTGATATAATCAGAGCTGGTTATGTTCCCTAAAAGAGCCGCAGATTGAGTTAAGTAATAGGTGAAATTTTCATTTATAGCGTTTGAAAAATCTCATTATTAGCCTCAGTTAAATTAAAAGGGCTAAAGCCTAATGTGGAAAGGTCATCATCATCACATTGAATTAAAACTACAGGCGAGTTTACAATAGGTAATGGGTTAACCGTTAATTCAATTTCATTAGAATATAAACCACAACTGTTTCCGTTTCTATTAATTTGAACTCGGTATTTGTAAGTATTAAAAGTTAGTGGTGTATTTGTTAAATCTAGGTTTGCCGTTTGCGAATTATTGTAATTAGCATCATCTATTACTGAATTCCAATTAATACCATCATTACTTATTTCCCATTGATAACTTTCTGCGTCAGCTGAACCTATAGATATTGAAGTACTAGAAGCTTCACATACCTCGGTATCTGTTGGTTGTGTTGTAATAGAAAGTGGAGCAAAATCTAAATAATCAGCATTTGGTAAAGTGTAACCGTCACTCGCATTGTTAACTAGTCCTGATGTGTCTGTAGTTGCTGTATTATCACCTAAAATAGTATCACTGTTCCCATCTGAAAAACCAGCTTCAATAACATCACTGCATCCATCACCATCACTATCAGAATCTAAATATGTAAAAATAGAATCATTATCTAAATCATTTATTGTGTATCCAATTTCATTACTGTCAGGAGAAGTTTCCGCAGCATCGGCCCATCCATTAATGCCATAAGTCGGACCATCTTCAACACCATTTAAATCGGTGTCTGATAATATCCCTAATTGGCCCGTTTCTATCAAATCGGAAATACCATCATTATCACTGTCTAAGTCATAAAAATCTAAAACAGTATCATTATCGCTGTCTATTGGTAAATTTGAAATATCAAAAATATCGTCTAATCCATCTAGGTTTGCATCTATTGAAGATAAAGTTATAAGTGTTCCTTGGTTTTCAATATTATCTGGAATCCCGTCATTATCACTATCTAAATCGAATTCATCCTTAATGCCGTCTAAATCGTTGTCATTTTTAAAGCAGGTAAGAGATAATCCTCCAGTAAAAGTTGATGACGTAGTCCCGTTTTCTATTTTGTGTACAAATGAAAAACCATCTATTTGATTTGCAAAGAATTGATATGATATATTACCATTAGGAGCGGGATTAACTTTGAAATGAATTTCTGATCCTGAAATTTGAGTTATGCCAACTTCAAAAATACCATCAAAATTTGAATCGACTAATAAATGATCATCAGGGTCTATTAAGGTTATATTTTTGTTTACGGGGAGAATTCTGGCTATAAAAAATTCACCATCTATATTATTATTTGGGAGTGAAATAGTTTCTTCAAATTTAATATTCACAGGTTCTGTAAAAGAAACAGCATATAAATTTTCAGCATTTGTAGCATCTCCTAAAATACTTGTAAAACCGCCAGAACTATTTGCACTAAATATATTAGTATTTCCTGAACTATTAGATGCTACAAAGCTTCCATTCGAAATTGTATTGTTTCTGGTGTTATCTTGAAAAATTAATTCTGGCGAACTAAGGTTACTTATATTTAACGCAACATCACCTCTTGATTCAGTGCAATTTAAAATGCCATCATTATCATTATCAATGTCAATATTATCTATAATTCCGTCGTTATCTCTATCATCAGGACAAATACTTATAGGAACTTCAACAGATTCTAAAGTTTCTCCTGTACAGGTTATAATACCTATTAACTTGTACCTTGCGGCTATTGTTGGAGTAATTGTAGGGACATTTGAAGCTAAAATTTGAAAGCCAGAACCATCATCATAAAACCATTCATAACTATCAAAATTTTGAGCATTTGCAGCTTCGAGAGTTATGTTTGGAATACAGTTTCCTAAAGTTACAAATTGTGCATCAAAATTAATTTCTGGTGGAGAAGGGAACCCAGAATAAAAGCTACCAGAAGTAGCAGCACCGTTATAATTAAAATAAGCACAATATAATTCATCATTGCTTTGAACAGAAATATTTCCGTTAAGACCTTTTACTTTATAAGTTATATAATCTGGCTTGCCAGTTACTGCACTGGGCGCAACTGCGATTGGATTATTGTTAATGGTTACTGTTGCTCCAACTTTCGTAACAATTGAAATACCACCTTGATAATTAGTATTACCAATGTTATTTATGTTTGCAATATTATCTAGATTTCCTCGTGTTTCGCAACTTAAAGGCGGTACAAAAAACATACCTTGATTAGCTTCACTGGGAGAACCATTATTTCCTAATCCACCAATACCTTGATATGCAAATACTGGTTGAGATGTTTCAACGTATAAATTGCCATTTGAGTTATATTGATTCCCTTCAATTATTTCATAAGGAAAAGTAATCGGAATGGCAGCTCCGCCATTTATGCTAAAAGTTGTACCAGGTGTGTGGGGAACAAGTAGAATGTTTTCCCAAGCATTATCGCCATCACCTCTTACAAAAATATATTCTGTACCAACTTTACTTAAATCAACTATTTGATCGATACCGTAATCTCTTCCGCCACCAGTGCCAAAACTCCCGTTTGCAGAACCACAATTAACTACAATTGGTTTATCAGAACTAACTAAACAGCCAATTAAACCGTCTTGATTAACTGTTGTATCATCACTATTAGTTGCTATAGTGTAACTTTCTCCTTCATTTAAAGTTATATTTATTGGAGTTGCTCCAGTATAATTCTTTATAATTAATCCTGAAGGTAAGTTGCTAAAATTAACTTGTGTATTATCTTCTGTTGCCATTACAGAGACAAAATTTAAATAATTGCTTTGAGGATTTCCGTTTGTGTAGCTGCCTACTCTAAATGTAGTACCTAAAGCAGAAATGCCTTTGCTAACCAGTGCACCAGCTTGTGCACCACCACCAGCATTCATTCTAACGGAAACGTAAATAGGTGCCTCGGCTTCTATAATGTAGCCTCTATTATTTGTAATGACACTGGTTTGTGTTGATGGAATAAATAATTGCCCATTACCAGTGCCAACTGATATTTGCTGCGGTGTGGCATTTGAAACTGTTCCAGTAATATAGCTTGTGGTTGGTTGGCCCACAGGTGTTATGGTATATGGAATGCTGGAATTGCTAGGAGTGGATAAATAAATATGTTGATCTTCCACATTAGCATTTCCAAAGGCAGCACTTGTTAATGGCGGGATATAATGCTTTTTACTTAGTTGAGAAAAGCCTTTAAAACTGAGAAGTATTGTAAGAACAAATAAAAAAAATTTTATAAGATGATTCTTGGGCATTTCTTTGAGATAAGTAATAATTTAAATGTTTTTATTGAAAACTAAAATATGACATTTAATATTATTGGACTTATAAAACCTTTCAAGGTTTAATTTTGAAGGTTAAAATACCAAAGAATTATTTATGTGTTGTAAACGAAAGCTTATCTTTTTAAAGCAAAATGACCTCTAATATTGAAAGACTCCCCGTTTTGAACAATATCAGCTGAAAACCAATAATCATCTGAGGGCATATTTTGTCCATTATATGTGCCATCCCAACCGTTAGAATAATGAGGAAGCGTTTTAATTAATTTGCCATGTCTGTTATAAATATAGACTACAGTTCCAGGTAATTGATTGGCTCCAACGATATGCCACGTGTCATAAGCATTATCATTATTTGGTGTTACAAATTTTGGAATATCAAACACAAAAACGTCTTTAGAAATGTCCATACAGCCATTTAAATCTCTTACGGTAACAATATGTGGTCCAAAGGAAACAGCTTCAAAAATATTTGAGCTTTGAGGTTCACCGCTATCTAAAATAAAAACATAATCTCCAATTCTAGAGATGTCAATTTCCACTGTAATTCTGTTAGGATCAGCAAAATTAACTGTTGGTGTAAAATTAATTATGGCTTCATCTGAAGGGATAACATTAAAATTGTGTGTGTAAGAACAATCATTACCAATTAGGTTTGGTCTTGTTACGGTTATAGAATATGTGCCAGGACTAGTTGGCGGAATTACAATATCACTTGTAGTCGCTCCAGTAGACCATAGGTAAGTATCTCCTGCAACTCCTGTATCCGCAGTAACTGTTACAGGTTGGTTATTACATAAAGGTACAATTTCATTTATTGGAATAACAGGTAGTGGGTTTACACGAATGTTAAATTGTGTAACATCAAAACACCCCGAATTGTTATTTTCAAGTCTAGCATATATAGTGTCGCCATTAACAGCAGAATATATATTAGGGAAAGCATCAGTTTCATTTTCGGCAGTATTTAAACTACCATAAAATGTTATAGAATAATTAGAAGGGTTTAAACCGCCTAAAATGATATTGTTATTATCTCTTAAATCAAAATTTTGATTCCCATCATAATCGTTATCACATGCTATTAAATCTGGAGGTGTATTTGCAATTGGATTTTGATTTATTTGTAAAACAAACGAAGGTGCAAAATAGCATCCAGTGGTTATATCTGAAACCCTAACAAAGATGGTATGGCTGTTAGCCGTATAGTTAAAAATGTTGTTTATTGATGATAGGTTATCATCAGCATCACTTTGTGTATTGTGGTATGATATGTTAACTAACATAGGGTCGTCAACAATCATACTATCAACTTGTGATAAATCATAAGTGTCAGTATCATTATCACAAATCTGTATGGTGCCTAAAGCATTTGTAGCAGGTGGTAAATTCACTCTCAGTTCTAAAGGTATAGCGGTGTAACATCCTGTTAATGTATTAGCGACTTTAATGAAAATCGTTTTTGCATTTGAATTGAAACTAGATGGATTTGAAATTTCATTTGAATTATCTAAACCATCATTAGGATTTATATCAGCCAAGTTTTCAAAATAGTTGACTATAAGATTGCTTTGAACTCTATCTAGAATTTGAAAATCTGCCGTTGTTAAGTCAAAATTTGTGAAGCCATCATAATCTTCATCACAACTAGTTAGTGCAGATGCGTCAGTAATATCAGGAGTTGCAATAATGTTTATTCCAAGTTCTTCAATAATGTAACATAATGAATCATCACTTTCAATTCTTATGTAAATACTCTGAGGGTTAGAAACATTAGTATAGGTTGAAGGTAATGGGTTTGAATTTGTATCAGCTTCTTGTGTTGATAAGTGGAATGAAATATTAAGCATATCAGGAGAACCTGTGCTTATCTCTGTAGCTTTTTCATCAAGATTAAAATCATGTAAACCATCGTTACTGTCATCATCACAAATTAAATAATCTATTACAGGATTATAAATTGGGTCTGGTGATACTTGTAAAATGAAAGATTCACTTCCGAAGCAGGTTGGGTCAGTACTATTTTCAACTCTAATATAAATGGTTTGTGGACTTGTTGTATTTTGATAAATACTATTTTTATCAATTGGAATTGTGAAAGCAGCATCTTCAAAATAAAATACTTCTTTACCTGTTTGCCCGTTAAGAATTTCAGCATCTTTATCAACTAATAAAAAATCTGCAACATTGGTGCCATCATTCTTGCAAATTTGGAAATTACTTATAGTAGGAAATACTGGTAATGTATTTACTATAACTTCAAATGAGCTTATGGAATAACAACCTGTGCCACTTAAAGCATCTTCAAAACGAATATAAATAGTTTGTGTATTTGTATTGTAAGCATTTCTATCTGTTACAAGAATTGGATTTACGTTATTATCTGCATCGTCAAATGATGTGAAAACATCAATATTTAAACCCGTTCTACTTGGAACAACTTCATCAATTTTGGTTTCAAGATTTATTATTGAAAAACCGTCTTGATCATCATCACAAATAATTTCATCTACCGCTTGATTAGTAGTAGGTGCAACTAACACTTCAATTTGAAAAGGATTGACTGTAGAACAGCCAGAGTCTATACTTTCAAGACGGGCATAAAGTGTTTCAACAGGGTTGGTATTGCTGTAAAATGGCGGTAATTGATTTGCCGTATTATTACTTAGAGCATCTGCATTTGTTGGAAAATAAGAAACTGTAAAATTGGTATTTCCTCCAGTAATAATATCATCTAAAGATTGTAAATCTATGCTCGCTATGCCATCATCATCATCATCACAATAGGGTAATGTAATCATTGCAAATAGTATTATTGGGTTAACTAATAATGTAATTTCTGTGTTCTCAATACAGCCACCATCCTCTATTCTAATATATAATACTTGAGGACTTACAGCCGCGTAGGGTGTTGTCTGATCTAATACGTTTACACCATTATCTCTATCGTCTTCAGTTTCGTAAAAAGCAACTGTTATTGAGTTGGGTAAATAGTTGGCAATAAATGTTTCAACAGTGTTTAAATCAAAATTTAAGGTATCCGTACTATTATCATTAGTATCACAAAGGGCAAAATCCCCAGTATCTGTTCCTGTTAGTAGTAAGTTGGTATGAATTTCAAAAGGGACTATGGTAGCGCAACCCGTAGAATCGTCTACTACTCTTAAATAAATGGTTGCAGAACCAGGTTCAATAACCGCATTAGTATATTGATAATTGGTTTCATCTGCTATGACGTTAATATTCATATCTGCATCATCAAACGTGGCATGAAATGTTGTTGAAACTCCAGTTAACCCATTTAAAATATCGCTAATCACTTGGGTTAAATCAAAAGCAGCAGCTCCATCTAAATCTCTATCACAAGCATCAAGAAATTGTGTATCTCTGTTAACTACTGGGCTAACTGTTATTACAACATCTAAAGTAGTAGTTATAACACATCCAGTTGCAGTATCTACAATTCTAACATATATTAATTCGTTAGGCGTATTTGTATTTATGTATGGTGAAGGTATAGGGTTATTTCCTGTACTAACATCCAATGGGTTGTAATGATAAGTGACAATTAAATTGGTTTGACCAGATGTAATTTCATCATCTTTTTGAGTTAAATCGATATTGGCATAACCATCTGGATTGTCATCACCATCACAAACTTCCAAAGGTGTTGGGTTTACTATATTAGGTAGGGCATTAACAACTAAATTAAAAGTAGTAAACGAAAAACAATTACTATCTAAATCTTGAACCCTAACAAAAATGGGTTGTGGATTTATAGTATTAGCAATAGGAGTAGTTATAGGGTTTATATTGAGTCTAGCATCACTATCAGATAAATGATAACTAAACATGTAATTCGTAAACGGGATATTTGCTAAAACTTCGGAGTCTTTAGTTACGAGGTCAAAAATTTCTATTCCATCACCACTTGGATCATCACATAATTCATAATCAGTTACAGGATCCATAGGTTCTTCGGTGTTAAGAACGACGGTAATTTCATCAGTTTCTACACAAGTAGTTCCATTAACTGGAAC
>TARA_R110002073_G_scaffold7747_5_pt1 | contig 12461 bp, 13 predicted proteins | sample TARA_R110002073 | Tara Oceans TARA_R110002073 (sample SAMEA4397174) | marine metagenome | biome: Polar Biome; feature: [DCM] deep chlorophyll maximum layer (ENVO:01000326); material: water (ENVO:00002006), including particulate matter (ENVO:01000060) such as... | depth 40 m
CGCATCGTGTTTCCATCGCGGTGTTCTCGGCGTATCACATCGTTTCCCTCGCTTCGATAGTCCACCATGTGTCCGTCATTTCGCACCACAACAAACGACTCGGCTGTACTACGGACATCTTCACCGTGATGCACATCCGAGCGAAATTGTTCGACTAAACGCTGCGAATCACGATCATGACTTGCACGTTCGCTTGAGACATTGGACATCGTCATCGTTTGGTGAACCAATCCCATCGCTAGCCCCAACAGCGTACTTCCAGCGGCCATCGACACGATCAATTCAATTAGAGTGTGTCCTTGGTGATGTCGGTTCATTGATCGTCCTCGCTATTGAGCCAACCCACCAACGTCAAAGGTTCCGGGTTGCCGACGCGTTTCCAGTCGATGGATAAATGCAATTGCGTTTCGTTGTCGCTGCGGACAATTTTCGCTTCCATCACAGCATCGGGAAGCAACGCACGTGCGGCGTCGGACACGGCAACCACATCGGCTTCTTTTTCGAGCTCCTCGCTCGGCAATGCGATTAACCGTTCCATGTGATTGCTCAATTCATCAAGTGCCATTTGGCGATGCCGCGTCTGTTGCCACAGTCGTCCACAGCGAACCGTTAACGGTGCGACCAAGCCGACGCCGCTGACCACCAAGGTCGCGGTGACCATCAGTTCGAACAACGTTGCCCCGCGACGCTGGCGAGGTCGCGCAAGCCGCTGTCGACCGCCGATTTGTCTTGTAATAATGTTCATAATTCAAATTGAGGCTTCGAAACAAAATAGGTCAGCTGAATCAGGAACTCAAAGAACCCCACGCACACTAGCACCACGATGGATGCGACCAGAATGATCAAGACAGGATGCACAAGGCTCAGCCACCGCTCACAACGACGATCAAATTGCTCGCGTTTCCACTGTCCCAAACGCCGCAACATCCAACTGATTGCCGGCTTCGAATTGAGCCGTGTGATCGCATTCGCCTCAGCCGCGGTGATCAAACGTGCGTCGGCCATGCTGCTCCATAAATCGGCCCCTTGTTCGACTTCGTTGCGAACCAGTAACAAACGTTGGCGAATGCGTGGATCAAAGTGATAACGAGCCAGCGTCGACACCGCGCTTGGCATGGGACGTCCGGCATCGATGCTATCGGCCAACACACGCAAGAGTTCCGCATTGCGTCCCGTCGCGTCTGCCGACGGAATCATTCGATTGGCGAACCGACGAAGTACGTCTGAAAGCGGACTAAGCGCCAACACGACCGAGGCAATGAAGGCGAGTCCTATCCACAACCCGGCGTTAGAAACAAACGCACTCAGACTATTCAGCAAATGGAATGTCCAAGGGAGTACAAATTCACCATCAGCATCACCGACTTCGTTGACCATCTTCAAAAGCATCGGAACCAAACTGGTCAGTACCAACAGTAAGATCGGCGTCATCACCATCGCGATGATCGCCCCGTAAATCACGATCTGGCTCAGATGCGACTGGCGGCGGTTCAGTGATTCGTCGTGGTGTTGTGCCATCCGTGCGAGTGTTTGCGGCAGCGTCCCATTTTGGGTCGCCACACGGATCGCCAACACCGCGTCCTGGGTGAGTACTGTCGGCGTTTGCTCGAGCGCCTCGACTAGCGAACTGCCTTCGCCAAGACGTTTTGCCAGCCGAAGCAGACGACGACGATAAGAACCACGGTGTTCTTGAGCCAGATTGCCAACGACTCGCGGCATATCCAGACGCTGGGACATTGCCACCGCTAACATTCGAATCAGCGATTGCTGACACATGCTGCGAGTGTCACTGGGCCACCACGGCATTAACTTCCACCGCCGAGTCCAGGTGTAAAAAGCAATCAAAATTGAGTCGATCATTAGGACAACCCCGTAACAAGGCTAACGAGGGGTGTGAATAGCGAAAACACGACAAACGCTACGACCGCGGCGACCATCACCGTTGCAAGCGGTGACGCAATGCCGCTCATCCAATTGACTCGTGTCCGCGCCCGCTGGCGATACATCGTCGATATTTCACGTAACACGACCGTGTTGGGTTTGATCTCCGGCGCGACCGAAAGTACATCGATGACATTCGCAGGCAATTGATGTGATACCGAGGATTCATGCAGGGGCATCGAGCCTTGATTCGCATGATTCGCTAGATGGACGGCAAGGTTTCGAAGGTGCCGGTTACCACAGGTCTGTCCTGCGAACCACAACGATTCGGGCACCGATGCGCCCATCTCGAGCATCTCGGCTAATTGGTTCACAAACTTGGCCATTGCCGCCACGCTGCCGGTATTGCCCGCCGCAAAACGGCCAAACAAACGCAGTCCCAATGAGAAACGAAGGCATAGCTGATAGACGCCAAACACGGCGGCGACGGTTGCCGCAATAACCGCTAATGCAGTAAGTGGATCGTTGGTAATCGATTCGCTAATCCAAATCAGCAGCAGCGTCGGTGCGGGTAGCTGCAAACCGAACTCGTCGTACATTTTCGCGAAGGAGGGAACCACGGTGAAAGCCAACACCACCAACACGATCAACGCGAGCGACACAACAATGGTCGGATACAACATCGCAAAGCGAAATTGCGACCGCGAGTCGGCTTCGGCGTTTGCGTACGCGACGGCATTGATCATGATTGCGGCATGAGACGTTTTTCCGCTGGACGCGCTGGCGTGGGTTAACCAAACGGCAGTCGCGGGATCACTCAACAATGTGTTTGCCGAAGCGCCCGCTCGCAGCTGATCAACCACATGGACTAGCTCTCGGCGGCTCTTGCCACGCGGCATCTCGTCGGCGACGGCTGCCAGCACCGAAATCAATTCATCGCGATGCAACAACATGTGATCCACATGTTTGCGTATCGTCGACTCGGGCGATGGGACGTAAATTGGCATTGCAAATGAAGAAAATAATGGAACAGCGTCAATGACCGGACAACAGCACAGGCCCCACGACAAGGACTCTGCGATTTACGCGAACGCTAATACGCCGAGAAAATGAACCCAAGGCAAAAACAGAGACAACGCGTAGAGCAGCACGATGATTCCTCCCACCACCGCGGTGGCGATCGAGGGCACGAGAAATCGCCAAACGGCCGCTAAACGCTCGGCCTTTTGCCGATACATCGCTGCAACAAATCGCAGCACCTCGCCGCGGGACGGGTTATCCACTCCCTCACCAAACGCCCAACGCAGCAGCGGTGCCGCATCGAAGCGGGCCGCCGTCACTCGGTCCTCAGTTGATTCCGCAGTGTTGTGAACGCCGCAAATGACGAGGGCGTCTGACAGCGGGATCCCCTGCTCGATCAATCCGGCCATCTGCTCGGCCAACTCCGAATTCTGAATTGCACGCCGATACCCTTTCCCGCCGGGAACGGCAGCCCAATCCAAACGATCACGATACGCTCGCCAACCCAACCAACCGATTGCCCCAAGGATCAACAAAACGGTCAGCCAAACGGCCATCCAATCGCGTAACACCTCAAGCAGCAAAAGCACGGAACCTTCTTGAATTCCCATGTCCCGGTAAAACGATTCAAACTGTGGCGTGGTGAACGAAAGCGTGAAAACAAACGCCACCAGCGCCAACAAAACAATGATGGCCAATTGAAACAACCATTGGCTCACATTTCGTTTCAACACTCGCTGCGACCGTGCTGCCGCCGTCGCCGCATCAAGTGCGGCCGCCGAATCTCCGGTGCGTAGTAGCGTCAGCAGCGATTGCCGATATTGGGGCGAGATCGCCGGATCCTCGGCGATCGCCGCTTGCACCGTATCACCGCGTGCGACACGTACCCCGATTCTGGCATTTAGCTGAGAAACCGTCTTGTCAACCGATTGCGGCGTCCCTTCGGAATGAATTGCGACCGGCAATCCCGAGTCGGCGATGAGCACCAACTGTTCATTAAAATCGACAATCTGATCAAACTCAGTCACTTGAGAGGACGTCCCGCGTGGAAAAGAGGAATGAGAATGGTAGCGATAGATCGGGTGGCATTGCGCAGCATCACTGCAGACGACGCAGCGTGTCTTCGGATGGCGGTTCTTACCCAGTGGGGTCGCTGCCGAGGATCATCGAGGCAAACGAAATCGACTTGCCTGTGTTTGCCGCAATTGGCTGAATGCTTCACACATGCCCCACTGGGGACCGATATCCGATCGTCTCGACAGCTCCGCCGCCTTGCGATGCACCTCGACGGATGTCGCGCCGCTGAAACGCGATTGATAATCGCCCAGCAACTCGACCACGGGTGAGGCAAGACAAAACATTAGCAGGACGCAGACGAAAAAACCGCCCATGCGTCGTTCCAACAAAGTATCGTCGCAGACGCTTCGTGCCGCCTCGAGCGTGCGAGGACGCAAGTCATCGGAAACACGGACATAGCTGCCCGCCGCCCGAATCCGTTGCTCTATTTCATGCAAATCTTGGTTGTCGTTATCAAAGTCCGCGTCATGATGCGACTCACTCATGAGCGACCTCCGCATCGTTAGCGTGAAGTTTATCGGCCAATTTTCCGATCGCGTATCGATAGCGACTCGCCGCTGTCGACGGTGTAATTTCGAGCACCGATGCAATCTGGGCAAACGTCATCTCTTCCCAAATTTTCAGCACAACGACTTCGCTTTGTTCCGCTGGTAGCGTCCGCATCGCAGCCCAAACGGCGCGATGTTGATCTTCGAGCTCGATCGAATCCACGACGCGCCGCGTCAATAAATCAGTCAAATTGCCCACGAGCGACCATCGCTGTTTCCGTCTCAGGATCACCAGCGATTCGTTGCGAACCATGCTCAGCAAATAGCCCCAAGGCTGTTCAGCAGCGGCGAGTTTTTCGGGTTCCACAGCAACGCGGACGAGTGCGGTTTGCACGGCATCTTCGCCGTCATGCTGGTTTCGGGTGATCGTCGTGGCGTAGCGAACCAATCGCTGAGCGGTCAAGTCGTACAGCCCCGACAATGCCGGAGCACTGCTTTCGGCAATTCGCTGGGCATGCAACCGCACGCGTTCGGAAAAGGTTTCAAAGTTAGCCATCAGACCTAAGGATGCGCGAAGGCGGCCCATTTGTCTAACGTTTGAGAAAAATACTCGATTAATCTCTCAAATTTATCAATCAACCGGCTCGATCGACGACGAATTGCCCGCATTCGCCGAGTTTGACCAGGTTTTCTGCCACCTCTACACCAAGTTTGTTGGGAGAGAGGTGACAGCAGAATAGGCCCTAAGAAAAACTTTTCCTCGATGCCCAACGTCAACACGAATGGTTCAACGTCCCAGTTCTACAACCGAGACCATCCACTTAGCGTCAAAGTCGATGTCACGGGGCAACCAGATACCCAGCTACTTAACCGCCAACATTCGCTCCAATGCGACGAGACTCCATTTGGAAATCTCGGCGTCGACCTCGATCTTGTTGACGATCGCTCCGTCACGGAGATTTTCCAGCGTCCAACAGAGATGTGGCAGATCGATCCGGTACATCGTGGCACACATGCACACGACCGGGCTGAGGAAATGAATTTCCTGCTCGGGATGCTCGGCCTTCAACCGATTGACCAAGTGCAATTCGGTTCCGATCGCCCACTTGGTTCCCGCAGGGCTGTTGCGAACCGTGTCAATGATCTTTCCCGTGCTGCCGGAAACGTCTGCGATATCGTTGACTTCGCGAGGACACTCGGGATGAACCAGGATCTTGATTCCAGGATGCTGTTTGCGGAACCCATCGACATGTTCGGGGCGAAACATTTGGTGAACGCTGCAGTGTCCCTTCCAAAGGATCACTTTGCTTTTTTCCAAGCCCGCTTCGGTATTGCCACCTAGCTCGAGTGCATACGGATCCCAAACCGGCATCTGATCTTCGCCGATCCCCATGCTCAGTGCCGTGTTGCGACCAAGGTGTTGGTCGGGAAAAAAGAAAACACGGTCGCCGCGCTGGTAAGCCCATTCCAAAACGGCTTTAGCGTTGCTGCTGGTACAAACGATGCCGCCATGTCGACCGCAGAACGCTTTCAGACTGGCGGCACTATTGATGTAAGTCACCGGGATGACGCGTTCGGTGTCGATCACTTCGGACATGTCTTCCCATGCCGCTTCGACTTGTTTGATCGCGGCCATGTCGGCCATCGAGCACCCAGCGGCCATGTCGGGCAACAGCACCGTGACGCGTTGGCCATCACGTTCGGCCAATTTATCGGGGCGATTTGCTAAGATGTCGGCCGTTTCAGCCATGAAATGCACGCCACAAAAAACGATCGTGCGGCAGGTGCGACTGGCCGCCGCCATCTCGCTCAGCTTGTAGCTGTCGCCGCGAAGATCGGTGTGCGCGATCACTTCGTCTTGTTGATAGTGATGTCCCAGGATCAGCAGCGAATCGCCGAGCTCGGTTCGAACCGCTTGGATGCGGGCTTGCAATTCTTCGGGCTGAAGCGTGCGGTAAGACGCCAGCGAGTGGATCGCGTCTTTGTCGTGTTGGGTAATAGTCGCGTTCAACGGTGGTCCTTCGATAACAAAAATAGTCGCCTGGACGATAGCAGCCGCAAAACGGCTCTTCGCCACTGTTGATTGTACCCCTAAAACCCATGTTTGATCGATGGGCCCTAGCTGGAAGCTGCGCCGACGAGGATTATTCGCCCTCGCTTTCCTCGGCGATCTTCTCTTTCAGCAACCGCACCGCAGTGCGGTAGATTTCGACTTCGGGGGCCAATTCGGCGGCTTTTTCCAGCTGGGTCAACGACTCGCCGTATTTTCCGGCCTGATACAACGCCAATCCGTAGCGGTATTGCAGATGGGCGTTCTCGGGCACCAGGCCGGCATCCCGTGCGATTAGCGGAAGTTCGGCGGCACGAAGCTGCTTGGCAAGAGCTGTCATTTCCGCCGCTTGCGGTCCGTTGGACTGGGCCAACGTATCCAACAATTCAGCAAAATTGGACCTCGCCCCCGTCGTATGCGGCTCAATTCGGATCGCGTCTTGGTACGATTCGATCGATTCGCCGTAACGGCCAAGCTGCTCGGCCAGCGATGCCCATGCCATGTGGGCGCCCGCTCGATCGGACGCGTTCATCAACGTCGCTTTGACATTGCGAGCCGCCAATTCGACCTGGCTACGCTTGTTTTCGTCCAACTGGCGCAGAGCACCGGTTGCGATCATCACCCGAGTGGCTTCGTCACGCACCGGTTTCGATTCGTCCTCGATTAACGGGAACAAATCCTTCGCAATCCGCTCAGGCGACGCCATCATGTAGACCGACACGGCCGCGGTGCGGACCAGCGGATGTTCGGTTTCGTTCTTCAGCATTTCGCGAGCCACCGGCAACGCCTCGGCAACACCCGATTGACCAAGTTCCGACAGCGCAGTAGCGCGAGCGTAGGCGGGAACCTTATCGTCGGTCTCTTTTACCAATTCGATCATGGCATCGACCGCCCCAGCCTTGCCGGCACGAAACGCCGCGATCGCTTCGCCAAAATGAGGCGGCGTTGCACGCTGTTCGCCGTACCATTTTTCGCACGCATCGTCACACCACTTGTCGACTTTGGCGATCGCCTCAGCGAGTTCGTCGTTCCCCATTTCGGCCAATCGCAACCAATCCGCGTACTCCTTCGCCTTCTCGCTTGTCGCAGGATCCAAATCCTTGCGTACGTCTTCGACATGGCAACTGCTACATGCATTGGGCGTTCCGATTTTTACAGAAAGATCGGGACGAGGAATACGCAAACTATGGTCACGCCGTGGATCCACTTCCATATACGTTGTATGCGGCATGTGACAATTGACGCACATTGCACCCTCTGTGCCAGGCACGTGGTGATGATGCGACGGCACGTCATATTTGCCGGCCGCGTGTTGGTGACAGGAAGTGCAGGTTTCGTTGCCTTTGTGCTTGAGCTCTAACGAGTGCGGATCGTGACAATCGCTGCAGCGGATGTTTTTGTGATACATCTTGCTTTGGATGAACGAGCCAAACACGTAGACCTCGTCTTTGATTTGACCATCGGCGTGATAGGTCGCGGGGCTCATCAGCTCCAACGCATAATGGTCAAAATAAGTATCCCCGCCATGAAAGTTACCATCCAAAACACCACGTCGACTGTGGCATGGAGCGCACGTTTGAATTTGCGGTTCGTTGCTCTCGCCTTTCAGTTTGGTCAGCCCGTATCCGTAGCGGCGATCCCAGAACAGTGATTTGCTGTTGGCAAGTTCCACATGCATGCTGCCGGGACCATGACAGGCCTCGCAGCTGACGTCGATTTCTGAAAACGTCGTGTGGTAACGGTTCGCTTTGGGGTCAAAGTTCGTTTTCAAATTTGTCGAATGGCAATCGGCGCACATCGTTTGCCAGCGCTGGGCGATCCCGGTCCAGTGCAGCGGGTCATCGGGCTCGAGTTTATCGTTGACGTCCGGCGGACGAAGATAGAACCATCGCTTTGCTTTCGTATCCCAGCTGATCCTCAGCACCTGCAAACGCGACAATTCGTTTTCGGGCATGTCGTCGCTGCGATCGAATTCGACCATGTATTGCTGAAGCGGCGTGACCCCAAAGACGTACTTGACCTCAAAGTCTTCCATCTTGCCGCTGGGGCCTTCGGTATAAACCATGAACCGCTCGCCATCGCGATACATGCGGTTGACCAAACCATCGTGCTCGAAAGTGACGTCGTTAAAATCACCGAGCACCGTTTCGTCGGTCGCGACGTCCATCGCCAAATCGTGATGCGATCCCTTGAACGCCTCGGCTTGGTCGCGATGGCAATCGATACATGCACTGCGGCCGACAAATTGTGCTTGGATACCCGCAGGTTTCGCCGACCAATAGTCAGCGAACACGCCCCCGCCTAGCAGTAGGATCAAACCACCGATCGCAAGCGGCAATATCGGAAGCGTCTGTTTTGGCGTGGAGGATGTTTTGGACAAAGTCGACGTGGGGAACAGAGAGCGAATGAGAGAGGGGGGCAGCATCGTCCCGCAGCGAGCGAGCCGATCAATGATACGCAGAAATCGCCGCTATTGTTTCGTCGCGGGGGCAGATTCGCCAAGCAAACGCCACGCTTCGTGACGCATTTTTTCCACAAGTTCGGTTCGTGCGGAATCTCGGGGCTCGATCCGGTTTAACAGACGGGCCGAACGCAACAGAGACTCTGCCGCTCGGGCGCTGGCATCTCGATCGTTGCCTGCCGCCGACGTGGGGGTGTCCAGTGCGGGGTCGAGCGAAGAACCGTCCAAGATACTGCCGCGCGACTTGATGATGCCAAGCACGTCGTCCAGCAGCGGATCGGACGAGCGGACGTCATCGGATGCCCCTTCCAAGACACTGCGGATCTTTGACTCGATCGGGTTCGGAGTCGAACTCGGCGCGGGCGATGCCTCGGCGGGTGAGGTTTCAGCGGGCGCCGCTTCCGCCGCGGATGTTTTTGTCGGCACCGCAGGCGGCTGAGCGGAGGGGGGAAAATCGATACGCGATTGTGCAAACGAAACGCCCAGCGTCACGATCAACAATCCCGTGGCAATGACAGTGCGTCGCAGGGAAGAGGTAAGCATGATCGGCTCTTTTGGGAAAAAAACGAAAAATCAGACGTTGCGAGAACCAATGGTCGCCAAGCGATATCGCTACCGCTTCAGGAGCGCGGTGGCGACCAGACAGCGATCGCAGCCCGCTTGCTGCAATAGCTTAACGTCGGAGGCGTCTCGTATACCACCGCCCGAATAAAGTTTGACGCTAGGGAAATGCCGACGGATTCGCGAGCATGTTTCGGCCATCGAAGGACCACGTGACGTCCCCACCGCCGCTGTGTCCAGCGCCACCACTCGGTCGATGCCAAGTTGGTCCGCGAATTCCAGCCAATCGCGTTCAGAATCCCAATCGCGTTCAGAATCCCAATCGCGTTCAGAATCCCAATCGCCATCAGAATCCCAATCGTCATCTGAATCGTTGCCCCCTACAAAAACCCCCTGGCGATAATCCATCCCCAAAACAAGCTGCGAATAATCCAACGCTCCTTCGAATCGCCGCAGCGACGTCGCATTCGTGGCACATTCGCTCGCAACGATCACAAACACATTGCTCCGCCGCCGAACCGATTTTAACAACGAGGCCACCGTATCGAGCTCGGGCAACCCAATGTCGACGAGCATCTCGTCCAGATCGCTGTGGGGTGAAATCAAACGCTCAAGCAAGGCAATTTGCGGCTGGCCGAGAAGGATTGAGTCTAAATCGGCGATGTAGAGTGATCGGATTCCGAGACTTCGGTAGTGAGCGACCAAAGCAAATGGATCGCCGGCGGCGTTACCCCCGATCGCTATCGGCTGATACGCTTGCCGGTTACCGGCGACCGCGTGCACGGCGATTCCCGCCTTCAAATCGACCACTGCGACAATTTGTTCGCGAGTGGTCGCATCCAACCATGAGCAACCAGACATCAAGAAAAGGCCGACTCGCTACTTGGAGCTATCGCCGATCGAAAAGAGCGATTCGACTTTGACGATAGCATAATCGTCGGGGAAAGTATGAATGGCTTGAATCAGCACACTCTTACGACGCGTTTCCACGTTGACGTAGCTCAGCGCGCCAAGCGCCATCCGGCCGCTGGCGTCAAAACGGTGCAATAACCCCTCGGTTTGGCCGGTCCCCAACTGTTGTTGAACCATCCAGAACATATCGGGTTCGACGGGTTCCAATTGAAAATGCGTCTTGTACTGGACACCTCCACGGCACTCCGCTCGCTCGGTGCGGCTTCCTTTGAGCGGGCGTGAAAGCAGACAGCGACGCTTAGGCAGCGGCTGTTGGGCGCTGGTCGCGACTTCGCAAATTGTCATCCCCGCGCCTCGCCATGTGACGACGTGTCCACAATTGGTGATGTCAACCTGGACCTCATAGTCCGTACGCTCGACACGACGTCGTTGATGCAGTGCGTACAGCTCGGGATGCAGCGAGCGGCTGAAAACGTGAAACGCCAATTCGGCGACTTTGGGGCGAACCGAAAGCATGGGAATTTATCTATGAAGAAGAGCGCGAGTAAATAAATTTGTTGTCAAGACTGAATGTTCGAGCTCGTTGATACTCAATGAAAACTTTTTTCACTAAGATATCGCCAGTTTCGCTCTGCTCGGTCTTATGCCACTAACGTCTGTCGATACGTGTGAATCGCGTTTCGCCGTATTTCCACTCGCCCAGCGTTGTCGTGTCATGCCCATTATACGCTGTGGAGTGTTTCCAACCAAAGAGCGTTTACGCGGATGAGAACAAAGAATATTCTTTTTGTTTCAAGCCCTCATTTCCCATTGACATTTCGGCGATTCTGAGCTTCCAACATCCTTTGAATTTGCCCCCTTCATTCTTGCATCAAGTGTTGTCTGTACCATGGTTATCGTCATCGACAATTACGATTCGTTCACTTACAACCTGGTCCAGCGACTCGGTGAGATCGATGCCGAAATCGATGTTCGCGTCTTTCGTAATGACGAGCTCTCGATCGAACAACTGCAAGACTTGTCGCCATCGCGTGTGCTGATTTCGCCCGGACCTTGCACACCCAACGAAGCGGGCGTCAGCGTCCAATGTGTCAAACAATTCGCTGGCAAAGTCCCACTACTCGGGGTATGTCTTGGCCATCAATCGATCGGGCAAGCGTATGGAGGCGAGATCGTGCGTGCTCCGGAACTGATGCACGGCAAAACAGACAAGATCTATCACGACGACGAAGGTCTATTTAAAGGCATCGAGAATCCATTTGTTGCAACTCGTTACCACAGCCTGGTAATCGAGCCGTCAAGTTTGCCGGACGAGTTGATCGCCAGTGCATGGACTGACACCGGAGGCAAGCGGCAAATCATGGGGGTGCGTCACAAAGAATACAAACTCGAAGGATGGCAGTTTCACCCTGAAAGCTTTCTAACGCAGCCTGGCATCGAACTGCTCAAGCGATTCTTGGCATGGTAACTCCAGCGCCAAGTCACGTGGGGGAGGATGTTTCGTGATCGTCATCAAACAACACGACGATCGATGCACAATTGACGTCCATGTCACGCCCAAAGCAAAACAGCCTTCGGTCGGTGGATGCCACGACTCGGCTCTCCGCATTTCGGTCACCGCGCCGGCTGATAAAGGGAAAGCCAATAAGGCGGTCGAAAAATCGATCGCCGCGGTTTTTGGCGTCGCTAAATCGAATGTCGAAGTCGTCCGCGGATCGACCTCGCGACGCAAAACCGTGTCCATCGCCGGAGTCAGCGAATCCGAAGTGCGCAAGAAACTCGATCCGCTGCTACGCGATGCATCCGCGTGATAAGAGTGCGGTGCGTGTGTTAGCGTCATATCACCTCTCCCAAGCTAAAGCTCGGCAGAGGTGGCTTGCATCACGTCACCTCTCCCAAACTTTGTTTGGGAGAGGTCGAGCAGAGCCTTGAGCGATTGCTCGGGTGAGTTCCGTCCGAGCAATCCAGCGGCCTGCTGCAAGCTCCGTTGCGCGGTCGGCCCTCACCCGAA
>TARA_R110002073_G_scaffold126703_6_pt1 | contig 12457 bp, 15 predicted proteins | sample TARA_R110002073 | Tara Oceans TARA_R110002073 (sample SAMEA4397174) | marine metagenome | biome: Polar Biome; feature: [DCM] deep chlorophyll maximum layer (ENVO:01000326); material: water (ENVO:00002006), including particulate matter (ENVO:01000060) such as... | depth 40 m
CGTCGAGCAGGGCAAAAATGCGGCGTGGTTCATAATATCCGGTAACAAAACGCCCGCCTGTGGCGTGAGTCACAAGCGGGCGTCGTGTCGTTTCACATCAGCGAGGCCGGATTAACCGACTGCGCCATCCGTGATCATGGTGATGGCGTTCCGATTCAGGGACCAGCACTGCTCGTTGGACTGCATGCAGGTCGGGCGTTCCTTGCCGTAGGACACGGTGCGGATGCGCGACGGCGACACGCCGAGGCTGACCAGATAGTCGCGGGCCGCATTGGCACGGCGGGCACCGAGCGCGAGGTTGTACTCGCGAGTGCCGCGTTCGTCGGCATTCCCGGCAATCAGGACGCTGACGGATTGATAGGTGTTCAGCCAGTCTGCCTGGCGACGCAGGGATTCCCGAGCCACCGGCGTCAGGTCATGGCGGGCCAGGTCAAAGAAGACACGGTCCCCGGCGACAGCTTCGAAATGTGCACTCGAACCGGCAATCGGGCCGGTCGGCGTGGAATCGATCCGCGGCGGTGTTGTAGTTGTTTGCGTGGACGGCGGAGGCGTTGTCGTCGTCTCCGGCGGTGTGGATGCGCAGGCGGCTGCCAGGGCAGCAAGTCCGGCGACGGCAATAAAACGAATATTCATGCGTGCGTTATCCCTTCCTCCCGCACCCAAGTTCGGCATGCGGATAAAACTCTAGTGACTCGCATTTGCGGCGTTTTCGAGACATGTGCACAACCCGTTTCGCCGGTTTCATGCATTCATCTGCAAACGTTAACGCCGCAGACCTCAATCAATCAAGGGCGACCAGGCCGGATCGGACGCGGCACCCCGGATCGGAGCCGGGCGCAAATTGAAGCCCGCGAGGTCCACATTCCAGATTGCGTACTGGGTTCCCTGGCTGGACCGGTCGCCGCGCGTGAACAGCAAAACCCGCCCATTGGGTGACCAGGCAGGCGAATCCACGAAGTAGCCCTCATAGAGAATCCGCTCTGTCCCCGACCCATCCGCGCGGACCACGCCGAGCGAGAACTGGCCACCATCCTGTTTGACAAAGGCGATCAAATCACCGCGCGGTGACCAGACAGGCGCGGTGTACTGACCCGAGCCGAAGGTGATGCGCTGTGGATTGGAGCCATTATCGCCCATGACATAGAGCTGGGATGCACCGCCCCGGCTGGATGAGAAAACGATCTGACGACCGTCCGGCGAGAAGGATGGTTCGACATCGTCCGCCGGGTGATCGGTCACGCGCGAAAGCTGGCGTGTGCGCAGGTCATAGACGTGAATGTCATGACCGCCCTGCACCTCGATCGACACGACAAGGCGTTCGCCATCCGGTGAGAAGCGTGCCGACAGGGATTGCCCGTTGGCATCCGCGCGGGCAAGGCCGCGCGTCCCCGCACCAAACAGCGCTTCCTGACGCCCGGTTTCAAGATCGTAGAGATAGGTCGTGGCCTGTCCGCCGAGGAAAGAGACATAAGCAATCTGCTGGGCGCTGGGCGAGAAATTGGGCAGCAGCGCCATGTAGGAGCGGTCGGTCAGGAAGGACGGGTTGGCCCCGTCCTGGTCCATGATGGCCAGACGACGTGTCGGAATACCGTCCGGGCCGGTGCCTTCAGAGACATAAACAACCCGGGTATCGAAATAGCCGGTCTCGCCGGTCAGGCGCTGATAGACGGCATCGGCCACCTTGTGGGCCACGCGGCGCCAGTTTTCCGGCGCGGTGACGAATTGCAGGCCGAGGAGCTGTTCTTCCAGGCGCGTATCCCAGAGCCGCAAGGAGACCAGGAGCCGGCCGTCGCGCTGAACCGTGACGCGGCCTGCCAGCAGGGCGTCGGCATTGATGACGCGCCAGTCCTGGAAGCGCGGACGCTGGTCGATATCGTTGACCTGCTCGATGAAGGCGTTCTGATCGACGCTGCGGAACAGGGCAGAGCTTTCCAGGTCGGCCCGTACGACTTCGGCGATGTCCTGCCCGTGCACGCCGGACTGGTCCGGCTCGAGGAAATCGGGGATGGCGATGGGCAGAGGCTCCAGGTGCCCCCGGTCAATATCGACCTGCAAGGGCTGCTGGGCCAGCGCCGCGCCCGGCAGGGCGATCAGCAGAATGGCAATAAAGGCAAGAAACGGCGTTCGGGACATGGGGTGCGGGCTCCGGTGATGGGTCGCGGGGTTTCGGTCAGAATATATCGTTGCCAAAATTGACTTCCATATGGCGCCATTGGGAATAGTGCTCGGCCGGCAGGCGGTAGGGCGCACAAGCGATAATGGCCGCCAAGGAACGTTCTTCTGCGACCAGCCAGAAAGGGTTGCCCGAAGCGCGGATACGACCGGAATTGACTGAGATCGGTGGTTCAGCCAGCGACCCGTCGCGGTTGAGGCGGACACTCACTGTCACATTCAGGCGTTCGGGATCAGGCGCATCCACAGACGAGCGATAACAGGGGGCGGCCTGCGAATACATCATGTCTGCCAACGTCGCGGTCATCGCCGTTCCGGCCCCGGCCCCGTCGCGGCGCGCGCCGGCTTCGGCGTTTCCGGAATTGCGCGGCTGGCTTTCGCGGGCCTGGTCGACCAGGCCGGAGAGGTAGTCGAGATCAACCGCCGCCTGCTGCTGGCGTTGCGGAGTTTCCTGGCGCGGCGGGTCAGGCCGCTCACGCGGCGTCGGCGGCTCGGGGGTTTCTTCGGCCGGCTCGGTCACTGCGACCGCGTCATCGGGCAGGCCGTCATCAATCACTTCGACAGTGTCTTCCTCGACCGGCGGCGGTTCGGACACAACCGGTTCGGGGACGATATTGTCATCGGCCTCGTCGTCGGTTTCCGGCTCCGGCGTCGGCGGCTGCTCGTCCTCGACAACCGGCTCCGGCGCGGCGGCGCGCACATTGGTCGTGTCGGCGAGCGTGACCAGGTCGACCGGTACGATGACGCCGGACGAAAACTGGCGGGCTGCCTGGGGCAGATAGATCAGCCCCCCGGCCAGCATTGCGCCGTGCAGGACGAGAGAAAGGGGGACACCGGCGCGCAAGACGTCGCCTACTGGCTCAACGGATCGGTGACCAGGCCCAGATTGGCGTAACCGGCCGCATTGACGCGCGCCATGACGCGCATCACCGAGCCATAGTCCGCCGCCTCGTCGGCACGGATATAGATGCGGCTGTCAAATCCGGTCCCGGCAATCGCCTGCAGGCGCGGGATGAGATCGTCCATCACGACCTCGGTCTCCTGGATGAAGACCTGCCCGTCTGCGCCGATCGTGATGGTCAGCGGTTCCTCGCCGGCTGGCAGAGTCCGCGCTTCGGTTTCCGGCAGATCGACCGGTACGCCCACGGTCAAAAGCGGCGCGGTAATCATGAAGACGATCAGGAGAACCAGCATCACATCGACAAAGGGGGTGACGTTGATTTCGGCTCTGGGTGCCCAGCGAGCCCCTGATTTGCGATGAGAGACGGATCCGGCCATGGGCTATTTCCCGTCTTCGCGATCAGCCAGGGCAGAAAGCTCGTCGGCAAAACCTTCCAGCTTGGCGGCATAGCCGCCCAGATTGGCCGACAGCGCATTGAAGAAGATCACGGCAGGAACGGCAGCGAGCAGGCCCAGGGCGGTGGCAAAGAGGGCTTCGGCAATACCGGGCGCAACAACGGCGAGGTTGGTATCACGGGTCGCGGCGATGGAGCGGAAGGAATTCATGATCCCCCAGACCGTCCCGAACAGGCCGATAAAGGGCGCAGACGAGGCGATGGTCGCCAGCATGCCCAGACCGCTTTCAAGCCGGTTGAGTTCCCGGCTGGCCTCCGCGCCGGCCGCGCGAGAGACGCGCTCGCCAGAGCGAATACCTTCCCACTCGCGCAGAGCCGCCGCGAAGACACGGCTGAAGGGTTCCTTGGGGCGTTTGGCAAATTCTTCGGACAGCGAGTCCATGGAGCGGCCCGACCAGAATTCGGATTCGAAATTATTGGCCTTTGCGCGTGCGGACCGGAGCGCCAGCCACTTGTCGATGGCGATGGCCCACGACCAGATCGACATGATGGCCAGGACGCCCATGACGGCCTTGACCACCCAGTCGGCGCGCCAGAACAATTCCAGGAACCCAAAATCCTGCGCGACAGGCGCAAGGTCAACGATCGTGGCGTCCATGTGAGACGTCCCCTCTCCAAAACAATTATTGACGCAGCAGCGCACTAAATGGCCGCAAACCGGTTAACCGCGCGCTACCTGCCCGTCCGGGTCCGGTATCGTCAAGGTCAGCCCGCCGAGGCCTTGCATTGTCCATGCCGAGAGATTGCGGCGAATTTTTGTGGTTCGCGGCTGCGACCTGACAAAGGCGTCAAACCGGGTCGGGGGCCTGTCAGTGGTCGGTGCCCGCGCTGTCCGCGTCGTCGCCCGTGGCGCGTGCCAGCGAAAGCGGCTCCTTGAAGGTGAGCGTGCGATAGGGGAAGGGAATCTCGATTCCGGCTTCATCGAGGGCCGCCTTGATGGCGATGACAATGTCCGACCGGGTCTCGTGCATCGCGCGCGGCTTTGAATCGGCCCACCAGCGCACGGTGAAATCAATCGACGACGATCCGAATTCGCGGGCAAACACGTCGAAGCCCTTGTCGACATCAAGTCCCCGGACGCCCTCGACGGCCTTCTGGATCACCTCGCGCGCGGCGGCGGCGTCTTCGTCATACGCCACGCCCACAATCAGGTCGTAGCGGCGCTGCGCCTGATCGGTCTTGATCTCCACCGGGTTGGTAAAGAGATAGGCGTTGGGCACCAGGATCAGTTCGCCGGACATTTCACGGACATAGGTGTCGCGGATGGTAATTTCCTCGACCTTTCCTTCGATATCCTCGACCTCGATCACATCACCGATACGCATGGGTTTGCGGATCATGATCATGATGCCGGCCATGAAGTTCTCGAAAATGTCCTTGAAGGCCAGGCCGATGGCGATGCCGCCAATCCCCAGCGCACCGATCAGCTGTGCCGGTGTCACGGAGGGGAAGAGAATGGTCGCGGCGATCAGGATGCCAACAATCCAGACAGCGATGCCGGTCAGTGTCTGGAACAGGTCCACCAGGGCGCGGCGCATGTGTGACTTTCGGCCCGCCGCCCCAACCGCCTTGCGAAGCAGGTTGGCGGCACCCCAGGTGATGCACAAGACGATCAGCGCCAGCACGATTTGGGGCAATGCGCGAACAAAGCCTTCCCAGATCACGCGCAACTGATCGGTGAGCGGCGAGAAAAATTCCATGGCGTGCATCCTCCCTTGGGCGGGGCGGCATGCGCGGCGCGCACATGCGGTTACCCCGTCATGCGCGGATCAGGTCTGGTTGGGTCGAAATTTGATCACGGTAGCGCTAACCGATTGAAACCGGATTGGTTCCGGATGTGTCTCTTGCGGTTCGAGCGTTCTTTCCTCCTCCTCACACCGACTGTGTCATCCCGGGCGCGAAGCGACCCGGGACCTTTTGGCGTTGCTCAAGGGTCAGGGTCCCGGCTCCGCGGCGATTGAACGCCTTGGCCGGGATGACAGGTTTTTAGGCGTGATTGACGTGCCGCTGGCGCGCAACCGGTTTCAGGCGTTCGGGTCACTGAAATTTCAGGCCTGAAGACCCCTCACCCAACCCTCTCCCTGGAGGGAGAGGGCTTGCGCACCGCTTTGCTTCCATGCCTGGGACACATGGGCGCTTAATGTCTACCCGTCCTGCACGACCGGCTGCCAGGCGGCGATCATGGCTTTGGACGGGCGTTTGGGACGGCCTGACATATCCATGACGACGGCCTCAACATGTGCTGTGCAGATGGTCTCACCATCGCGGGTCAAAGCCTGATCCATGATCAGGCGCGGGCCGCGATTGGGGCGGTAGATCGTCTCCACGATCAGCGCTTCATCGACGCGCGCGGCCTTGACGTATTCGATGGATAGACGCCGGACGGCAAAGGCCATCGGATCGTCGTTGGCGATCAGTTCGGAATGATGGATGCCGAGCGCGCGTAGGCTTTCAGTGCGTCCGCGCTCGAAGAAATGCAGATAGCGTGCGTGATAGACGACGCCGGAAAAGTCTGTGTCCTCATAATAGACCCGCACCGGCAGGCGGTGGACCTTGTCCGCATCCCATTGGCCGCAGGTTGGGGTCATTTCATCAACTCGGATTCTATATCACTGAAAGATAAAAGTAATTCGAATGCCGCATGTCGAATCGTTGCATCAATGGGCGTATTCAAATATAGAAATTGCTCTCTATCGATATCACTATTTATTCTTTTTCCGTTGTGATCCATAATGATTCCAAATGACAAATTATCTTTATACCCAGCAATAACTATTTCTTCATTGAGGTTTAAATCAAAATGCGCTCCGGATTTATTTCTAATGTGTTTTAGAAGCTGTTTAAGTGTAAGTTTTTCACGCTTTTCGAATGGAGTTTGATCCTCGAATCTGACAGGTATATACATCCCCTCCCCTGCCCCCTTTCGTACAACAACACGCTCGATCCAGTTTGAATATGGGATTTTTTTTGGTGATGAGACTAATTGATCGAGATATGGGAAAAATTTTACCTCGAACATGTGACCTCTGTTCGAATTTGCATTCACCTGAGTGCCAACAAAATTGAATGACTTTGATAAATTTCTTGGGTTTTCTTTATTTGTATAACAGTAAAAAAGGCGTTTTTTTCGTAATTGCAATACTGTGCTTAAATTGTTTAGTATTTTATCGATCTCTACCGACATCAAGTTCGAGGCATAATAATTTCCATCGTCATATTCATCGCAAAGCGTTTTTAGAAGGCGAATTGAACCGATAAAAGCGTCTTTAAGCTCTAGAGGGTCGCGACGATTACCTGTTCCTAAATTATATCTCGACATTGCCATCTCCTCCGAACAGGCCCGCCTGCCCTTCACGCGGCGGGTTGAGACCCAGATGGGTCCACGCGCGGGCGGCGGCGACGCGACCGCGCGGCGTGCGCTGGATAAAGCCCTGCTGGATGAGGAAGGGTTCGACCACGTCTTCGAGCGCGTCGCGGGCTTCGGCGAGAGCCGCGGCCATCGTATCGAGACCGACCGGTCCGCCGGAGAAATGCTGGGTCAAAGCGTGGAGATAGCGCCGGTCGAGCGAGTCGAGGCCAATCGCATCGACCTCCAGCCTTTGCAGGGCGGCGTCGGCGGCCTTGGCATCGAGCGAAAGCGTACCGTCTGCCTCGGCAAAGTCGCGTACGCGGCGCAAGAGCCGCCCGGCAACGCGCGGTGTGCCACGAGCACGCTTGGCGATTTCCGCGCAGCCATCCTCGGTAACGCTCATGCCCATTTTCGAGGCACCGCGCGCGACAATCTTCGACAGTTCGGCCACGTCATAGAATTCCAGCCGCACCGGCACGCCAAAGCGATCGCGCAGGGGCGTGGCGAGCAGGCCGGCGCGCGTGGTTGCTCCGACCAGGGTGAAGGGCGGCAGATCGATGCGCACCGTGCGCGCCGATGGCCCCTCGCCGATCACCAGGTCGAGGCAGTAATCCTCCATCGCCGGATAGAGGATTTCCTCCACCGCCGGGGCAAGGCGATGGATCTCGTCAATGAAGAGAACGTCGCGCGGTTCGAGATTGGTCAGGATGGCAGCCAGATCACCCGCCTTGGCGATAACCGGGCCGGAGGTGGCGCGGAAATTGACGCCCAGCTCGCGTGCCACGATCTGCGCCAGCGTGGTCTTGCCCAGACCCGGCGGGCCGGACAGCAGGACATGGTCGAGCGCCTCGCCGCGCCGTCCGGCGGCCGCAACGAAGACTTTCAGATTGGAAATCGCGGCAGGCTGGCCGACAAAATCCCCAAAGGAGAGCGGACGCAACGCCTTGTCGCGCCCGTCCTCGGGCTGGGCTTCGGCGGAGATGGGACGGTCGTCAGTCACTGGGCTGCCTCTTGGATCACAACAGTATCTCCGGAATCCAAGAGGAACCGACCTTGGCCGACCAGATTTGATGCATCGTCCCGCGACATTGATGACGGAAAATGAACTGCAATCTGTTCCGCCCCTCCGAAACGGGTGGCCAGGACTGTTTGTCCGGCCTCCGTCTCCTGAAACCAGTAAGGATAGATGATCACGTCTATTTGCGGAACGAGTCCACTCTCCCAAAGCCACCATTGGTCGAGTACCGGATCAACGTCTCCCAGATGGGCGAAGACAATCCCATTCAGGTCGAAGATAAACCCGATGGATCGGTGAAATGCCTCGTCATTGCGCAGCCACACCACCATTCCGGATTCACAAATCCCGACAGAACCAGACACGCCGGCGGCGTCTCCCCTCAGACAATTCATCGGCGCATGTGCGTCTTCCTCGATAGCCAGGACATTCTGCATGAAGGCGTTGCCCCAGTTTCGATAATCTTCATCGAGAAAATCCGCCGGTTGCGGTCCCCATGCACCGGTTTCAAATGCCATGGCCACGGTGTAATCACTCAGGGTTACGGGTATATTCAGGCGACTTTCGATGAAACGTTCCATCAATCCGGCATCAAAATGATCCGCGCGGTTATTCGTGACAAACACAAAGTCCAAACCTGAGTAATCACCTGTTCCCGTCAAAATGGCGTCGATGGTTTCAGAACTTGGCGCTTCGTAATTTTCTTCCGCTTGTACTGAAAAAATGCCGTCAATTAGGAAGCTCGTTTCCCCTTGCGTCACAAGCACTCCTGCATTTGCGACCAGGCGGATTTCAATGGCTGCTTCAGATGAAGGCGGAGTGATTGCCTGAAGGGCAGAGAGAATAAGAGCTGAGACGCTCACTCACCGCTCTCGCGCAGGATCAGGGTTTCGCCCTCGGTGTGCAGGTATTCGTTCTCGCCCAGCGCCTGCTGGACCTGAAGCGCACTGGCATTGGCCGGAATGTGGAAGGCGATCGTGCGGCTTTCGGGGTGCGCAGCGAGAAAGGCTTGTCCCTGCGCCATTTGCTGGAACCAGTAGGGATAGAGAATGACGTCGAACTGGACCCCGTCCCAGGTTGAAAAATCGGCCTGCTGCGGCTGGGTGTCACCGAGATGCAGAATGGAGACGCCACCGATCACGACGCGGTAGGTCCAGTGCTCGATCCCTTCGCGATGGAAGAGTGGGCGGGCGTCGACATCAATCCGAGGGCGCGCTTCGAGGTCAATCCCGAGGAAGAAGTACTCGTAGGTCGCGTATTCCTGACACTCATTTTCGGAGCCCATCACACAGCCATCCGACACTAGCCCGAGCGGAATTGCGTCCGATTCATCGCCGCCGGCGTCACGGAAGACATCAACGACCTGATCGGCAGCCATAATGGCCGGCTCGCCCGGATTGGTCCTGACAATGGCGACAGCCCCTTCCGCGTCGAAATGGTCGCCATGGACATGGGTAAAGAGGAGCGCGTAGAGATTGCCGACCGGATATCCGCCATGGGTCATCGCCTGGCGCATCGCCGGGGAGGGAATGGCGTAGGTGCCGTCGTATGAATTCCACGCCGGTGTATCGATGGCCACGGCCAGTTCGCCGTGCCTGATGATGACGCCTTCATTGGCGATGAAGGTCAGCTCAACCGGCTCGTCTGCGAAAGCGGCGGGCGTCAGGAGGATGAGAGCGGTCGCGATCAATCGTATCATCGCGCCAGCTCCTTAAGCGCGAGGCGGATCAGCGTGCCGGATTCGGCTCCGTCATGGGCGGCGCGCGCCGCTGCGGCTGCGGCGCGGCGCGCATCGCTTTCGCCATAGCCCAGATTCACCAGCGCCGAGACAGCATCCTCTCGCGCGCTGTTATTGCCCGATTCAGCCGGAATGGATCCGGCTTCGCCCAAGGCATGCGGGCGAAAATCACCAGCGAAGGTCCGACCCATGGGCGGCGGCTTGTCTTTGAGCTCGGTGGCGAGACGCGCCGCCAGTTTCGGGCCCACGCCCTTGGCGCGCCCGAAGGCCGAGGCATCGCCCAGCGCGGCTGCGCTTTCCAGTTCGCTGGCCCCGAGAACGTCCAGGATGGCGAGCGCCGCCTTGGCTCCGACACCCTGCACGATTTGCAGACGGGCAAACCAGGCGCGGTCTTTTTCGCTGAGGAAGCCCCACAGTTTGATGGCGTCCTCACGGACATGGGTCTCGATATGGATTTCGGCTTCGGCCCCCGGTGACAGGCGCGCCAGCGATTGCGCGCCCATGCCGACGAGATAGCCGACACCGTTCACATCAATGAGCGCGTCATCCGGCGCGACGGCATCAACGATGCCTTTCAGCTTGCCAATCATGTCAGGCCGCCCCCTTCAGTGCGTTGGACTTGCGATGGTGCGCGTGGGTGATGGCGACGGCCAGCGCGTCTGCGGCGTCGCCCTGCGCCTTCGCACCGGGCAGCAATATATCGATCATGGCGGCGATCTGCGCCTTGTCCGCTGCACCGGTTCCGACGATGGATTTCTTGACCAATCGGGCGGCATATTCAGCGACCGGCAAGCCGGCACGTGCCGGAGCCAGAATGGCGGCGGCGCGGGCATGGCCAAGTTTCAGGGCGCTGGAGGCATTGGAGGCCATGAAAACCTCTTCTGCCGCAGCCTCATCAGGCCGGTGCTCGGCAATCACAGCTGAAATTCCGTTGAGGATTTCGAGCAGGCGCTCTGTCAATGAGGTACTGGTGGGCGGCGCAATCACGCCGTGGGAGACCAAGGACAAACGCGATCCAGCCGCCGCGACCACACCCCAACCGGTGCGCCGCAGTCCGGGGTCTATTCCCAAAATACGAATCGTCTCCGCCATGGTGTTCAGTAAATCGCGCTTCGGGCCGTGAGGCCATGGCCTTGCTGCGCCCCCCGGTGATCCGACCCCGCCTAAGTTGCACTGCGCCCCGGATTTCCCCAAATTTCGTGCGACTTATTCGCAGTCACAAATAAAAGGGCGAAAACTTGTGCGAATAGTTCGCATTAGCACGATCTTTGTTTGACCTTGCTGTTTTGTAACGGCATTTTGGAACCACGAGGGGAATGCGGTGTCCTCAAGCGCCGCGCATCAAAGGGAATATCTCATGGCGATCAAAGGCAAACTCAGCCGTCGTTCATTTCTGACACGCGTTGCAGGCGGTGTTGCGGCCTCCGGTGCCGTCGCTGCTGTTGCTGGCGCTGCCGCCATGCGCGGCCGGTCCGACGCTGACCCGCGTGACCCGGGTGGCAATGGCCGCACGGGCATCACCGACAACGATCCGAGCGATCAAGCCGGCCGCGGCACAGGCTATACCGGCCTGACCGATTCCGACTCCGGCGCTTGCGCCGACCAGGGCGGCCACGGTCGTGGCAACACTGGCTTCACCGACTCCGACAGCTCCGGCTGTACGGACCCGGCTGGACGCGGTCGCGGCTAACGCCGAACCTGGTCCAAACAGTCTTCAAGGGACGGTGCCTGGCACCGTCCCTTTTTGATTCCGGACTGGCTCCTCGCCAAGTTCAGATGCGAACCATTGTCAGGTTTTGCCAAAAGAATATTTGAGAACAACTCGCATTCGCGCGGTCTTCATTTGACCGGGTCCGTCGCCCACGCCTAGTGTCTTGTGAACGAGGGAGTGCCGCGCCCCGCGAAGGCGCGCTGTATGTGGGAGGTCTCTTATGGCCAAAAAAGGCAAGCTCAGCCGCCGGTCCTTTATGAACCGGGTTGCCGGTGTTGCAATCGCAACCGGTGCCACCGGGGTCGTGACGGGCGCGGCAAACGCGCAAAATTACACAGGCCGGACAGACTCCGACAGTGGTCGGTACGCCGATAGCGCCGGATATGGCCGAACGGGCCGAACCGACTCCGACAGTGGCAGCGGCGCAGATCGGGCCGGTTATGGGCGCGGTCGCTCGACCGGGATTACCGACAGCGACCCGAATGATCCGGTTGGCAATGGCCGCGGACGTCGCAATACCGGCATTACTGATTCCGATCCCAACGATCCTGTCGGCAATGGTCGCGGTCGCAGCGGGATCACCGATTCCGACACCGGGGCCTATCGTGACCCGGCTGGCAATGGGCGCGGTGGGCGTCGCACATCCGGCATTACCGATTCAGACCCGAACGATCCGGTCGGCAATGGCCGCGGACGTCGCACATCCGGCTTCACGGATGCCGATTCCGGGTCGATGGCTGATCCTGCCGGCAATGGACGCGGCGGACGTCGCAACCAGCGCACCGGGCTGACCGACCGGGATTCAGGCTCGACTTCGGATCCGGCCGGATATGGCCGGGGAACGGATCGCTAGACTCCCGAATGCCCTCATACCGCCCCTAACCGGGCACATAACCGGCGGTGACGCCGGTCTGACAAAAGGAGACCGACATGGCCAAAAAAGGCAAGCTGAGCCGCCGTTCCTTCCTGACCCGCGTGGGCGGAGCCGCGCTCGCGACTGGTGCCGCTGGTGCTGTCACTGGCTGCGCGTCGACCGGCTATTATACGGGAATCACGGATAGTGACATCGGTGCCTATGCCGACGCGGCTGGTTATGGCCAGGGACGCGGCGGCGGGG
>TARA_R110002073_G_scaffold4917_23_pt1 | contig 12445 bp, 14 predicted proteins | sample TARA_R110002073 | Tara Oceans TARA_R110002073 (sample SAMEA4397174) | marine metagenome | biome: Polar Biome; feature: [DCM] deep chlorophyll maximum layer (ENVO:01000326); material: water (ENVO:00002006), including particulate matter (ENVO:01000060) such as... | depth 40 m
AGGCTGACCAGCGCATTACGGATCGATTGAAATCCGCACTCATGCTGGTGGATGTCAGGGTGCTAGATCACATGATTGTAGGGGATTCCGAGGTCATGTCTTTTGCTGAAACTGGACTAATATAACGCTGAATAATTTGAATCGGGCTTTCCCTTCTGGTATAAAGCACGGCTCTTTGTACAGCCCCCTGAATTGGTTCAGGTTCTTGGCCTTTCCTCCGGTCAATATAGGTGCAAAACAGGTGCAAAAAATCGCTGTAAGAGCAGCCACTAGCTGTTAATGCAGTCATAGAATTCAAAATGAAGGTTTAGATCATGTCAAAGGTATGCCAGGTAACAGGCAAGCGCCCGGTCACCGGAAACAACGTTTCCCACGCGAACAACAAGACGCGTCGCCGCTTCTTGCCAAATGTTCACGACCATAGATTCTGGCTGGAAAGCGAGAACCGTTTCGTCAAACTTCGAGTTTCTGCAAAAGGAATGAGAATTATCGACAAGCGCGGTATTGATGAAGTTGTTGCGGATCTTCGATCTCGCGGCGAGAAACTATAAGGAGCTCCAGTTTATGAGAGATAAAATTAAGTTAGTGTCTTCAGCCGGTACCGGTCACTTTTACACCACAACCAAGAATAAGCGTACGATGCCAGACAAGATGGAAATCAAGAAATTTGATCCAGTTGTTCGTAAGCACGTCATGTATAAAGAATCCAAGATTAAGTAATCTGGATTTTGTGAAAAAGACCGGCTTGCCGGTCTTTTTTTTGTCTGGCGTTTTTGTCTGGCGTCTTAGTTCATGGCGTCTTAGTTCATGGTTTCAAACGTTCGAGTAATAGGTTGCCAAACTCATCCACAATAAATTGCCAACCCCGCTTGATGTAGGTTGTCGAATGCTCCTCGGTGATCAGTAACGGCCCCTTGGCCTGGCTCCCACATGCCAATGCCTGGCGTGACAGGATCTGCGTTGCTGAGGATGGCTGTACCTCGGAGGCGACAAAAGCATCCATGTCACCCTTCAACGGTAACCTGGCCAGTTCCGGCGCCAGGTCGGTCCCTTCAAGATGAACGCGACAATTGAGTATTTCCACCGGTCGCTGCATGGTGTGCCCGTATTGTTTTTGATGGGCCGCATGGTATTTTGTCGCCGTGCTTGCCAAATCGCCGTTGAAGGGGATGTTGAGTGTGTATGTTTGTCCTACATAACGTAGATCGAGACTGTCTCGGCGTGAAATCCTGCTGACCCCTTCCTCAAGTAGTTCTGCCTGACCCCTGGCGGCTAGTTCATCCAGCGCCGACCCTAGTTCAGTCGAGGTAAGCTCGTCTATTTGCTGTTGCAGGGTTTGGACCTGCTCCCTTCCTGGTTTTGCCGTCAGCATACCAAGGGCTGAGAGCACCCCTCCGTGTACGGGTACTACGGCGGATTGTATTTCCAGAGATTCCGCCAGGTCGCAGAGGTGAAGACCGCCCGCTCCGCCGAAACACATCAAAGTGAAACCTCTTGGATCATGGCCGCGCTGCACAGATATGACCCGCAGTGCCTGGCTCATATGTTCATTGGCGAGATCAACTATCCCCTGGGCGACCTCCTGGATTGATTGATGTAATTGAATGGCCAGTGTTTCGATTGCAGCTTCAGCAGCAGAAAGATTCAGTTTCAGTCCATCTGCAAGCGCTTTTTCAGCACTGAGCCGGCCCAGGTACAGATTGGCGTCTGTGACCGTGGCCCGGGTTCCGCCCTGATCGTAGCAGGCGGGCCCTGGTCGAGCGCCGGAGGACTCGGGTCCGACTCTGAGTAGCCCCCCTGCATCAACATAGGCAATCGATCCACCACCGGCGCCGATGGTATGGATGTCAGCCATGGGAACACCAATAGGCAACCCGGCGATGCTGCCATTATTAGTGAGACTAAAATGGCTTTGGATCAGCGCCACGTCCGTTGACGTACCCCCCATATCAAAGGTCATGATGTGGGTTCGACCGATCCTATCGCCGATGTATTGAGCCGCGGCAAGGCCGCCGGCAGGGCCTGAAAGGAGAAGATTAACTGCCCTGCCTGAGGCCAGCTCACTTGAGATTGTCAGCCCGGAGGATTGCATAATGGAAACTCGAGTTGGTGTCAGGGCTCGGCTCAACGCGGCCAAATAGCGCTGAATTAAGGGTCCGATCCAGCCATTGATCCAGGTGGTCACGCCCCGCTCATATTCACGATACTCGGGCAAAATGTACGATGACCTTGAAACAAAGTAATGATCCCTGAACAGCTGCTCCAGTTGAATTTCGGCTTCGGAATTTAGAAAGGAGAAAAGTAGGTTAATTGACACCGATTCAGGATTAAGTTTGTCGATGGTGGTTTTGAGTGCGTCCAGTTCGCCGGAGGAAAAATCGCTAATCACTTCTCCAGTGGCGGACACCCGGGCGTTCACTTCGAACATCAGTTCTGGATCGAAGGGGCTACTGTTCCGGGTCGGCGTCAGATTGTAGAGCTCTGGACGGGTTTGGCGGCCAATTGAAAGCACGTCTTTTAGGCCACGGTTTGTAATATAGGCCGTTCGGACACCTTTGCCTTCTAGGGTTGCATTGGTTGCAACGGTGGTTCCGTGGATCAGCAGGACCGTGCCTGCCTTGACTGCATCCATCAAACCGAGATCTTCAATGCCTTTGAGGATGGCGTCCTGGGGCTGGTCAGGGGTGGACAGAACCTTATGTACGCGCCAGCCCTGATCATTGCCAGGAATGCAAACAAAGTCGGTGAAGGTACCGCCGGTATCAATGCCAAGTAGGGTCTTTTTCGTCACGCAGGCACCCTATCCCAGCAGGTTGAAAAATGCCATGCTGCTTCGCAATCAAAAGTGGTTGAGTTCATTCAGTGCCAGAGCTACCGGAAGTTGAGACAACCCGTCGGGGAATTCATCCACATCTGGTTGGGCGGAGGATCAAAGCTGTCCTGGTTCGCGAGTCGCGGCTGCGGTGGCCCGTCACCCCTGCATTAGGTCAACACCTTACGGGCCAGAAGATCCTCGATGTCACCAGACGGGGCAAATATTTGTTTCTCCATACGTCGGTTGGGCGGGCCATGATTCATCTAGGGATGTCAGGTAGTTTGCGAGTGCTGCCGGACACCACGGAGCCCGAGAAACACGATCATATTGACCTTGGTTTAGAAGGCGGGCTGCTACTGCGATACAGAGATCCCCGCAGATTTGGCTCGTTCTTTTGGTTGGTAGATGACGATGGCCATTCGCTGATCGATAATCTTGGACCTGAGCCATTGGGTGCTGAGTTTGATGGTGAGTACTTGTTTGCTCGGTCCCGTAAAAAGTCCGTCGCAATCAAGCAGTTTGTTATGGACAGCAAGGTTGTTGTGGGCGTGGGTAATATTTACGCCAACGAATCTCTTTTTATGTCAGGAATTCGTCCAGATCGAAAAGCTGGCTCCATCTCTCGCAAGCGCTATGAAGTACTCGCCGAGCGTATCAAGGTAGTCCTCGCCGCGGCAATCGAGGCCGGAGGAACGACCCTCCAGGATTTTGTCAACGAGGACGGTAAGCCCGGCTACTTTCGCCAGGAGCTGATGGTTTATGGCCGTGGTGGTGAGGCCTGCCAATCTTGCCATGGGACGCTAGTCGAAACCCGTTTGGGCCAGCGAACCACGGTTTTCTGTAAAAAGTGCCAGAGTTAGGGAGTTTGTATTTGGGAGAAATTCGGCATAACCTAATTCAGCTTAAAAAGTAACGTGACACAAGAGGTTACGTTCAGTTTCTAGATTCGACCTAAACAAACCCAAAAATGCTAGAACAAAAAGATAAGCGAAACTGAAATAAAGGCGAAACCAAAAAGGGAAATTGGAAGGAAATGAGCATGGTAAATCTGATAAAAGTGGGACTCCTCGCAATGTTGCTGGCCAGCCCGACAATGCTCCAGGCCGCTCAGGTGGAGGAAAACCCTGACGGTATCACAATGATGGGTGATCTCCTCGTGGCGCGCCCGCTTGGACTGGTTCTACTTGGCTTAGGCACCGTGACCTACGTCGCAACCCTGCCTTTTTCGCTACTCGGCGGTAACGCTGGGGATGCCGGTGAGGCGCTAGTACTTAAGCCCGCTGAAGAAGTTCTGCTCCGATGTCTGGGCTGTCGTACCCCCGGACGCAAAGAGAAAATCAAAGACTAAGACCCTAGCCAATTTTCCCTGCGATAAGTGCTTCGTTGACGGAAGGGTGTACAAACTTACTTACATCTCCGCCATAACCGGCGATTTGCCTGACGAGTGTTGACGAGATGTAGGAGAACTCCTCCGAAGGGGCGAGGAATACGGTTTCGAGGCCTGGCTGTAAGACTCGATTCATGTTGAGCATTTGGAACTCGTATTCAAAATCCGTCACGGTCCGAATGCCCTTCAGGATGACTTCAGCGCCGACTTCTTTAGCAAATTCCACCGTCAGCGTGTTGAAACCAACCACTTCCACATTTTTGATGTGAGACAAAGCTTCTTCGGCCAACTTGACCCGGAGCTCTAGTACGCTTGGGCTCTTGTGTGGACTTGTTGCGATACCGAGGACAACGCGATCAAAAATTCGAGCAGCACGCTCGACCAGATCAGCGTGGCCGTTGTGAATCGGATTGAATGTTCCTGGATAAAGTACTGTTGTCATGGGCGCTAAGGGAAACTGAAATCACCGGCATCATACATGACCCGATCCTCGGTGCCACCCCGTTTGGTTTCTGCCGGCTAGCCAGTGCCATCCCGACTCACTAACGCATAATGGACAGCGCCGGCTCGCTTCTGACGGCGTATTCCTGCGCCGTCTGGAGCTACTTCTAATTTGGCGCCGCTTTCGACATAAATTTGCCCATCTACCGCTAACAAATTAGGTTGTAGTAGCTGGCTCAGGAGTTTTCCCAGATCAGCATCGGCAAAGGGTGGGTCCAAAAATATTAAGTCAAATGGCTTGCCGCTATAATTCGATATGAAGGGGCGGGCATCTGCAACGTCACAGCGATAGCGCTGACGTGCAGCACCCAGCGATTGTAGGTTTGTGTTTAGGGTCCTGACGGCCTCGGGTAGCTGGTCGAGGATAGTGCAATGCTCAGCGCCACGGGATAAGGCTTCGATACTAAGAATGCCGCTACCGGCAAAGGGCTCAAGGCATCGAGCGCCATGTATATGGGCCTGTAGCCAGTTAAACAATGTCTCTCGGACACGGTCTGGAGTAGGACGAACCGCGTCAATATCGGCGAACTGAATTTGTCTGCTACGCCATTCACCACCAATGATGCGCAGTCGACGGGGCGTCGACGGCACTATTGTTCAGGCCAGTTTTTGATGTGCAGATCCTGCTGAGGAAAGGGGATCTCTATATTGGCTTGTTTTAATTCCCGCCAGATTCCCATCAAAACATCGCTGCGAACATTGGTGAGCCCTGCTTCAGGGTCACTGATCCAGAATCGCAAATCGAAGTCGATAGAACTCCTGCCAAGGACCATAAGGTTGCAAATGGGTGCGGGCTCCTGTTGAACGCGTTCTACATTCATTGCTGCGTTGATCGCCAGGAGCTGGACCGTCTCCAGGTCCTCGGTTTTGTAGGACACGCTAAAGGGTGCATGAATGCGGACCACCCGATCGGATCGAGACCAGTTCACGACCCCTTCGCTCATAAAACGATCGTTTGGTATAAGTAACTCGGTGCCCTCGCGAGTGCGTAGGGCAACATATCTGGCCTGCATTGATGTCACCCAGCCCATCTCACCTTCAATCTCAATCACATCGCCGGGTTTTATTGAGCGATCAGCGAGTAATGTAAAGCCAGCCAGAAAATTTGCGATAATGCGCTGCAACCCAAGACCGATACCGAGGCCCACCGCACCACTGAAGACCGCAAGGGTTGTGATGTTGAAACCCACAATTTGGAAGGCGATTAAGAGTGCAATAATCGGCAGAACCACATTCATGATTTTGCCGATGAGCGCCTTGACGGCTGGGCTTAGTTCATCAATCTGCTCAATTTTATCCTGTAGAAGTTTGCTGACCAGGTTCGCACCCCAGAACAACAGGGCGAAATAAACCAGGGTTTTCACAACATCCAGCAAACTAATGTCTATGCGTTGTCCGGCGTCGTTGGTGCCCAGGGGAATGGCTAGACTTTGCATTTGTTCAAGGACAGGTCCGAGGGCGCCGAAGGCATCTAAAGCTGCAATGGGCCAGGCGACATAAAAGGCAAAACTCGACCAAAAGGGAGACTGGATGACCAGTGTGACCATTCGGACAACAATCCAGGCATTCATCAAGGCAATGGTAGCGGCCACCCATTCAGTGGGCCTATCAGCGCTTCCCAGCCCCAGATTCATCATCGCGATGGTGAAATATAGAATAAGCGGCACACCCAGAATGGCAATCGCATCTACCAGTCGATTAACAAAGGGTATATCGACCCGGTTACCCAGGCTGGACTGAACAAAGTCCTTAAACAGATGGCCAAACATAGCTGCGGGCACGATTGCAGCAACAATAAGTCCTAGTTGGACCGCAACATCAAAGGTGAGCAGTGTGTTTTGAATCCAGGTTAGCCATTCCTGGGCTAGCGCGTTTACGCTGTCCAGCGGTACGAACTCTTTTAACGCTGATTGATCATTCTCTTCCATGACCCAAGAATAACCGAAATCGGTCACTGCTGCCCTATTCCCGCAAAAGCCTTTGCGGTGGGTCGCCAATCTCCGGATAATCCGCTATTTGCGGTGTCCCTGCAAATGCGGCCTCGTGAAACTGTTGGTGCTGGTGGATAAATCAATGAGTAATACAGATACAAACCAAAAGCCGGGATTTTTCTCGCGGGTAAAGTCTGGTTTGTCAAAAACGCGATCGAAATTTTCAGAAGGAATGGGTCGGCTCATTCTGGGTGAAAAACAAATTGACGACCAACTACTCGAAGACATCGAGACGTTGTTGTTAACCGCTGACGTGGGTGTTCCCGCGACAGCAGAAATTATTGGCGATCTGACTCGTATGGTCGCAAGAAAGGAGCTTGCCAATTCCGGAGCACTCTACGAGCACCTTCAGTCACAGCTAACCGGAATGCTAAAAGAGGTTGAAGCGCCACTCGTCATTGAAGGTGAACATCGTCCATTTGTCATCCTGATGGTGGGCGTTAATGGCGCGGGCAAGACCACAACCATCGGCAAGCTCGCTAAACAATTTCAAGCCAAGGGCAAATCGGTACTACTCGCTGCAGGAGATACCTACCGTGCAGCGGCCGTAGAACAGCTAAAAGTCTGGGGTGAACGGAATGATGTGGCAGTAATTGCCCAGGGTACGGGAGCTGATAGTGCATCGGTTATCTATGATGCCTTGGAAGCAGCTCGGTCACGACAGGTTGATGTGCTGATTGCTGATACGGCTGGTCGCTTGCAGTCAAAGAAAAATCTGATGGATGAATTATCCAAGATTAAGCGTGTGCTCGGTAAACTGGACGAATCAGCCCCCCATGAAGTCATGCTCGTTCTGGATGCAACTACCGGCCAGAATGCAATATCCCAGGCAACACAATTTCAAGCTGCCGTAGATGTCTCCGGCATCACACTGTCGAAGCTTGATGGATCCGCAAAAGGAGGGGTTATTTTTGCGGTGGCAAAGCAGCTACGGTTACCCATTCGCTTTATTGGTGTCGGGGAAAAAGTTGATGACCTTCGTGAGTTTAGAGCTGAAGAATTTGTTCAGGCTCTGTTTGAGCAGTAGCTGATGATTCGCTTCGACCAGGTGAGCAAACGTTATGAGGGCGGCAAAGATGCCCTCTCGAGGGTTAGCTTTGAGCTCGCCGACGCCGAGATGGCATTCCTCACGGGTCACTCCGGGGCCGGTAAAAGCACTTTGATGAAGCTGATCATCATGATGGAACGCCCGAGCCAGGGTCAGGTCTTTTTACAGAACCAGAATCTAAACCGCCTCGCCCGGCGGCATATACCGCAAATTCGAAGGAATGTTGGGGTGGTATTTCAGAATCATCAACTTCTGTTTGATCGCACCGTTTTTGACAATGTTGCACTACCGCTGATTGTTGCAGGGTATCAACCCCGTGAGATTGGGCGTCGTGTTCGGGCGGCACTTTCAAAAGTTGGTTTATCCGATAAAGAATCTCGCTACCCAGTGGCGCTTTCTGGTGGCGAGCAGCAACGGGTCGGGATTGCGCGAGCGGTGGTTAACAAACCACCGGTACTGCTGGCGGACGAACCCACGGGTAATCTCGATCCCGAGCTGTCGGCCGAAATCATGAATCTATTCCAGCAATTTATGCAGGTGGGTGTCACCATATTGATTGCGACCCACGATCTTGAGCTGGTCAAAAAAATGGGGCTACGCCAGTTAACGTTAAACCATGGTCAGTTGAGCGGCTGATGGTTAAACCAGCAACTAAAGGTGCCAGCACCCATGCCCTGGGCTTAACTGACAAGGTTAGATCGGCCGGTGCCCATCACCGCGAGACCTGCCTAAAAACCTTGAGAGATCTTCTTAAAAACTGGATGACCAGTTTAATGACCTGGCTGGTGATCGGAATTGCCCTTGCGCTGCCGGCCATACTCTATCTGTTGCTGGCGAATGCCAGTAGCTTTGGGGGTGGATTTGATGGCACCGCGAGAATTAATTTGTATCTTTCTCGTGGCCCGGATCCGCAACTGATTTTGCAAGCTGTGCAAGCCCAGTCAGAAATCGCCAGCGCTGACATTATATTTGCGAGTGAGGCCCTGAAGAGTTTTGAGGCTGAGACAGGCTTTGGCAATATTCTCCTTAGTTTGCCGCGCAACCCGTTACCCGATGTGATTGAAGCCACGCCGTTGGATGTCGCGCCCGCGGAACTGACAATCTTATCGAAGCGGCTAGAAGCGTTGGATGGCGTTGAGCGGGTGGCGATTGATCTTGAGTGGCTCGAACGGTTGTTTGCGATCCTGGCGCTGGGTGAAAGGTTTATCACAACCCTTGGGCTGTTTCTGTCCCTTGGTGTGGTACTGGCAATTGGCAATACCATCCGGCTCGCGATTGAAAATCGCCGGGCGGAGATTGAGATCATTAAGCTCGTCGGTGCTACCGACGCATTTGTGCGACGGCCCTTTCTCTATCTTGGGTTTTGGTATGGATTTGGAGGTGCGCTTGTCGCCTGGATTATGGTGCAGTTGAGTTTGTTGGTGCTGAGTGGGCCAATAAAACAGCTACTAGACTCCTATCAGAATCAGTTTTCTCTTGAGGGATTAGGCTTTGTCACCACATTTGGTCTTTTTACTGTGGGCATTAGTCTCGGTGTGGCCGGTGCAGCAATTGCTGTAAGTAGGCACTTACACACCATAGAGCCAACATAAATCAATGAGATTCAGCCTGATTCTACTTTTTGAGTGGGCGCTAGCTGGTGAATAGGGGAATTTACGCTATACCTGATATTGATCAAACAAGATGTTAGAATCCGCTCCCCGCGAATAAGAGTTGTTTATGGGTACAAATATTCTGCCGGTGAACGTGCTGTCTCCTGGTGCAAACCTTGAGGCATACATTCAATCCGTCAATAGCATTCCGATGCTCAGCAAAGATGAAGAAATCGAGCTGGCCAACCGCCTATTTCATGATGAGGAGCTAGACGCTGCCCGTCAGTTGGTGCTTGGGCATCTTCGGTTTGTTGTTTATGTTGCTCGCTCCTATTCCGGCTACGGCCTCTCTCAGGCAGATCTGATTCAGGAAGGTAACGTTGGTTTGATGAAGGCGGTCAAACGGTTCAATCCTGAATATGGTGTTCGCCTGGTATCCTTTGCCGTGCATTGGATCAAAGCTGAAATGCACGAGTATATTTTAAAGAACTGGCGAATCGTTAAGGTCGCAACAACCAAGGCCCAGCGTAAGCTATTTTTTAATCTCAGAAGCTCAAAGCAACGTCTTGGCTGGATGAATGACGCCGAGGTGAATCATATTGCTGGAGAGTTAGGGGTTGAACCTGCTCAAGTGAGGCAAATGGAAGGTCGGCTTTCTTCGCGAGACGAAGCTTTTGACGCGGGGCCCGATGACGAAGAATTTGCGGTCCGCCCTGCCCAGTATGTGACCCGGGATAATGATAATCCTGCGGACATTGTTGAATCGAACATCAACAGTGAGCGAGAGCAAGCACAGCTGCATAACGCCTTTGGAAGCCTCGACGACCGCGCTCAGGAAATTGTTAGACGTCGCTGGTTAACCGATGACAAATCCACACTGCACGAACTTGCCGCGGAATTCAGCATTTCTGCTGAACGTGTTCGTCAACTCGAACAAAACGCTTTGAAGAAACTGCGTAAACACATTGTCACTTAACAAGTGATCTAACGCTAATGATCAAAGCCCTACTTGCTTTTGCAGCTCTGTCCGGTTTTATTTCCGTTGCTCTGGGTGCTTTTGGTGCCCATGGTTTAAAGGACAAGTTAGCCCCTAATCTAATGTCTGCTTTCGAAACGGCAGTGCAGTATCAGGCTATTCATACCCTCGCCATTCTTGCTGTGTGTCTGTTAAGCCTGCACTTCGGTCGCGGGGTTTGGTTTCAATATTCTGGCCTCAGTTTTGGAATTGGCATATTGCTTTTTAGCGGTAGCCTTTATGGCCTCGCACTAACGAGTATGCGATGGTTCGGCCCGGTGACACCACTAGGCGGTCTGTTTTTTATGATTGGTTGGGCGCTTCTGTTGGTTGCAAACCTCAAACACGTCACGGATAAGTAACCCCGTGACGGAGCCCCATCGACGACCGATCCGTAGTTTTGTTATTCGCGAAGGGCGGATGACACCAGGTCAAAAACGCGCCCTCGAAGATGCCTGGCCTCGCTATGGTCTTGAAGTCTCCGACGGTCAATTGGCATTGGAAACATTATTCACGGTGTCCCGGCCTATTATTTGTGAAATTGGTTTTGGAATGGGTGATTCGCTATTCGAAATGGCGGCCCAGAGCCTGACAAAACAAGCCCAGATAAACTATATTGGCGTTGAAGTGCATCGTCCTGGCGTCGGCCATTTGTTGAAACTGGCTCAGGATGCGGACCTCGATAACCTGAAAGTTTTTGCCGAGGACAGCATTGACGTTTTGACGGATTGTATTCCGCCCAAGAGCCTCGATGGGATCCAGATATTTTTTCCTGATCCCTGGCATAAAAAGAAGCACCATAAGCGCCGCTTGATTAGCGATAGTTTTGCTCGGCTATTAGAGAGTCGATTAAAGAGCGGCGGTGTATTACATATTGCAACGGATTGGGCCCACTACGCTGAATCCATCGAAGAGACGCTTTCAGGCTGGCGGAAAACCTCGGTGCCTGAACGGGTGGAAACTAAATATGAACGACGAGGGCTAGGACTCGACCACAAGGTTTTTGATCTTGCTTATGCTGCTCGCTAGGGTGTGGCTAGCATAAGTAGTTCGTTCAAGAATTGTAGCCCGCGATCGTTCGGTTTAACTTGATCCCCACTTACTTCCACCAGCCCTTGGGTTACAGCTTCCTGTAAAAAGCCTTCAAGGGCGGTTTCTGGCAAATTGGTTCTTTCAGCGAAGGTCGATCTGGAAAACCCGGCGCTCATTCTAAGTGTGTTCATTAGATACTCTAACAACATCTCATCTGGATCAATGACATGCTGAGCAGACTTCTGGGTAGCAAGGTAGTCTGCAGGCAGGCGAGTCTTGGCTGTCCGGAGAATGCGGTCAGGTGAAGAAATTTTGCCGTGGGCGCCAGCGCCGATACCTAGATAATCCCCGAACTGCCAATAATTCAGATTATGTTTTGCCTGTTGACCGGCCTGTGCGAATGCAGAGACTTCATAGCGCGCATAACCAGCCTGGTTCAGACGTTCTAATCCGCGTTCGTAGATTTCCCAAAGGGTGTCGTCGTCGGGCAAACTGGGGGGGCGCTTGTAGAATACGGTATTGGGTTCAATCGTGAGTTGGTACCAGGAAATATGCTCTGGGCCTAATTCAATTGCTGCTTCAAGATCGTCAAGGGCGCCGGCGGGATTTTGATTTGGCAGGCCGTGCATAAGATCAAGGTTGATATTTTTGAACCCAGCATCCCGAGCGGCATAGTACGCCTGCGTTACCTCGTTAGCAGTATGGATTCTGCCAAGGGTGGATAGGTGCTGGGCAGAAAAGCTTTGCACGCCAATACTGAGTCGGTTGATACCTGCTGCCTGATAGCCTGCAAACTTTCCAAAATCCGTGGTGCCAGGGTTTGCTTCTAATGTGATTTCACAATCGGATGCGAGCGTGAGCTGATCTTGCAATCCTGCCATAAGTTGAATCATAGACTCTGGTGAGAAGAGGCTGGGTGTGCCGCCGCCCATAAAAATGGATTCTATTACCCGTTTGTCGAGACCTGGACCGAAGGCGTTAATATCTCTTTGAAGATCCAATAGAAGTGAGTCGACGTACTGTTGTTCCGGCAAATCACCCTTGGCTTCATGGGAATTAAAATC
>TARA_R110002073_G_scaffold49466_16_pt1 | contig 12443 bp, 11 predicted proteins | sample TARA_R110002073 | Tara Oceans TARA_R110002073 (sample SAMEA4397174) | marine metagenome | biome: Polar Biome; feature: [DCM] deep chlorophyll maximum layer (ENVO:01000326); material: water (ENVO:00002006), including particulate matter (ENVO:01000060) such as... | depth 40 m
GGTCCGCCGACTTGCCGAACAAGGCCGATGGGTTCGCTGTTTCGTTCGCCGTCCCCACGATGTCCCCGATCCGCTGCGTCATCCCCACGTCGAACTGGTTCGCGGCGACATGGCTAACGCTGATGACGTGGCGAAGGCATTGCAAGGTGTCGATGGCGTCTTCCACTTGGCACGCGGGATGGGCAAGACGTGGAACGATTACGTGAAATCGGACATCCAGCCCACTCTGCAGCTCGCAAAACAATGCGTGGACCTCGGCGCCGGCCGATTGGTCTACACCAGTTCGATCGACGCTTACTATGCCGGCTCCAACGCGGGCACGATCACCGAAACCACACCGCTGGATCCGCGAATCGAAGGCCGCAATTTGTATGCGAAATCCAAGGCCGTCATCGAAGATCATCTCGGCCAAATGCAACGAGACCAAGGACTCGACGTGGTGATTACTCGGCCCGGGATTGTGATTGGCAAAGGAGGCTCGCCCTTTCACTGGGGAATCGGCATGTGGACCGGTGAAAGTTTTTGCCAAGTGTGGGGCGATGGCAATAACAAACTACCGCTAGTCCTTGTCGACGATGTTGCCGAGGGATTGATCGCGGCGATGGATCACCCCGATATCAGTGGCGAGTCCTTTAATTTCGTCGCCGATCCGGTGTTGACGGCCAAGGATTACCTAAGCGAATTGCAACGCGTTTCCAACGTCAGCATCGATATCAAACCGACCAAGATTTGGCACTTTTACCTGACCGACATGGCCAAATGGATGGTGAAGACAGCGGTCCGTCATCCCGATCGCCGCAAGCCGAGCTATTACGATTGGGAATCAAGAACCCAAAAAGCGACATTCGATTGCAGCCGCAGCAAACAAGTCCTCCGGTGGCAACCGCAAAGCGATCGCCACACTCTGATTCAGCGTGGAATCGAAGACGCCATCGACGTATCGATGGCGTAGGTGGTAGGCGTGGTGTGCTTGGACGTTTATCGCCAAAGCGGCAAAGCGGGCAGAGTTGCAACGCCCGTGCTGGCCGGTGGCAATGCTCCGCTGTAACCTTGGTTAGGTGCCGGATACAGCTCGGTGCTTCGCAATCCCGCTTGGCTGGACGATCGCCGCGGAGGATCGCTGGTCATGCGGCCAAGTGACGACGCAGCAATACGCGGTGGAGCGTAAACGGTCGTGGCCTGCGCAATCTGAGTTGTGGGGTTCGAGAAGGCTTCCACCCGGGTGTTGGAATCGAGCGGACGCAAACGCGATGCAATCGCCTGTTCGCTTGTCGACGGGGGTGCTTGCTGCGGTGCAACGCGACCGACCGCTTCATAATCGATCTTCTGCTCGCGTTCCATTCGCACGAGTCGCTGAGGCACGTTGACCGTGCGTGTCTCGGCAACCCACTCGGTACGCGTGTTGGTGCGGTGCACGACTTCGTTGCGACTTTCCCAACGAGTTTGCGGCACATGATGGTAGGCCAAGGTGGGTTGGCGGAACGGATTCCAACGCCCTTCCAAACGAGGCTGCCACTCGTACTGGACCACCGGCGTGTACACGGTTCGCGCTTCGGGTTTGGTTTCCGTCACGGTCTGAGGCCGATAGACGGTCTGCTCTCGCTGCTCCGTTTTGGTTTCCACAACGGGGCGTTCGATCGTTTTGGTGACCTGGCGATAAACGATGCCGGTCTGAGGATCGGTGTAGTAGCCTGGAGACGATTGTGCCGGCGCCGTAGACTGACCGTGAACGGTCGAGTTTGTGGCACAACTGAAAACTGCGATCGTCGAAAACGTTGCACAAAGATGAGCAACCGGTTGGACGAACCGCGAGCAAGCTCGCGACTTCATGGCAATCCTCCGCCGTATTCGGAAACAAGAAAAGAACGAAATTTCGTTAACCAACCTGAGGCAGCAATAAGCTGATTCCGTGCGTCCATGCACCAGGTCTGCTTGCCTTAGTTTCGGAAACTCAAAGCATCAATGCTGAGCCAAATCAAATGATTGATCAAAATTTACTTTCCATGCTTCGCTGCGTCCTCAGCGGCGAGCCTCTGCGGCCCGCAGAGCCTTCGTTTGTCGAAAAAATCAACGAATTGATCAAGAATGGCGAACTGCGTGACCGCCAAGATCAACGCATTCGCGAGGGGATTGATACGGGCCTGATCCGTGAATCGGGCGGTTTGATGTACCCCGTCCGTGATGGAATCGTGTGCATGGTTGCCGATGAGGCAATTGTGCTGCCAGCAAACAAAGAAAGCTAGCAAGCGGGAGCGAACACCGCCGAAGACTTCGGGTTTACGAACCGGCTTTTGCAATCGGGGTCTTCCTTTACTGTCCCCAAGTCACTCTCCCCGACTCAGCATACCGTTTCACCAATCGGGGCTGTCATCGCCGCGGGGATCGCCGCACCATTTCGCCAACGCGGCGACGGTAGCATCGCGTTCACTTGCACTGGTCCACAGCGAGTCATCGACATCCAAGCGGACTTCGTAGTCCCCTTCGTGCATACAATCCGGCTCGCCACAAAAGTGTGGAATCTCACTGACCCAAACGATTCGGTAAAGCGGGACGTGTTTGTCGTCAACTTTGATAATTGGTGATTCCATCGTTCTGATAACTTATGACGAGGTGAAAGTGATCCGGCGCGGCGGTGCAGGGTTGTTCTCGGTCGCCCTGGGAAAGTGAAGCAAAGATCGCCGACGTTGTAAAGCGAGCGGCGATTCGTGTGGAAATGGGATGCTGGAAACGGGAGGTTCAATCCGCAGCGAGTTCGCGACTTCGCCGCGCCGACGCTACCACAGCATCGATCAATGCCCCTCTTATTCCATTTTGCTCCAGGACTTGGACCGCGGCAATCGTTGTCCCCGCAGGACTGGTGACCGAATCCTTCAATTCCCCCGGATGGCGACCGGTTTCCGCGATCATCTGCGCGGTTCCCAGCACCGTTTGGGCGGCCAACTTCATCGCCATCGGACGAGGAAGCCCCGCCAAAACACCGCCATCAGCGAGTGCTTCGACGATCAAGCAAACGTAGGCTGGCCCCGAGCCACTCAGCCCCGTAACGCCGTCCATTTGGGATTCGAGCACCGGAATCGCCAATCCCACACTCGAGAACAGCGTCGTAATCCAGGCACTATCTTGCTCGGAAACATCGTCGGCACCGCAAAAAGCGCTGACGCCTTGACCGACCAAGCAGGGGGTATTGGGCATCACACGAACGACGCGTTGGTGGCCGATCCAACCGCACAGCGATTTGAGCATCACCCCGGCAGCGACGGAAATCACGAGTTTTCCATCCCAAAACCGATCGGCTTGCTGGGCCACTTTGCCAATCACCTTGGGTTTGACGGCCAGCATCACGGTATTGGCATCCTTGACCGCCTCGCTCAGATCGGGGCACACCTCGATGTGCGGCCGATTCTCGCTCCACCATTGGCGACTGGCCACATTGTGGTCGACAATCACCACATCCGCATCGTGGATGACTTGTTTATCGAGCATCCCACACACGAGCGCTCGTCCCATTTGACCGCCACCGACGACAGCTAAACGTTGTTTTTGCATTATTTTCCTTAACTAGACCCACTGTTTTGCTGTTTGCTGGCCATCTCAATTGACCCTCTGGGTGGCCGCATCTAAATTGATCGGTTTTTCCGTCTGCGGAAAGGCCACCAAAATCAGTCCAAATTCAAATCCAACAGACAAGAAGCGAGCGGAAGTGCCTGATTCGATCAAAAACGTTGACCATATTGGAGACTTTACCTTGGAAGAAGCGATCTCCAAAGCGAACACCCTGATCGAAGCGATGGGATGGATCCGTCAATTTCGAGGCAAAACGACGGTCATCAAGCTCGGCGGCAGTATTCTGGATGATCCTCACGAATTGATGCACATCCTGTTGGATGTGATTTTCATGGAATCGGTGGGGATGAAGCCAGTATTGGTGCACGGCGGCGGCAAGGCAATCAATCGCGAGTTGGCCGAATCGGGCATCGCTCCGAATTTTGTCCGTGGCCGCCGAGTCACCGATTTGCCCACGTTGGCGGCGGTCGAAAAGGTGTTGGCCGGAGAGCTGAACGTCTTCTTGACTCAAGAAATTGAGCGACTCGGCGGACGGGCGATGAATCTGTCGTTCCAAACCACCAATGTGTTGTTCGGGCAAAAGTTGGTGGATCAGCCCGATGAAGACCTGGGGTTTGTCGGCGAAGTGACCCGTGTCGACCGAAATGTGATCGAAGGATTGTCGTACACCGACCAAGTCCCCGTGATCCCGTCGATGTGCGAAGGGGACGACGGCCAACACTACAACGTCAATGCCGATACCGCGGCGATGGCAGTCGCCCAGGCACTCGGAGCGGACAAGCTCGTTTTCTTATCCGACGTCAACGGCGTCCGACGTGACAAAGATGATCCGGATACCATTATCCATTCGCTGTCGTCCGCCGAGGCTCGAGAATTGATCAACAATGGTGTCATCAATTCGGGAATGATTCCGAAAGTCGAGGCCTGCTTGGAAACGCTCGGACGTGGTGTCAAGAAGGTCCACATCATTGATGGTAGACTGCGTCACTCGTTGCTGCTCGAAATCTTCACGACAAAGGGCGTGGGAACCGAAATACATCCATAAGGGGCAGGTCACTACGACATAAAACCGATCTTTTCCTCTCACTTTTCAAACTCAGCAGACGGAAACCCGCCCAGAGAACCGGGCGGGTTGGCCGTCGTTTTTTGTTTTTCACGTCACTTCAAAGCATCCTCATGAGCGACCCTGCAGACCCAAGCAAAGAAACGCCCGAGGAGTCCGGCGATCTATCGCCCACGCTGCGAAGCGACGAAAATGAATTTGCCGAGCAAACCGAGTTCGGCCAAGACGCCCCCGTGATCGAAGAAACCGAGGTCAGTGCGGAACTCGACGAAGAAATCGAGGACGAAGACGACGAGCAAGAAGAAGACGATCAAGATGAGGACGAAGACGAAGTAGAAGAGGACGACGAAAATGAGGACGAGGACGAGGACGAAGTAGAGGACGAAGAGTTCGAGGAGCTCGCCGCAGACCAAGACGAAAACGCAGAGGAAGGTGCCGATGAGCCCGAACCGGCTGAACCACCGCTAGTCGCGGCGGCCGCTGAAATTCCAGCCGTCCGCGTCAACACGACCGCCACCGATTTCGCTCCCGCGTGGGCAACCCGACGAGCCCACGCCGAAGGCATTCGCTGCCAAGATGCGGCGGGGCACGTCTGGGTCGATGCCCTCGCCGGCCGAGCCAGCGCGGTGGGATTAGGTTGCAATGCGATTGGCGATGCGATTCGCCAGACCGCCGATGCCTACGTCGGTGATGCCTCGGCAGTGCGCGAGATCGCAGACGACGAACAGACCGAACTGGCGGCGGCGTTTCAGCAAGTGTTGCAGTCCGCGGGCAACCAAAACGCGATCACTGCGGATTCATGCTTGCTGTTTTCGGATGCGGATCTTGCCACAGAAGCGATGGTCACGTTTGCGCGAACACGCAATGCGGAAAGGAGCTACCGAACGATCGCGCTTGCGGGGTCTGATCATGGACGGACGGCGTTGTGCCGTTCGGCCAGCGGGCAACCCGCGCTGCACCAAGGATTCGGTCCGATGGTGGCCGGGTTTGATCACGTCAAACCCAATGATTTAAAGGCTCTTGAAGCGGCGATCGATGAATCGACCGCAGCGGTACTGCTGTCCCCCGTGGATCTTAGCAACGCGGCTCGCCCCCTGGACGGCGACTATCTCAGCAAAGTACGCCGGATTTGTGATCAACGCGATTTAATGCTGCTGATCGACGAATCAAGACTCTGTTTCGGGGCCAGTGGATCGTGTTTCTCCTTCACGTCGCTCTGTGACATCCCGGCCGATGGGATCGTGATCTCGGCGGGTCTATTTGGCGGTCTGCCAGGCGGTTTGCTGATTGCATCACAGCGGCTTACTGGCCATTCGATCCAACAATCGGCGAACTATCCGATGCAGCGGAATGTAGTACTGGCGATGCTAGACGAACTTTCGCGTCTCGGATTGCCTCATTCGGTTAACGAGTCGGCTCAAAACTTTGCGGTTGCGTTGGCAGAAGCGATCGCGGGCTTTGAATTCATTCGGGACATCCATGTGACCGGAATGACGATCGGTATTGAAACCGACTTGGCCGCTACGGAAATAGTCGGCGTTGCCGCGCGAAATGGACTTCGCATCGAACCTGCGGGGGAAACCTCGATCCGGTTGCAACCGCCGATCCACTTTAGCGACGCAGACCGCGACGCTTTGTTGGAGCGGCTTGTCGAAACGATGCAGGCGATGGAGCAAAGTGCAACGGAATGATCCGCCTCGCATTGCTTTTCTGCTTTTTTGAATCAATCACGAATCTGTTACGAAATTAAACACAACGATGAGGCCGTTGCCGTGCAACACCTACTAAGTCTATTCGATATCGAAGTTGACGATTTACGAAGCATTCTTGCGACATCGCTCTCGCTAAAACAGCGGTTGGCTGCGGGAGATCGTCCATCGATCTTAGACCGTCGTGTGATTGCACTTTTGTTCCAGAAACCAAGTTTACGAACGCGAGTCAGCTTTGAAACGGGAATGGCTCAGCTCGGAGGCAGCAGTCTGTTTCTAGGCGAAGATGTCGGTTGGGGAAAACGCGAATCGCCTGCCGACTTCACCCAAGTGCTCGGCCAATTTGTCGACGCCGTGGTGTGTCGAGCCAAGAAACACGAACATGTCGAACTGCTGGCCAGCTTCAATGCGATGCCGGTCATTAATGGCTTGACCGACCTGTGCCATCCCTGCCAAGCGATGGCCGACGTGTTGACCGTGCGAGAATCATTGGGTGGTTACAAAGACAAACATATCGTGTTTGTGGGTGACGGCAACAATGTGGCTCAATCGGTCGCGTTGTGCACCGCGATGCTCGGCATGCGATTTACCTTGTCATGCCCGCCGGATTATGAAATGGATACCGATTGGCTTGCTCGCATCGCGGCCCGTTACCCCAAGGCTCGGATTGAAACCGTGACCGATCCGCACCGGGCGGTGGCCGAAGCCGACGCGATTTACACGGACGTTTGGACTAGTATGGGGCAAGAAGCCGAGATGGCCGCTCGCCGTGCCGCGTTTGCCAATTACCAAGTCAATGAAAAATTGATGGCGGCCGCCCCACGGCACGCGCGAGTGCTACACTGCTTGCCAGCCGTTCGAGGACAAGAGATTACCGACGCGGTCATCGACAGCTACCAAAGTGACGTCATTCGACAAGCAGGCAACCGCATGCATGCTCAAAAAGGGCTGCTGGTGTGGCTGCTCAATCGCAAGTGGATCGACGACAACATCAGCTCAGACCAAGCCATTTAGCGACGAGACCCAACGAGGATGAACATGCGGAACGAAGGCTCGTCAAGCGAGTTGGCACGACGGGACAAACGGCATGTCTTGAGTATCCTGGTCCCTAGCTACAACGAAGAAGCGACGCTCGAAAAATGTATCGACCGCGTTCGCGCGATCCAAAGCGATATGTTGGGACTCGAGATCATCATCATCGATGACTGCTCCGAGAATCGCAGTCGTGAGATTGCGGAACAGCTCGCCGCCCGCTTCGACAACGTTCGTGTCTTGTTCCATTCGGTCAACCAAGGCAAAGGGGCGGCAATCCATACCGGCATCAAAGCCGCTACCGGTGACTTTGTTGCCATCCAAGATGCCGATCTCGAATACAACCCCGAAGATCTGCTGCGGTTGGTCGTGCCGCTGATTCAAGACGAAGCCGAAGTGGCTATCGGGTCGCGATTTTTCTCGCACGGCACCCATCGCGTGCTCTATTTTTGGCACACGATGGGGAATCGGTTCCTGACGTTCTTGTCGAACATGTTTACCGATTTGAATCTTACCGACATGGAAACGTGTTACAAAGTCTTTCGCCGCGACTTGATCCAGCAACTGGATTTGAAAGAAAAGCGATTTGGATTCGAACCCGAAGTGGTTGCCGCGGTAGCCCAGCGACGTGTGCGAATCGTCGAAATGGGCGTCTCGTACATGGGACGCACGTATGCCGAGGGCAAAAAGATCGGGGTGCGTGACGGGCTTCGCGCTCTGTACTGCATCGTGCGATACAACGCCCACAATTTGCCGGCACCGCTTCAATTCCTGTTGTATTTAATCGTGGGCAGTCTGTGTGCGATCGCAAACCTGGTGATCTTTCTCGGGCTGCTGGGGATGGATGTATCGGTGGGCGTTGCCGCTCCGATTGCCTTTGTGCTTGCCGCGGCAATCAATTATTGGATGTGCATCCACTCGATTTTTCGTCACCAATCTCGCTGGGGACGCTGGGGTGAAATTTTCTTATACACGCTCTCGGTACTGGTGATCGGAATCGTCGACCGTCAAACCACGCTTCTGCTAATCCATCAAACCGGCCCTGCGGCGGCAAAGCTGCTTGCAACGTTGGTCGGCTTGGTGCTGAACTTTGCCGCACGGCGGTTGATCGTCTTTCCTGAAAAATCGTTAGGTCCCTGGCAACCTCAAACGACATCGATGTCCTCGGACGAACCGCTGCAGAACTAACTTTCCCCCACAACTTCTCTTCACCGACTTTCATCCATCGACACCGGAACCCCCTGATGACTTCCCCCGCTCGCCCCGCCGACCAACTTCGTGACGTGCAAATCGAACTCGGCTATATTCCCTCGAACCCCGCCAGCGTCTTGTATCGCTGCGAAGGGACGATTGTGTTGTGCACCGCGTCGCTCGAAGCATCGGTGCCGCCGTGGTTGGCCGGTCGAGGCAAAGGTTGGGTGACGGCTGAATACAGCATGCTGCCCGGCAGCACCCAGCCGCGGAAACAACGCGATCGTGGCGGAAAAATGGATGGCCGGACAACGGAGATTCAGCGGTTGATTGGCCGCAGTCTGCGAGCGGTGGTCGATCTTGTCGCGTTGGGCGAACGTTCGATCACAGTCGATTGTGACGTCATTCAAGCCGACGGAGGAACGCGAACCGCATCGATCACCGGCGGATTCATCGCGTTAGCCAAAGCGATCGAAATCGCGGTTCCCGGCAGCCGGATTGGTGATGGCCCGATCCGCGACAGCATCGCTGCGATCAGCACGGGAATTGTCAACGACGTCGCTCACTTGGACCTCGATTACAAATTAGATGTCGCCGCCGACGTCGACATGAACGTCGTCATGACCGGGGCGGGCAAGTTTGTCGAGATCCAAGGCACTGGCGAGGAAGCGACGTTTGACGACGACCAGCTCGCGGATCTGTTGCGATTGGCGAAAAAAGGAATCCGCGAACTGACCGGCAAACAACTCGAAGCACTCGCGTAGGCTAGCCCCCAAAATTTAGGCTGCCCCCTAATTTTAGGCCTGCTCCCTAATTTTAGGCCTGCCCCGAAACACAAGCTTGCCCTCAGAAAGGAGTCGTTGCAGTTATGGCCAAGTTGTACTTTTACTATTCCGCGATGAATGCGGGAAAGTCGACCGTGCTGCTGCAAGCGAGCTACAACTATCGCGAGCGGGGGATGAACACGATGATCCTGTCGCCCGAATTGGACACGCGTTTTGGTGCAGGAAAAGTGACCTCGCGAATCGGATTATCCTCCGAGTCGATGACGTTCAACCAAGCGGACAACTTGTTTTCTGTCGTCCGAGGCCAGCACGATGCGACGCCACTGCATGCCGTCTTTGTCGACGAAGCTCAATTCTTGACTCGATTGCAAGTGCGTCAACTGAGCGACGTCTGTGATTCGCTTGACGTTCCCGTGATGGCGTATGGCTTACGCACCGACTTTCAGGGGCACTTGTTCGAAGGCAGCGAGCATCTGTTGGCGTGGTCCGATACGCTCTCGGAAATCAAAACGATTTGTCACTGTGGACGCAAAGCCACGATGGTGCTGCGTATCGATGCCAAGGGGCAACCGGTCAAGGACGGCAGCCAGATACAAATCGGCGGCAACGAACGTTACGTCTCGGTGTGCCGCCAACATTTCAAAGAGGGCATGTCGACTCGCCGCGACGACGAACTGCCGCTGCTGTAGCGGCTATCCACGCTCTGGCGAGCGTCGCTACAAAACTTTTCGAACCGATCCGAAAACGAGTAGCAAATCGCATCGGTAAGCCGTGGGCCGTAAGGCACCGGGTCGTGCGTGGGACCCGGCCGCTGACGCGTCGCGGCTCAGTAAATCAACATTCCGTTGACGAATTCCGTGACACCAAAGATCAGCAGGCTCTAGTTTTCAGGCGGTGACGAAGACGGCGGTTCGAAATTGAACTCTTGCCACTTCACCGCCTTGTCCATCGGCTCGATTCGCATCACTAAATGGCCGTCTTGGTACAAGCGAACGGTGCCGGTCGATTGGCTGACGACGACCGCGATCGCTTTGGTTTTTCGCGAAATCGCGGCGGCGGCCCAGTGTCTCGCCCCCAACCCTTTGCTCATCGTCAGATCTTCGTGCGAGACCTCGAGCATTTGCCGGCTCTTTTCGATCACGCCATCGCCCGCGATGATAAAGGCACCATCAAGCTGAGCGACCTCTTTGGCATCCTCTTGGACCTTCTTGTCCAGCAGATTGCGTTGCTTGCGGTTGTAGCCGCGGAAGGGATCGACCCCACTGTCGTTGGCATGCTCGAGCACCTTGCGAGTATCGCCGACGACGAACAGCGTTCCGACTGGTTTGCCTTCGCGGCCTTCGCGACCAATTTGGGCAGCCAAGTCGATCACCGCCTTGATCGTTTTCAGCGGCACGCGACTCTCGAGCATCTGCAGGTCACGGCTGGTCAATTGCCGCATCCGTTCATCGAGTTGCAGATGGCTGATCGAATCGAGCCGACCTTGTTGAAAACCGCTGTAAAGCGCGACGACTTCGCCATTGGTCCGAATCAATTCATCGGCAGCCGCTTCGAGCAGAGCGTGCTGCAGCCGTTCCAGCAGCGGGGCTTTTTCCTTGTTCAGGGCCAGCGGTTTTAGGCCCGCTTCGGAGGCCCCCTCGAGGTCTTCGGGCGAATCGACCGCAACGATAAACGGTTTATCGAGCGGCTGAGCCATCTCGGAGATTCGTTTCCAGTCGGTTGAACCATCAAGCAGCAGCAGCAAAGCGTCCGCACCGCGATCACGAAAAAGGTCGATCGCTGCGCGAATCATCGCCGCATTATGTTTCGTCAGACGTTGTGTCGCCATTGCAGGGCGAACTCGACAAGTTGGGTGTGATTCAAACTGGGTAATTTAACAAGAGAATCCAAGTATTAGCGAAGCAGCCTGAACCGGCAACCAGATCAGCCCCGAAATCTGCGTTTTGTGGGCTGGATAATCGTCCGTTCGGGCGTTCACCCCTGTTACCGGCGTGTCGATCGATCGCCGTTGGCGACGGCGGGCGTCTGCCAAGCCGGCCCGCTGCGATACATTCGCTCGTAATACATTGCCAACGCACGCAGCGCGTGCCCCTTGGGTCCGATCTGCCAATCGTGGTTCGGGTCGTTGTACATCGAAGCTAACAAATACCGAACCGCACGCACCAACCGAGGATCCTGCAGTTGCGAATCGGGCAGTGCGGTGAGCAACCATTCAACGATATGACCGGTCGTTTGCACCTTGCGATCCCGATTGCCATTGTCTTCGCGTCCCTCGAACCAATCGGTGCTCATCGAACCGTCGCGATTTTGCAGCGAGAAGGCATAGTCGATGAAATCATTGGTAAATTCTTCGGCTCGTGCCCATTGCCCCGTGATCGGGCGGCCTTCGGCGCGTCGTTTCCGCAACGCATGGGCAAACCCCATCAAGCGGTGCGTTCCACCACAGGCAGCTCCGACGATCGGCTGCGACAATTCCTCACGAATCAATCGCTCACAATCCCAGCGGGTTCCATCCGCAGCGATCCAGCTCTCGTCGGTATCCAAATAGTGCGACAGCGCGATCAGCGTGAAGGTCAGTTCTTCGCCGCTTTTGCAATCCGCCATCTCGCGTTTTACCACATCGCGAACCGAGTACTTTGTCGTGCCGACGTACAAAGGATAATCCACCGGGACGTTGCACAACGAGAACACACACAACATTTGAGCTTGGTGCCCCTGCAATCCCACCCCACTTTTGACGTGGATGCCATCACGGTCCTCTTCGAGCAATCGTTGGCCGCGACTCGCGTTATTACCCGCCATCCACGCAATCGCGCTGTAATGTTGGCGTTCGGCGACGATCTTGGTATCGACGCCATAAACCATGATCGAATGCAACATTCCCCAATTGCTTCGTTCATTAGCAACTTCGGGGCGGCGATAATAGTTGACCAAACACCGCTGCATGACCGGTTTCAATTTGGCAACCGATGCCGAGATACGTATCGGTCCGGTCGGCATCCCAACATAATCCAGCGCAACCGGCTCGCTTGCTTTGGTCCCCGTCGGTTCGTCCCATTGATCACCGACTGAAACCGATCGCTGTGGCGGGGCTGCCGC
>TARA_R110002073_G_scaffold331551_2_pt1 | contig 12441 bp, 12 predicted proteins | sample TARA_R110002073 | Tara Oceans TARA_R110002073 (sample SAMEA4397174) | marine metagenome | biome: Polar Biome; feature: [DCM] deep chlorophyll maximum layer (ENVO:01000326); material: water (ENVO:00002006), including particulate matter (ENVO:01000060) such as... | depth 40 m
GTCCCGCAGGAAGAGGCCGCAGAACTGCCTGATGATATCAGCGCTTATGAAACCACGCGCCTGCGCCTTGGCATTCCGGATGGCGCCCGTGATTTTGATGTCGACAAAACCCTGATCCTCGAAGGCAACATGGAAGAACTCCACGGTGTGGACTTCAACAAAGGATGCTATGTGGGACAGGAGGTCACCGCCCGCATGAAACACCGCACCTCGTTAAAAAAACGTCTGCTGCCGGTCACGGTTAACGGGCCCTTGCCCGCCCGGGGCAGCGAAATATGCAACAGCGCCGGCAAGAAAGTCGGCGATATTCGTTCAGGCTTCGCCGATAGAGCCATAGGGTATTTCCGCCTCGCCGACCTGACATTTGGCGACATCTATACATGCGGAGACGCCACCGTGACACCGGAACAACCCGACTGGATCAAGGATATCTGAGATGACCGAACAAAAATCACGCTGCACATGGCCGGGGGAAGATCCGCTCTATGTCGCCTACCACGACGAGGAATGGGGCGTTCCCATAAGAGATTCCCGCGCCTTGTTTGAAAAACTGATCCTGGATGGCTTTCAGGCCGGGCTTTCATGGATTACCATTTTGCGGCGCCGCGAAACTTTCATCACGGCTTTTGACCAGTTTGACCCGGTGAAAATAGCCGCTTATGACGACGAGGACGTCGAACGGCTGATGCAGGACAAGGGCATCATCCGTAACCGCATGAAAATTCTCGCCACGATTAAAAACGCCCGCGCCTATCTTGAAATAGAGCAGGCGCACCCCGGAGGCTTTTCGGAATTTATCTGGAGCTTCACAGACGACAAGACCGTACAGAACAGCTGGCGGACCGGGGCAGACGTTCCTGCCGAAACGGCAGAGTCACAGGCCATGAGCAAAGCGCTCAAGAAAAAAGGCTTTGGTTTTTGCGGTCCAACCATCTGTTACGCCTTTATGCAGGCCGTGGGCATTATCAATGACCACACAACAGATTGTTTCCGCCATAGTCAGTTGAAATAATCCCCGGTTTAAACGTTACTGACCGTCCGGGGCGTATTCTTCAAATTGCGATCAGCCTACAAGAAACAGGAAAAAACTGCAGGTTAAAACCCCGAATAAAAAGGCTTTAAAAAATTGCTTCGAGACCTCATGACGTGGAATTCGGTAAGGCATTTCTTTCTCCATGCCCCTTCTGGGGCAGCATAGCTCATTCTGAGTATTGTGATTTCTTCTGGGCATTGAGCCCACATACAGACATACCGTTCAGAAAGGGATATTTCCCTCTTCCGAATCATCTGTTTACGGCCATAATTTTACATTATTTTCCGCCGGATTCCAATCATTCAAGTGGACTAGTCTTAATTCATTAACAAGGAATCAGAGCATAAGAAATAAGTGACTCACGCAAAAGCACCCCCTCGTGAAATTGATGTATCACGGTGGATGGCAACGCAAAGAACAAACCCTATCCCTACGAGCAATGTCAACATCGCAGAGCCGCCGTAAGACACCAGCGGCAACGGCACACCGACCACAGGCAACATGCCGAGGTTCATCGCCACATTGATAAACATGTAGAGGAAAAAGGTCACCGCCATGCCAAGCGACAGCAACCGGCCAAACTGGCTGCGGACGCTCATACTGATGATCACTGCATACCCCAGCAAAAGTAGATACAGACCTAACAGCCCCAAACCACCAATCAGACCAAATTCTTCCGCAAGAACCGTAAAGATGAAGTCCGTATGTTTTTCCGGCAAAAAGTTTAACTGGCTCTGGCTTCCCTGAATGAAGCCTTTGCCATGCACGCCGCCGGACCCCACCGCGATCTTGGCCTGAATACTATGATACCCCGCCCCCAAAGGATCTCTTTCCGGATTGAGAAAGGTCAGCACCCTGCTCTGCTGATAGGGCTTCATAAATTGCCAGGCCCCGAAGGCCGCCGGAATGGACGCCAGGCCCGTAACGACAAATATCCACATCCTTATCCCTGCAGCAAACAATATGGCGACGCCACCAATAGCAATCAATATACTGGTGCCCAGGTCCGGTTGGCGCAGCACCAGAATAATCGGCGCCATAATCAGGAAAAGAGGCATCACCAGCCGCCGGTATCGGCCCACCTGATCATTGTCCAGACAATGAAAATACCGCGCCAGAGCCAGCACCAGGGCGATTTTCATCAATTCCGAAGGTTGCAGGTTCATAAACCCGAGATTAATCCATCGGGTGGCCCCCATACCGGTATGCCCTGCAATATCCACAATAACCAGCAACATCAACGACAGGAAATAAAAAGGATAGGCGAGAAACATCCACACCCGAATATCGATCAAGGCAATCACCACCATACCCGCCATGCCGATAACAAAACGGATCACCTGTTTTTTCGCCCAGGGATCAACAGCGCCGCCGGACACCGAGTAAAGCAGCCCGAAGCCGATAGAGGCAATCAGAACCACGACAATGATCATCAGAAAATTCAGTTCCGAAATTTTCTGGAGCAAAGATTTGGACCGTCGACGTCCCTGTAATTGTAAGGCCATCAGGCTTTGTCCTCCGCCTTGTCCTGCTCAAACATGTACTTCAGAACGTCTTTGGCAATTGGCGCCGCCTTGGAAGAGCCGCCGCCCCCATGTTCCACAATAACACTCACCGCATATCGGGGGTTCTCCAGCGGGCCATATCCGACAAAAAGCGCATGATCCCTTTCGATCCAGGGTTTTTCTTCATTTTTTCGCACCCGCACGTCCCGTTCGGCCTTGGAAATACGCCGCACCTGCGCCGAGCCGGTCTTTCCGCCGTAAGACATGCCTTCTTCCCGTATCCGCTGCGCGAAGGCCACCCCGAACTGCTTATTGACCACGGCCATCATTCCTTCGTGAATGACTTTCATGTTCGCCGGATTAAACGGAATTTTTTCCGGCTCCTGAGGTTTATCTTCCCTGTCAGCAATCAGGATGCTCGGCTCAATCGCCCGCCCCCCGTTAACCAGCCGGGCGATCATAACAGCAAGCTGCAGGGGCGTCACCAGGACAGCTCCCTGCCCGATCCCCACATTCGCCGTGTCGCCGCCCTGCCAGCGCTGCCCCCGGGTCGCCATCTTCCACCCTTTGGACGGGTTAATGCCGTCTTTTTCCCCGGGAATATCAATACCAAACTTTCGACCTAACCCGAAGCGCGCCGCCATCTCGTGGATTTTATCAATACCGACCCGCCCGGCAATCTCATAGAAATATACATCGCAGGACCCGGCAATGGCTTCCACCATGCTCACATGGCCATGCCCAGTACGTTTCCAGCAATGCTTTACGGTATTGCCGATTTTATAGCGGCTGTTACAGAATATCGTCTCATCCTTATCGATCACCCCGGTTTCCAAAGCCGCCAGCGCCACGATCATCTTGAAAGTCGATCCCGGTGGGTAAACCCCCTGCACCGCCTTGTTGATCAGCGGCTTACGGGCATCTCCCAAAAGAACATCATATTTCTTCTGACTGATGCCCAGATTAAAATCATTGGGATCATAAGCGGGCGTCGAGGTCAGGGCCAGCAATTCCCCGCTGTGTACATCAATAACCACCACCGCCGCACTCTCATCCCGCACCCGGTCGGCGGTAAATTTCTGAATGTCCCGGTCAATGGTCAGATGCAGGGTGTCGCCTGGCTGGCTGTCGTTGCGGTTCAGTTCCCGGATCACCCGCCCCATCACGTTGACTTCAACCTTGCTGTTGCCGGCCTTGCCCCGCAGTCGCTGATCAAGAATCCGTTCCATCCCGTTCTTGCCGATTTTAAATCCCGGCAGTTCCAGCAGGGGATCTTCGCCGATCTCCCGTTCATTGACAGAGGCGACATAACCAACAATATGAGCCAGAAGATCTTTTTCCGGATAATACCGTGTGATCCCCATATCCGGCTGAATGCCGGGCAAGTCAGGAATATTGATGTTTACCCGGGCGAATGTGTCCCAGTCCAGATTTTCTGCCACCATGACCGGCAAAAAGCCGCGCTGGCGTTTCACCGCCCGCAGGATGCGTTTCCTTTGACGTTCCGAAATGGGCAGGATTGCATTCAGCGCATCCAGAGTTTGCTCTACATTCTCGGTCTGTTCAGGGATAAGATTGACCCGGTAATCTGTACGGTTAATCGCCAGATCCAGGCCATTACGGTCCAGGATTTTTCCCCGTTCCGGCGCCAGAAGACGCAGACTGATGCGGTTCTTGTCCGCAAGAAGCTTATACTGGCTCTGATTAACCACCTGCAGATAATACAGCCGCCCCACCAATCCTGAGGTCAGCACCAGCATCCCCCCGGAAAGCAGACTCGCCCGCCGGGTAAAAAGTTTATATTTCAGGTCATCGGCAGGGGTCGCCATTCATTTCACCTGCTTTCACTGATCAACAATTGACGCAACCGGTTCAAAAGGAACACCACCAGAGGATACGCCGCTATGGTCAAAAGACTGTGCCCGAAAGCGGTGCCCAGATGTTGACTTTCCTTTAGGTATACCGTGGCAATCGCCCAACTGAGAGCGCCATAAACCAGACCGACAACGATAAATACCAGCCAGCTGAACAGAAATTCCCGCTCAAGAAGCCGTGGTCCCTGACGAACGATAAAGACTCTCACCAAAATCAGGAGCAAGGCCATCATGCCCAATGCGCCGCCGGACAATATATCCTGTAACAGCCCCAGCACGAAAACCGCACTAACCGGCATCAGCTGCGGCTTGTAAATACACCAGTAATAGACCGCCATCAACGACAGACTGGGAAACATGGTATCGATAAACGCCACTTTATACTGAAGCTGCATCAGCAGGATCAGAACCAGCGTGCTGACAAAAGGAATAACGCCACGCATGCCGCGTTCGGATTTATTTTCCTGTACCACCGCCATCAGTTCTGGTCCTCCTGCAGGGCTGTTCCTGCACGGCCAGGCTGCGTCAATTGATTACGGATAATCTCATAACCGACGATACTGACATAATTCAGATTGTGCAGCTCACCGGACAGCTTGATCTTTATCCCTTTTTCATCAACCTCAATCACCTGCCCCACCGGAAGGTCTGGTGGAAAAACCATACCATATCCCGAAGTTAAAATCAGGTCCCCGACAGCAATTTCCTCGCCCAACGGCAAAAAGGTGACTTTAGGATAGGCCGAATTGTCCCCTTCCAAAATCATATTGATCCCACGCGAGGCCAGTTTGACCGGAATCCGGCTGTTGATGTCTGTTGCCAGCAATACCCGGGCCGAGGAATTTCCCACTGTAATGGTCCGTCCGACAATGCCGTTTTCGGTAATGACGGCCTGTCCCTTGGCGATACCGTCACTGGTGCCCCGGTTAATCAGGACACTTTTAAAGAACGGGCTGTCACTGTCGGCCACCACACGGGCGGCGGCAATGGTGTTAACCTGTCCCTCGCCGACATTGAGAAGTTTTTTCAGGCGCTGATTGTCAATCGCCAGCTGGGACGCCTTGATGCGGTCATTCTTTAGCTTGGCGTTTTCTTCCCGCAACCGTTTATTTTCGGAAAAAACGATCGCCAACTGCTGAACCCAGCCAAACGCACTGTCCACCGCCTCAATCGGGCGCGACACCACGTCAAGAACGGGCACAAACACATCAATCAGGGTCGAGCGCACCTCCTGAACAACTGTTGCGTTCTTATTGCCAAAAAGCAACAGGGCCAGAGACAAGGTAATGAAGAAGCCGGTAGAGAACCTGTACCTTACTTCTTTCATAACACACCTCTATTTAACCGCACAGGGCTCATATGGTTTAGTATGACTCCAACAGAACGTGAGACAAAATTTCATCTTCCAGTGCCCGACCTGTCCCCAACGCCACACAGGTCAGGGGTTCGTCGGCAATAATAACTGCAAGACCGGTCGCTTTGCGGATAACCTTATCCAGATCCCGCAAGAGCGCCCCGCCACCGGTGAGCACAATGCCTTTTTCAACAATATCGGACGCCAGTTCCGGCGGCGTCTGTTCCAGGCCGCTTTTCACGCCTTCAACAATGGCGCTGACCGGTTCGGCCAAGGCTTCGGATATCTGCAACTGATCGACGATCACCACTTTCGGCACCCCGTTCATCAGATCGCGGCCTTTGATTTCCATGGTTTCTCCGACGCCGTCTTCCGGGGCCGCCGCCGTACCGATTTCTTTTTTGATCCGTTCCGCACTGGCTTCCCCGATCAACAGGTTGTGATTGCGTCGCACATAAGAGATAATCGCTTCGTCCATTTTATCGCCGCCAACCCGGACAGAGGCCGCATACACGATACCGCACAGAGAGAGAACCGCTACTTCACTGGTCCCGCCCCCGATATCGACGATCATCGACCCGGAGGGCTCAGTCACCGGCAGCCCGGCGCCAATCGCCGCCGCCATGGGTTCTTCAATCAAAGACACCCGACGGGCGCCCGCTTCCAGCGCACTGTCCCGGATCGCCTTGCGTTCCACAGGCGTTGAGCCGGACGGCACGCAGATCACGATTTGCGGGCTGGCGAACATGCTGCGGTTATGCACCTTGCGGATAAAATCCTTAATCATGGCTTCCGCCACTTCAAAGTCGGCAATCACGCCGTCGCGCAAAGGACGGATGGCTTCAATATCACCAGGTGTCCGGCCCAGCATTAATTTCGCGGCCTCCCCCACGGCAATAACGGACTTCACGCCCCCGACGTTTTTAATGGCTACCACGGAAGGCTCATTAAGAACAATCCCGCGCCCTTTAACATATACCAGGGTATTTGCTGTTCCCAGATCAATGGCCATATCGGATGAGAACATCCCCAGAAGTTTTTCTAACATTTATGCTCGCCTATTTTAAAACTTAATGCGTTACTATTCAGAGTCGTTAACCCTAATTCAGCCCGCTTATACATCGTTTGTATTAACATACCGTTTGGATTGCAATTTCTTTGTGGATAAAGAGGCTCCTTTTATGCCATTTTATGGTTTCCAGAACAGAAATAGCAGTACGCGACGGTTCCCCCGGCCTCTTTTTCATCCCGGGGTCCATTAAGCGTAGAAATAAGGGCAAATTATGTTCCAGTGGTTGCGTGAAAAAATATCTAATCTGATCATCCTTTACCTGCGCAAGCCGGTGTGGAAATATGAACCATTTTCCATCACCAGCCCCGAAATTCTTGAACAACATCTCCAACCCGGCGATGTCCTGCTGGTCGAAGGTAATCTCAGGGTCAGCAGCATCATAAAATATCTGACCCAATCGACCTGGTCTCATGCCGCGCTCTATATTGGACCCGACCTGAATGCGGCTGATGAGGGGCCAAGCGAAAGCCTCGACCTGATTGAAGCCGAGGCCGACGGGGGTGTCAAATGCGTATCCTTAAACAAATACAGGCATTTCAATACCCGGATATGCCGCCCCGCCAGTCTGTCCCCGGAAGAAAAACTACGGGTCATCGCCTATGCCCGGAACCGGATCGGGCAGCAATATGACATGAAAAACATCATTGATCTCGGCCGGTATATGTTTCCTTATCCGCCGGTGCCCGTCTTCCTGCGTCGGCGCATGCTGGCCCTGGGCAGTGGTGATCCGACCAGAGCCATATGCTCCACCCTGATTGCGGAAGCCTTTCAAAGCGTGCAGTATCCCATTCTGCCCGAAATTACTGAAGAATGCGTTGAAACCGGTACGCTCAAGTTCGTTCGGGAGGAGATTTATCATATCCGCCATTACAGCCTGTTCACGCCCCGCGATTTTGACCTTTCCCCTTACTTTTCGGTCATCAAACCGACGCTTGAATCCGGTTTTGATCACAAAACAATCAAATGGAAACACCTAGGTCAAAACGAAAAGCAGTAAGAAAGCCTGACAATTTGTCAGAATTCCTTACAGCTTCTTCTCATTTGCACAGAACGATATACATTTACGACGTAAACGCAGCGGGGGCCGTTTTCTCGCGCTTGACCTTCAGCTTGTTAAGGGCATTGATATAGGCTTTCGCAGAAGCCACCAGCGTATCCACATGGGCGCCATGACCATTAACCGTCTTGCCGTTCTCTTCAAGCCGCACCGTGACCTCCGCCTGAGCATCCGTGCCCCGCGTCACGGCATGCACCTGATAAAGCTCCAAATGCGGCTCTCCGTCTGTCAGGGTGCGCAGCGCCTTGAACGATGCGTCCACCGGACCATTCCCCTTGCGGGACACCGTCATGTTTTCGCCATCCACCAGCAACCCGAAAGTGGCGCTGCTTTCCTGCCAGCTGTCACAGATAAACGACCAGCTTTCCAGCTTCATATGTTCATTATCGCGTCTGTCTTCGTCGACAATGGCGATGATATCATCGTCATAGAGTGTCTTTTTCACGTCCGCCAGATCCTTGAAACGGGTAAAGGCGCTCATGAATTCGTTATCACCAAGATCATACCCCAGATCTTTCAGTTTCTCCTTGAAAGCATGACGGCCCGAATGTTTTCCCATCACCAGTTCCGATTTCTTCAGGCCGACAGATTCCGGGGTCATGATCTCGTAGGTCTCGGCATTCTTCAGCATGCCATCCTGATGAATGCCGCTTTCATGCGCGAAGGCGTTGGCGCCGACAATCGCTTTGTTATGCTGTACTTCCAATCCCGTCACAGAAGACACCAGACGCGAGGTTTTGGTGATATTCTCGGTCACGATATTTGTATGATAAGGCAAAGCATCCTGACGGGTGCGGAAAGCCATGATAATCTCTTCCAAGGCCGCATTGCCGGCCCGCTCGCCGATGCCATTGATGGTACATTCAACCTGACGCGCGCCGCCCTGAACCGCCGCGATGGAGTTCGCCACCGCCAGCCCCAGATCGTTATGACAATGGGTCGAGAAAATCGCCTTGTCGGAATTCGGCACATTCTCGATGATCTTGCGCATCATGATTTCATATTCATCCGGTGTGGTGTAACCCACTGTATCCGGCACATTGATGGTCGTCGCCCCGGCCTTGATCGCCACCTCGATAGACCGGTACAAGAAGTCCTCTTCCGTGCGGGTCCCGTCTTCACAGGACCATTCCACATCATCACAAAGATTGCGGGCATAGCTCACACTGTCATGAATGCGGCCAATCACCTCTTCCGGAGTCATTTGCAGCTTATGCTCCATATGCAACGGACTGGTGGAAATAAAAGTATGAATGCGGGGGCGTACGGCCTTTTTCAAGGCTTCCGCCGCCCGGTCGATATCTTTGAAAGACGCGCGGGACAGAGAACAAACGCTGGTGTTTTTCAGTAATTGCGAAATCTGCGATACGGCATCAAAATCACCATTTGACGCAATGGCGAATCCCGCCTCAATCACGTCAACACCGAGATGTTCCAGCGCTTCCGCCACCCGGAGTTTTTCATTCAACGTCATGGAACAGCCCGGCGATTGCTCGCCGTCACGCAAAGTCGTGTCAAAGATGATAACCCTGTTTTTATCATTGGTCATGGTAGTAGCCTTAAAATATAATCTGAATTGGATAAAAATTCCCCGCGGGGAACGAAATTGTATTTTTCTCCCCTAAACGCCCGCCATCGAATGGCTTTAAATATAACAAGACGTCAGGGGCGGCTAAGTCGACCCAGTAGTGATAGAAGGGAGAGAAGAAGTGGTGCAGACGGCAGCAAGCCCCGCAGCGCCGGGAAAGGGGCTGAGGTCAAGAAAATCAACGATGTAATAGTTGCTTTTATCATGCTCATTCTTGCGTAAAATTTTAATTCTTCCGCCTTATAAACAATTTTATATGGCCTGTGAACTAAAAAATGGTTTTGCGGCGCAGAAACAAAAAAGACGACCCGCCCAGGGCCGCCTTTCATGTCCTCGTATGAATCCTTATGCAAAGACTTCGGCAGGATCAGCCAAAGGGTCATCCCCATATTCATTGGGCCCTTCCGTACCGGCCATTGCAAACCAGATCAGCAGAATAATAGCCCCGACCAGAGGAATGAAGCACAGCAACAACCACCAGCCCGATTTATTCTTGTCATGCAACCGTCTCACAGATACCGCCAGCCCGGGCAGGATCGTGATCAAAGCAAAGATCAAGGAAAGCAGTGCGAGAAACGGGACAACCATCGTCAGGATCGTGATTGCAATCTGCACCAGAAAGATAAACAACTGAAAGTACCAATATTCAGACCGGGCTGCCCGGCCTGAAAATGTTGCAAACTTTGAAAAGACCGATTTAACAGCTTCAGAAAATTCCATGTTCAACCCTTTTATATTTAAACATTTGGTAAAAAAAACACCAAACGGTACGCAACTATTTTTCCAAATACAAGATATAAAGTGAAGAAAACATCCCTTGCAGAATGTGATTTTTACCATATTATATTATTTGAAATCTCAGGGTGGCGTTTTAAGGATTTCACCACAACATCAATAAATTACTTCTCAATCTCAAGGATTTAAACATGCTCGGATATGTAATGGTAGGGACCAATGACCTGCAAAATACAGCAAAATTTTATGACGCCATTCTGGCGGAGATTGGCGCAAAACGCACCATGGATTTTGAAAGTTTTGTTGCCTGGGGTACGGATGAAAAGAGCACCATGTTCAGCATCAGCAAGCCCAATGATGGTAAACCGGCAACTGTCGGGAACGGTACGATGATGGCCTTTGCCACCCAGAATCCCGAAACGGTTGATAAAATTTATGCCATCGCACTGGAACTTGGCGGCACATGTGAGGGAGAGCCCGGACCGCGCCCGAATTTCGACCCTAATTTTTACGCCGGATATTTTCGTGACCCGGAAGGCAACAAATGTAACGCCTTCCATTACCCGCAAGGCTAATACAGTCAGAAAAAACGGCGTGGCCTTAATATTAAAGGCCGCGCCATTTTTTAACATGCATCATCGACAGACATCCCCCCACCGAAACCTGCGTCCAAAAGGGCGCTTCCCAACCTTTATGTTCCCCTAAAGGTTAGTAAAATTTCAATTGACTAATTTACAGAAAATCGTATCTTAAAAAAGAACATATACAGAACAAAGGAAACTGATTAATGCTCGGATACGTTATGGTGGGAACGAACAACATGGCCAAAGCGGCTGATTTTTATGATAAAATACTTGCTGAACTTGGTGCAAGCCGCACGATGGAAGAAGAATCTTTTATCGCATGGGGTACAGGTAAAGGCAAAACCGACTTTAGCATCACAACCCCAAATGATGGTAACGCAGCCACAGTTGGCAATGGATCAATGATGGCTTTTTATGCCCCCGACAATGCCACTGTTGACAAAATCTACGCCATGGCGCTTGAATTAGGCGGGACATGTGAAGGACCAGCCGGCCTCCGTCCTGAATATGCCCCGAACTTCTATGCCGGATATTTCCGCGACCTCGACGGCAATAAAATGAACGTCTTCCATTATCCATTGGGCTAATCATTATTCACAAAAAAATAACGGCGCTCCTATATCCTGAGCGCCGTTATTATTATGAGAAAAGGTAACGCCTTTAATCTTCAAACGGGTCCTGCACCAGAATGGTGTCTTCCCGCTCCGGGCTGGTGGACAGAAGCGCCACCGGCGTTTCAATCAATTCTTCAATCCGGCGGATGTACTTGATCGCCGTTGCCGGCAGATCTTTCCAGCTGCGGGCCCCGAAAGTACTCTCGGACCAGCCTTCAAGTGTTTCATAGATCGGCGTCACCCGCGCCTGATCTGCGGTGGAAGCCGGGAAATAATCAAGGGTTTCTTCCCCCAGTTTATACCCGATACAAACTTTCAGTTCATCCATACCGTCCAGCACATCAAGTTTGGTCAGGGCAATACCGGAAATACCCCCGACTTTCGTTGCCTGTCGCACCATTACTGCATCGAAATAGCCGCACCGCCGGCTACGGCCGGTGACCGTGCCAAATTCATGACCGCGTTCGCCAAGACCTTTACCGACGTCATCGAACAATTCTGTCGGGAAAGGCCCTTCGCCGACACGGGTGGTGTAGGCCTTGGTGATCCCGAGCACATAATCCAGAGTATTGGCGCCGGTGCCACTGCCGCCGGCCGCCTGGGATGAAATGGTGTTGGACGACGTAACAAACGGATATGTTCCGTGATCAATGTCGAGCATGATGCCCTGGGCGCCTTCAAACAAAATACGTTTGCGGTCACGACGCATCTCGTCCAGCGCCCGCCAGCTTGCCCCCAGGAAGGGAATGATTTTTGGAGCCAATTCCTTGATCTGCTTGATCATCGCCTCACGGTCCACTTCCGCAACCCCGAGACCACGGCGCAGCGGATTATGATGGCCGAGCAGCACATCAACCCGCGCCTCAATCGCCTCGTCAGAGGTCAGATCACAAGCCCGCAGCGCCCGGCGCGCGACTTTATCTTCATAGGCCGGACCAATGCCGCGACGGGTGGTGCCAATTTTCGGCCCGCCCTTGGTGCAGAGATTGGCGGCGTCTTCACGAATCGCGTCAAGCTCACCATGC
>TARA_R110002073_G_scaffold80260_2_pt1 | contig 12437 bp, 11 predicted proteins | sample TARA_R110002073 | Tara Oceans TARA_R110002073 (sample SAMEA4397174) | marine metagenome | biome: Polar Biome; feature: [DCM] deep chlorophyll maximum layer (ENVO:01000326); material: water (ENVO:00002006), including particulate matter (ENVO:01000060) such as... | depth 40 m
GAGCTGAAACAACAACGAGAGAGCTTTCGAGCCAACATGGGGTTTGCTGTAGCCGGTCTGGAAATTGAAAGCGATGTGCTGAATCTCAATGTGCTCGTCTAAGAATGACCGCCAGTTGCTCCAATCTTTAGGCATTGTCGCGCTGATATGCGGCACTACGGAAACACCGGCTGCCGACAGCTCCGAGATACAGAGAAGCTGGCGTTTTATGTTGAACAGATTGTCGTGTCTTGGAACGTCAAGGAACATTGAAAAGTTTGGAGCGATGTAGAGACATGGTTTAACCTGAGCGATGACGTCCATCGTCTTGTCACGGCGACGATGCGACCAGTATCGCTCCAGTGGTTTGTCCTTGGCGGTTCCGCACAAAATCAGCTTGGAGTGGTCCGATATTTTGAACTTTTGACGAAGAGATACTTGGTCGTTGACGCGTGAAACGTAACGTCCGTTCTCTAGCTTCAAGAAGTCGTATGGGCAGATCGCGACCGCTTCGACATTCAGTTTTGAGTGACGGCAGTAACCGTGATGGATGAGCGGAACGTAAACCGGAAGTCGAACATCCCTTTGCTGCGGCGGCCCCATGCGATGGGTTCCAAAGCCACCGATCTCCCTGACTCTCTTAGCGTATTCAGGGTGATTGGGGCAAACGTTATCGCAATCGCCATCGCAATTGCAAAACTGGTCGATGCAAGTCAACAATGCACGCTCATTTCGCATTCCGCCACACTGCTGCAGCAACGCACACCGTTGACAACCAGCCGCGACGAACTCCTGCGGCGCATTCGGTGACGCTCGCAGAGTCTTCATTTCCCTAGCGGCACTAACCATCGTCTTCCTCCGAATCGTTTAATTGCACCGTGATGCTGTCTGAGATTTCGCAGATGTCCACGACAGTCACTTCTGCAAAACCAGGGCAGTCCGTGTGTTTCATCACTTCGATCAACCTGATGGCGCCCTCTTCCTCAATCGTGGCGATTGTTTCGCCACCCTTCGCCAAAAAAACTAGTGGCTGGTCGCCAGCCTGCTGGGCGAGCAAGGTCTCTCCGATGGCGGCGGTCATTCCGTCCAAGAGATCTGCGTCGTGACGCGACCATTCCGAGTCAGGGCGTTGGATCAGTTGCGGCGACGACATTTGGAGCATCGCCAAGTCGGTCCCCTTTTTAAATGCTTCGCATTGACCTTTGCGGAGATTTTCACCCATGGAAGATCACCTCCGCGACGACGCTGCGATAGACCTGTTCGCGACCGCGTTTTTCACGTTGCAACAAGCGTTTCTGAAAGAGATCCTTCAGTCGATTGTTCCACGCGGTTGCCTTGACCTTGGTGTCAGCAAGCTGGCGTTCAAGCTCAGCGCCGGTGATACCGGACGAAGCAATGACGGCATCGAAGGTTTGCTGCTGACCAGGATCCAGCGAACCAGCAAGCACCGCGGAACTGGGTGGATCCGAGCCTTTACCGACTAAGAAACAGCAATGGTTCCATTCCGAGACCAATTGAAGATCATCAATCCAGTCCGAGTCTAGGTTCATGAGGATCGGAAACAAATCGTTGCGACTGTCGGCCATCCAGCCTGCCAGCGGCACCAAAGTTTCGTTGATCCAAGATCCGGTGACGATGTTGACGCCGCAGAAATCTAGCAAGACTAGGCCGCCCTCGGTCGACTCACTGATCGCGGCACAGAGCATCGGAAAATGCTTGCGCCCCAGCGGTCTCCCTTGCAGGATCTCCGTTTTGAGTATCTCGTTTAGGGAAATTCGTCGTGGCACGGGGTATTTTGATTCCTCACTATCTTAGGTCGACGTGGTGAGAATAGGGCCGCGTCGAACTTTTGTCTACCCCCGTAAGACCATTTAGATCAAATTTTCCCCGGCAGGCCGATCCGACGAACGACAACAGATCGAAACTTGAAACCCAGGGCGGAAGGCGACTGAGCCGTTGATCGCTCGATCGGTGTGCTCGTCCTGGCCGTCGAGCGAAACAGACGCCTCACCGCTTCGGAACCGAAGCGTTCCCCTCGCTTCGGCCGCGTATTTGAAAACGGTGGCAAATCCGGTTCCGCCTTTCCCAAACCCATAGCGAGACTCGCCCGGCTTCAATGCCGTCTTGATTGCGTCAGCATGCGTGGCAAGATGCTGATACCGCTCGTTCGTTCGCAGCGAAGCTAAAACGCCGATCCCCATGTCAGCGATCACGCAGGCCACGTAGTTCTCAACGGCTTGGTAACCAACCAAAATTCCAGTCGAAGATTCGCTATGGATCACCGCGTTGTCCGCCATCTCTTGCATTGCCACTGAAATGCCCAGCGATTGCTTTCTGGCGAAACCAATCTTTGTGGAGGAAAGCACGAACCGCGATGAAAACTCGGTCCACCTTGAAGCGGTAGTGCCTTCGTCTTTTGCAAGGATAATGAACTCGTATGGCTGCGAGGTCATCAGGGTCGGGGCTAGTTTCTGGCTTCCATTGGCTCGCAAGCCGATTGGCGAGCAGACTTCAGCGAACGCCCGTCCCATTTCCGAATTGACGATAGGCGACGGAAGCTGCGGCATCCCCGGATGAATAACTCGCACGCAACCGTACTCGACCAATCCCGACAAAGTGGCCGACGTCAACTTCGCGACGACTGCCCCAACCGGTTTCGCCTTGGCTGCGGCGCGTTGCAGTTTTTCAACCAATTCGACATCAAGGAGATTGACTTTCATATTGATCACTAGGCAAGTACTCGCATCATACATTCCGTCATCGCTCACCCAAAACTGCGTAGCGTTTTCCCAGACGCTCTCGCTCTGTCTTGAGTCGGTGATCGTTCGGACAATACTGATCCGCATGTGCGAAATGCGTGACCATGGCATGGATGTCTTCGCGGCACTCAGCACTTAGAATCAACGCTCGAAGCGCCCCCGGAATGATGCCCCGTTGCGCACTCTGTTCAATGGCTCGACGAAACGCACTTTCAAGCTCCGCTGTTGCCTCTTCCAATCGCTGCTTTCCCTCCTCTGTCAATCCATCATCGTAAAGCTCGCGAGCCAACCGATGCTTTGCGTATCCGGATTTGAATAGCATGCCGGCGTCATTCGGGAATCTTTCCAACCCCAGTTCGGCAATCCGCGCCGACTCATTCCATTCCTTCCGAGACGCCTCAAGCTCACACCAGTGCCAATAAGTATCCGTTTTCAGCGTGCCTAACTCGTGTGACCGCTGGAAATTATCTCGCGCGTCTGCATCTTTGTTCTGCTTCATCTGGGCGTAGGCAATGCCAGAGTGAAGTTCATGCCGCCCTGGGAGGGTGCGAATTAAGTCTTCGCACATTCGCTCTGCTTCCTCGTATTTTTGCTGCTGACATAGCAGGCCGAACCGACGAAGAGACGAGCCAACCTTTATGTCCTCATTTCGTTTCGTCACCAATGTCCCAGATGCTGCGTCCATCAGGCGTTTGGTACGTCGCATCGCATCAGACCCATTGAAAACATCGAGCACCAACATTTGTATATTTCGGTTCAGGGTCAGCTTTCCGTCCTGTGACGTCGACCGCTTGGGCATTAAGAACATCTTTTGCAAGTCCTCGAGCGCACGGGTTGTTTGGTGCAGTGTCCAATTCAGGCCTCTCGACAACTCCGCCACGGTAAATGAGCCCGCAGCGGCTAGAGCAAGCAGAACTTGTTGAGAGTCAGGGGTAAGCATGTCGTACTCACGTCGGATTGCGTACTCTCTCGCTTCTTTGCCTCGTTTCTCTTTCCACAGGCCAATTGCTTCCTGGATTCGCAATCCTGCTTGCGACAAACGAAGTAGGTCTTCGATATAAAGCGGTGATGAATCGGTTACATCTAATATTGAAGCTTCGTGACCAATTACGTCGTCTAATGGAATTCCCATTAAAGCGCAGCGGTCCCGGATAAATCGGATCCCGTCATCTTCGGTCAAGCCACTGACTTGATTCGTGCAGCTCTTGAGTCCGAACATCGAACGTCGCGAGGTAAACAATACCCTTGATTTAGTTCGTTCCGGTACTGTCATTATCAAAAACTCAATCGCATTCTCACCTTCTTGCTCGACTGTATCAATGTCGTCTACGATCAGCAGTGTTGGAAACTCATTCAAAAACCGAAGGGCGGCTTCTTCGTTCGCGGCGTGGTTGTCTTCGTCAAAGGGTTCGCCAAAACAATCAAGAATCTTTTTCGCAGCAGATTCGCGGTCATGGAAATCCGGGCGATCAACGCGAACCGTCTGGCCGTCGATAAATCGGCGAACCTTTGCCGACATCCAAATCACTGCATCGAATTCATGATCGGTTCGGGTCGCGATCGACCTAGCGAAAGCATAGGCGATCGCCGACTTGCCCTTTCCTCCCTCTCCCGACAGCCCTGCTCGCTTTAGCGGTCTATTGCCCAACCAATTTTGCAGTAATTCGAGTTCTCTGTGCCGACCAATAAAGTTGACAACGACCTCCTCTTGAGGCGGTAATACCGTAACTATTTTCTCTTCACTCGAACTGATTCCACCAAGCAGGGCGGATTGAGCGTTCAATACGGACCGGGCAGCATCAGGCAATTCACAGAAATCTAAGATTTGCTTAGCGCACGCAAGGGTCTGAAGCGCATCGTTGTAATCAATGTCGTCTGTGATCGGATGCGAAACAGGATCGCGAACTGCTTTAATGTGGCGAAGCCTATCGCACAGCATTTGCTTCGCGGAATTGCGTTCTTTGCGAGGAACGCCGTCGTAGCGAGGGCAAAAAACAACAAAGTACTTTTCAAAAAGATTGAAGAATCGCTCGACACCCAGCAGCTCAAACTGATCCTTTAGGTCTTGAACGATCTTGCCGGTTTCTTCAGACCGGCTTTTTGCTGCATTTTCACGCAGTCTTTGCCACTCATCTTCTTTGAAAGCCGACTTCATCTCATTCTCCGCGTCATCGCCGTACTTTGCAGACAGTCGTGCACGGATGAATTGGACCATCGCGTTGCGGTACGTCCGCATGATCGCGTTGAATAAAATGACGGTGTTGTCCATGGTCTGGCTACAGGCGGAAAGGGGAACGGCGATTGTGCTTCGGATTCAACAATGGAGAATTTTGATAGGTTCACATAAACAACTGCCTTGCGCAAGGTCAGCTCGCAGCGGCACGCACCCAGTTCCCGGTACACTCGGCCAAGATTTGATGGACTGTAGCTGTGAGCAACTGTTCGGTGGTTGGCTAACGAGAAACTTATTTTTCTTCGCTTCGATCGTAGCCAATGGAACATAAGGCATGGCGTAGAGTACGTAGTCCGCTCGCTTCGGCCCACCTTTCGCATTCTGATCTGTTAAACGCTTGGCGATCTTGCCGCGCACCATGACGCGACCAGCGGTAAGCTTCACTTCTTCGCGGAATTGATCTTGTTGCCAACCTGATTCCAGCAGCGCAGGGGTGATCAGCTTGGTGCAGATATCGCGTTCGCTGTACCCCTTGATCATGACTCACTGCCGTTACATGAACTAGCCAGCGCAAGGTGATCATTGCGCTGCTAATTGCCTAGTTTGAATTCATAGCATAATCTGCCGAAATCCAAGCTACAACAAGGGGTGGCGGAGCTAGCCGTTTCAGACACAAAAACGTGTTTATTTCCGTAAAACCGGGTCTCTGGCACAAGCAAGCTCGCGGTGAGACTCGACGACAATATGTCGCCTATGTGCAAAATTTCGGATCGGTAGTTGCAATTGCGCGAATCTCCATCGAAAGAGTTTGTCCATAGACTTGCTGGTGAGTTGTAGGCCTAGCAAGGCGAGCTGCATCACTATGGGGACGGTATGTCGAGAGCATTACAAGCGGATACGCCTGCATGGGAGCCAATTTAGAAGCCTTTGCGACGTGAGCAGCAACCGCTCCAAGACGTCGCGTGGGTCACCGCTACTTGCGATTAACTTATCTGAAGTGCGTTTCAATTTCGTCCCAGCGTTGTGGTTGGATCAGTTTCCCATTGACATAGAGAACTCCCGTCCAGCATCTAGCCCTGTGCAGAAATCGATCTCGCTTGGACATCCTGCCGTCGTCGGCGATGTAGTCGCGGACGCTTCGTCGAATGCTGCGAGGAAAGACGTGACCAGCTTGCTTAAACCAACGCCTTTGATGTTGCCGAACGGCTCGAAAGAATGCTGGCGTTGGTTCATCGGCAAGAACAGAGGCAATTGGATTCAAGAAAATGCACCGGTACTCTCCGCTGGCTATCTTTGCTTTGCCTCGAGATTCGACTTCAGATGCTAAAGCATTAAAGTCAGGGATGTGCGTTTCGATCTTGACGTTTCTGCTCATAAGAAAACTCGCTCATGCTCAGGTTTCGGAATACAAATGTTACTTCACAGAACTTTGAAGTAGGTCTGTGACATACTCGGTCCAGGTCTTGCCGGCAAGGAACGCCTGTGCTTTTGCGTGGTTGAATACAGGCTCAGGGACGGCGATGTGAACGACACGATAGCCAGCGGCTGTCTTCCCTCCCGGTAGCCGACCAGTAATCGGCGTTGCGTTTCTCCCGCCATCGGCATTGTTCCCGTCATGATTCGTTTGCATGGTTTTACCGGACATTCGTTTGAATTGAGTTTCAATCGGAAGAGGCTTAGGGGGGCGGAGCTTAGAGAGAAGATTGGATGCTTACGTTAAAAGTTCATCCAAAGCACCTCGCTTCGGCTTCCTCCGGAGTTAGAAAACTGAACGTGAGTTGATTTTTCTAATTTCCTCCAGCTTGAGAGCTCGCGGTCGTAAACCGGAGTCGAGTAGCCACTGACGATGACCTTCGCCTCCAGTGCCTTGATGGTGTTTAAGAAAAGCAAATGCTCAGCGTCACTCAAGGTGAACTCGTAGAGCGGCTGCTTTTGATTTGCCAAGGTGCCATGTGGATATGGCGGATCACAGTAAAACAGGGAGTCATCGGAATCGTACTTTCTGAATAAGTCAAGAGCCGGAAGTGACTCGACGACGACTGTTCGGAATCGATCTGCTACCTCAGGAAGCCCGTCAACTGCGGAGAGGTATTTTGATATTGGCTCGGGCATTTGACGCCTAGCACGTTTGCTCGTGGCCCAGGCACTTGGCGTTAATGCCTGGCTCCCCAAGCCGCCGCGAGCTTGCCTGCACCGAACAAAGAACCAATACGCACGCTGGACAGGATCGCTAGGTTCTTTTTGCTGAACAAGTGACTCAAACTCTTTTCGACTGTACGGTGTCAGCTCACACATCTGTTGAAGCAATTTAAGTTTTTCAGGATCACGAATCACCCGAAACAGGTTGACCAGTCGAAAGTCGAGATCATTGTAAATCTCAATCTCGCTACGTTGTTTCTTCAGAAGAACGTTTGCCATCCCACCGTATGGTTCGACGTATATTCGGTGATTAGGAAAGTGTTCCAAGATCCAATTCGCATGCAAGCTCTTACCACCCATCCACGCAATTGGAGCTGCCGGCGATTTGGCAGTTTTCCAGTCCTGAGACTGGATCTCTAGTTCGTAGTTCATTGAAATTCTCGTGAAGAAGGTTTGGCTGATTCAAGTGATTCAGCTGCTTCTCCATTTACCGATCGCACGATTCCTTCTCTTGTTCGGACTACAGAAAATGCAGATACCAATTGCCAACTTAAAGAAATCACCGCAGCCTCAAAATCGTCACCGCAAAATCCAAGCAATTCCAAGGGATTCGGTCTTGATGGGTGACGGATTTATTGACGGAGAAATAGTTGCGGTAGGTTAAGGAATGTTGGTCGCAGACTTGAGTGCGTCCGTCACGCATTCGTCCCAGGTCTTGCCGGCCGTATTTTTCGTGTCTGCATAGTGGTTGTTTGCTCTTCGAAAGAATCTGCGTGGAAGATCGTGATCAGCCTGCCTGAACCATCTAGGCTGAAGCAGTTGCACGCTCGAGAAACAGCTTGCTGATGTGACATCAGTTGAGGCTGTGCATGTCGGTGCTCTAAATCGCTTCTCGCGATATTGCTGTTTTTGGCAAGCGACACATTTGGGCTTGCTCTTGGGGGTCGCACTCACACCAGATCTGAGTATTCGAAGGGATTAAACGGTTCGAGTATTCCGTCGACGGTTCCCTCAACGCAGATATATGCTTTCGCTTCGGATCCTGGGTGAGGTCCGGCCTCTTCAATTTTTAAGAGAGCTCGATGATGAATCGAACCGAATTTTTTAAGGATCATCAGGTACGTCGTGCAAACTCTTTGGATGTCGTTTATGAGAAAGAGCTCATCTTCGATCTGCTTAAGTGATTTGGTAATGTGTTCCAGAATTTCTTCTGTCTTCTCCTCTGAACTTGACCGGACTGAAACGCCATCCTTTATTTGCTTAGCAATATTCGGCAATACGTTTTTCAAGTCGAGTCGAAACACTCGAGAGAGGGATGCATGCACTTGAATGATGCCGAATACTCGCTGAAGGTGCTGATTCGTAACATTTGAATCTTCGGAATCAAGATCCACTTTGTTGAGAAGGCTTATGGCGTCCCACCTGACAGAATTAGAGTAGCACTCGCAATCCATAAACCGAGATTCGAGGAATTCGTAACGGTCGATTAAAGGAGCAACCAATGAGTCGACACCAATTATAGAGTCTTGACAGGTGTCGATATTGGGGACTTTTAAGATTAAACCGTCTTGCAAAACTTGAGATGGAGACTTTAGGTGTATTAACGTGGTTTCACGTCCCTGGAAAACTATTTGAGAGAACATCGTTGAGAAATTTGTTTTATCGATATTTGTTTCAGTGACCATTTGAGATGATTTGCTGTAAGGGGTTGGGCGTCTAAATTAGGTTAATGTGACGGTTGTGAATCACACACGAGTCTGTTTTAGCGATGTTCCTGATAAATCTTTTTCTCTTTGCATCCAAACGGCTCTGAGAGTGATTTTGCGGATTTCGATCCACGGAGTCGTGCTGTAGTTCGTAGCTATCTTCAGGAGAGATCAGCTGATTCTAGTGAATCATCTGCTTCTTCATTTACCGGTCTAATTGTTCCTTTTATCGCTCGCATGTCCGAGGATGCCAGAACAAATCTGAGTTAGATGTTCTGACGTTCTGGGAAGCAAACGCTCCCAAACCTTCGCAAGTGATTCATTTGCGGAGACATGTGTGTGGTGAGGGTCATGGATTGGTGGACGTAGACTTGAGAGTGTCGGTTATGAATTCGGTCCAAGTCTTACCGGCTAGCAATGCTTGGACTTTGGCGTGTCGGAACACTTGGTCAGGGACGGCCACATGAACAATGCGAAAACCTTTGGAAGGCTTACCATTGGCTTCGCGACCGTTCTTGATCTTCAATGAGTTGTCGTCGCCGGATGTTGCTCGCTTATTCATCGCACTGGTTCTCATTCGGTTTTGGGATTGTGGTTGGCAATACGATGCCACTGGTAAAAGGTGGTTCCTTGAGCAACGATGGCACGTTGGATCGTTTCCATTCCATACGTCGCCCCGCTACTAAAGTGCCTCTCATCCCACTTGGACCGAAACAGACCGCTACTGCGAAACAGGCGGTCAATCTGGGCAACGCATGGCCCACACCAGAAAGCCAGGAGACGACACAGGCTGAGATCGGCTTGACTTTGATTGCCGTTGAACTCGCGGGAACTTCCACCCCAAAGCTCGCGGAACTTATCTCCGTTGCGGGCTGCCATTGCCCTATTAAGCACAGCGTGGTCCGACGCACAGGATGGGGCGGCAGGCAGCGGAATGCTCTTGTCGAGATCCCCGGGGTCGTCAAAAAATAGCCTCAGAATATCGGCTATCGCGTCCGTCGCATCACGAATGCGGAGATCACCGTCGATCGTCAGCGTGGTGATGGTGAAGAACCGCCCCGAGCTGTAAATTTCGATTTCAGGATCTGACCGCCGACGACTGGGGAAGAATGAGTCAATCGTTGCAATGGCCTTCAATCCCGTACCCGATGGCGATACTTCAGTGTAGGTTGGCAAAAAGTCGCGGATCTCATCCGCTGTAACCGACAGGTTGCCAGTGGTGGGGTCTCGACAGTCGTCCAGGTCGACCCCGATGAAGGGATCGTCCATGGTAAAAACGAACCCGATTCCATCCAGCTCATCCAGGTGCTTCGAATACGTCAGGATAGCGTTGTCGATGCCCGACCATGTCGAGCGGTCTTTGACGCTCGCGAAGCGTCTTGACTTCGGATTCACAGGAACCTTTCGCCGGCGTCCGCCGCATTGATCCTGCACGTACTTCCAGCAGACCCATTGATCGAAACGTCGCAGCTTCGCCGGAACGGCGTTGACATCAATGGAAGGTTTGTTGCTGACGGCTGACATTGTTGGATGTACTTTAATTGGTTTGTCTTCATGGTTCTCTTTCTCTCTACCCTGTGAATTACTTGATTTACTCTGCTGTGAAATATTGTTCTCATGGTTCATCTTTGTTTCCACTTCTTCTTCGGCATGAAATTGTTTTAGATCTGACACTTGAGATTTGAAGCCAAAGCTTCGCACATCGCTGGCACCGGTTTTCCCAAGGCGTTGACCGCATTGGATCGGAACCGGGTTACCGATAATTCTGATACGTTCCAATCATGGGACTTTCTCGTTCGCTTGAAACCAAAGAAAGAACCCCACCAGCCGCAGGGGCTGATGGGGTTCAGTGGACGTATCAACTACGCCAGTAGGTCATCTTTGGTGACGTTGCCGGAATCAGGAAGGTCAGGGAGGCTCGGTGCAGCGACCCGAAACCGTCGCGTGCAATTGGTCCGTGTTTAACAAAGACGTGCACCAACTCTAGGCCAACAGGCCGTCTTCAGGTGGATCACTGTACCCAGGAATTGGAAGAGGAGATGGAGCTTCGTGTTTCGGCGAAACAGAAGGTATCAACTTTTTCTGCCTAGCGATCTCAAGCCCCGAAACTGGAGGATCTGGAAGCAATAGGTTCCTTCGATCTTCCTCGGTAAGATGTGGATTTACGAGCGTGCCAAAGCCGTATTTGCAAAGACGCTCGTTTAAGTGAGATGCATATTCTGACCGTTTATCCTCCCAAGCCATTTGCTGTTCGAGTTCCGTCATTTCAATGTAGGCTGCAACATCAAATTCGCTCCAATCTAGAGCCATCTCAAAGAGAGTACGAGCGTGGGTACGCCAAACGCCCATAACAGCGTGGCCAGCTTTTCGGACATTTAGAACATTTTTGTTTTTCGACAGTTCATTCAAGAACCGATCGTTCACGAGTTTTTTTGCAAGGATTCTGCGAGAAGGAAGTGGCGAAATTCCGATGCCCTTCGCGATGGAGTTTGCAACCTGCATCGCAGCATCGGGAACCAGGTCAATGATGTCCTTGTCGATCCAACCCACTCGCATTCCATTGGGGCGATACACGGTTCGTGATTCCACATATTCTTGGGACGCTTGACCCTCGTCGGCGTTGCCATCGACTTGGTCGTACACTGTATGGGCTGAATAGCCCAATAGGTCCAAGGGGACAAGATTTGGATTTTCTGCATGATCACGGATGTTCTCCACTTCAAGATGAACTCTGTGGCTTACCAATGCCGTTCGCAGTAGATCGGCAAATGCTTCGGTTGGACTGTTGTTGAGTGATTCGAGTCTTTCTCGCTGCAATAGTTCCTCGTAGGCATCTTGAGCCTTGGCCCAGTGTTCTTCTGCTTCTTCCGGCGAGCAAGCATCGTGATCAAGTGCAAACTGGAGAAACATGTCGATTCCAGTCAACACATTGTTGCTTGAGTCTTTGATGCGATTCGGCACAGCGACTCCTGCATCAAAATACACTCCTTCTTCTGCGTAACTGTATAGATCATTGAACCTGCCTGCGCCCCACGCTAAGTATGAATACATCACATGAGCAAAGCTACCTCGACTTGCAAGTTCTTGAAGGTTATCAAATCTGTTCGGACGTGGTCCCTCGAGTGCACGGGAAAATGTTGCTTTATCAACAGGCAGGCACACCATGCGATTCCGAAGTGAGTCTAGACCGTCTGGCAACTGCTCTCCCGTTATAAACGCCAGTCCACGTGGACGATCACTTGGTCGCATGCCTCCGGTGCCACCGCATCTGTCCTTCGCGGCGCCGTTCACGATGGAACGGATAAGGTTTTCAGCTTTCTGAGCTTCCGGGCCTCCGTTCCTTGCGCCAGGCATCTGGACATAGTCGTCTAATACGACCGGGCTATTGCCGCTACTTGAAAACCTAGCTCGAAGAGCATTCTCGGTTGACTTAAATGAGGCGAAATGGTGGTCACGGGGATTGGGCACATGAAACGACAAGAGTAACTTCGCAAACGCACTCTTCATGACGCCGGTGGAACCGTGCATAAAGACGGCGAAGCTAGGGTCTTTTATGCTGCTGAAGAACAGGGCACCTAATGCTGGATAAGTAACCGACGGATCACCTGCGAGTAGCAGATCAAAGACTGCGTCGATGTCGCCACGAAGCTCTTCGACGGAAGGAGCTTGTGAGAGCTGATA
>TARA_R110002073_G_scaffold331637_5_pt1 | contig 12426 bp, 12 predicted proteins | sample TARA_R110002073 | Tara Oceans TARA_R110002073 (sample SAMEA4397174) | marine metagenome | biome: Polar Biome; feature: [DCM] deep chlorophyll maximum layer (ENVO:01000326); material: water (ENVO:00002006), including particulate matter (ENVO:01000060) such as... | depth 40 m
CCCCGCAAGGCCGACGCCGCATCATGCCCATCGTCCCGCGTGGCACCGCGCTGCCCGCTCGCACGAATCGCCGCTTGACCGTGGGGGACACCCAAGAAACGATGGCGTTATCCCTTGTCGAAACCGCAGGGGTCAAACGTGACGATTGGCATTCCTTGGGACGCTATGATTTCAAAATCGATCCGATCGCGCATGGTCAAGAAAGTCGCTATCGAATGATTGGATTCGAGGTGAACGTCAACGGAATGTTGGTCGTTCGCGCGCAAACCCCGGGAACGCCGGGCAGCACCCGGCTCGGCACCCTGCCTAAACCGATGCTGAGCGAAGAAGAGATCGCCACCTGGACCCGCTGGGTCGACAAGTTCGATTGACCTGTTGCGTCAAGCCAAGCTACGGAAACAGCCTTGCTACGGAAGAAGCATTGCCACCAGCATTCCGAAAGCGGTTGCAAACGCGACGGTCAACGACAAACTGATCGCGTGCAGTATCCAGTAACCGAGTCCTCGCATGCCTCGCGACGCCAGCAAGTAGATCAACGACGCCAGCGGCCAAGTCAGAAAAAAGACAAATTGAAGACTCCAGGGACGTGGCCGCGACCGCAGATGCGAATCGATCCAAAACCACATGGTCGCTGAGGTGGCAAACCCCAGAGCACACAAAAGGCCTAGCAGCCCATTGGTCTGTGTGACAGCTTGCATTGCCCCCGAGCACGCCGCCATCACGTAGAGTGCGACCACGGCAAACCGGCGATAGACAATCCGGCTGTGATGAAGTGACGCCAATGGATTTGCTGCGATAGCCATCCGAGAATCTCCCAAGGAACAAGGGAAACGACGCGAGACACGTCAGCGAGTCATTGTAACAAGCCGCCCAAGCAGCCGCTTAGTAAGAAAGTGGGGCGTCGTCTATCGCCCCTACTCAGCAAAGCGACATCAATTCGACAACACCACTGCGATCAAAACGATCACACCTCCAGCACGGCGTACGGCCTCGCAACGATCACGCCGTGATTTTCCGGCGGCAAACAAAGTGCATAAAGTGTTTCGTCAGAAAGACTTAGGACACACCGAAAAATTCTCGCCCAAAAAAGTTTCACGATCATGTTTCACGGCACGATCGTAGCATCTAAAGAGGAATGAGATCTTGAGTCGGGGTTTGACTTAAGAGAGAAACAATTTTGGGGAGTTCGAAGAAGATGTTTTCAATCACAAAATGGATCGCGGTTCCCGCAATCGCAGCCTGTTTTGCCCTTGCTGCGGACACCTCAACTGCGGAAGCCGGAAATGGATTCTTGCGGGTTGGGGGCCTCCATATCTCTGTAGGGGGAAATGGATACGGTCATGGGCACTATCAACATTACACGCCGCGTTACGGCAGCTCGTACCGCTCGTATTATGGCGGGTACCATGGTGGCTACGGACATGGCTATGGTCACGGTTATTACCACGACACCAGCCACTACGATTACCATCCCACGGAAATTATCCGTCATGGCAACCACTATCACGTCCAACCGGGGCATTACGATTGGCACCAAACCGGTCACTGGCACCACTAGTGCCTCGCCCCCAAAGGACTACAAAAAAACGGCACGCCTGAAAGGGCGTGCCGTTTTTTAATGCATCGATTTCTGCTTGCTGACTACCAAGGTCCGCGGACGTAGTAGACACCAAATTGATCGGTGTGACTTGGCCAGCCGGGAGTCGCATAGAAGCTGCCGGGGGCTGCGGCACCGGGATAATTTGCATTACGTCCGTACTGGTGATGCACGGGATACATCAAGTTTTGGCTGACGCCCCACGACAACGTTTGCCGCATGTGGGCGGTCGGTGGCACGACTAGAGCCAAGGGTTGGCCATAGTTTTGATGGTAGTAGGGGCCGTGCCAGGGTCGATCCATGGCAAAGTTTTGATTCCAAATGTGTGTCACGGCGTAGGGGTCCCCTGCGGTCGCATTGCTTTGAACTGCGCCACAAAGGGTCGCCACTAAACCAGCAGCAAGGACAAGTCGTTGAATCATGATTCATTCCCAAAAATAGGAGGTGCGAGTGTCGGGCTGTGTGTTTTCTCGGCAGCCCCCCAAAAATCGTTAGCGAGGAATCCGCAGATAGTTCCAATAAACATTGCTGGCCGCCTGTTTGACGGGCGGGTACCAATAGGTGGCTCGCGTGCGGTTCATTCCTCGTCCATTGTCATAATAGTTGTGGAATCGATCCTTGTGCGCGTAAAGCATTTCTTGCGGGTAAAACGGCTGATACGTGTAGAAGGTATGCCCGACATTCGGCGGTACCGGCACAGGTGACAGGTACATTTGAGCGTTAGCCCGGTTTGCATTGCCCTGGGTATAATAGTTGTAAAACAGGTCAGGAGTGCCGTACTGACGCTGGATCCCCACCCCACCGACGTAGCCGTCGCTGCTGACGATATCGCCGGCGTATTGAGTGTTTCCACCGACTTGAGTATTTCCACCGACCACTTCGTCGCTGACGACATGGGAGCTGACGATGCGTTCACCGCGACCAAAGTGTTGGGCGGAAGCCGTTTGGTTCATGACCGCGACCATGGCAAGTGACGCCATGGCTGCGATTCCGAGCATGGTTTGACGTTTCATCCTACGGTTCCTCCGACGAACCCAATCTAATTTTCACGTGCGGTAGCCCAGGACAAACTCGACGAGGGCCAATGGGGGGTCTGGCAATGCAACTCATTTCCAGAAAGATTCCTACGTCATTGTAATTCGGGCTAAATCCCTTGCCTTCATGATTTTTTGCTCACTTGCTCGCCCAGCTCCGCGTGATCAGCGGTTTCGCTGCGATGGCTTTGATCGCTATAACCCCTTTACCGGTGCAGAATCTTCCGAGATTGCCCTATCGAGCGAATCAGCTGTAAAGCGTACAAATTACGCAGGTTGACGAGGCAAGAATGCCGAAGAAGAAGCAGCGATCGAACTTCCGGATCGATCTTCCCGACGGCTGGCGGTTGCCGTTAAACAGAGAAATTCAACTCCGATTCGAAAATCCGCAGGACTGACCAAAAGGACTTCAAGGCGTGGCCAAACGGCAAAAACGAAACTCATCTTCGCAATCCAGCCGAAAAGGCACTTCCAAAAACAACGGCGAAAGCAACGGATCTCTGTTTGACGCGGTCGATGACCAATTGCTGACGTCGATCCCGCTGCGGCAAGCCGCGCAATCACGGTACCTCAACTATTCGTTGTCGGTGATCACCAGCCGGGCGTTGCCGGACGTGCGTGACGGGTTGAAGCCGGTCCAGCGGCGAATTCTGTACACGATGAACCAACAAGGTCTCAACGCGACCGCGAAGCACCGTAAATGTGCCAAGGTCGTCGGGGACGTGATGGGTAATTACCACCCCCACGGTGACAGTTCGATCTACGAAGCCTTGGTACGAATGGCGCAAGCGTTCTCGCTTCGTATGCCGCTGATCGACGGCAGCGGAAACTTCGGCAGCGTCGACGGCGACAACGCGGCGGCGATGCGGTACACCGAGTGCCGCATGACTCCGATCGCCAACGAGGTGCTGGCCGACCTGGCCACTCGCACGGTCGCCTTTAAACCCAACTATGACGGCAGCCGCGAAGAACCTGTCGTATTGCCCAGCCGCGTCCCCAATTTGTTGGTCAACGGCGCCACGGGAATCGCCGTCGGGATGGCGACCAACATTCCGCCGCACAACCTTAAAGAGGTTTGCCAGGCGCTGTTGAAACTGCTTCGCGATCCCGAGATCAAAGACTACCAACTCGTCGCCAACGATGCGGTCCAAGGCCCGGACTTTCCCACCGGCGGCGAGATTACCAATACCAAGGAAGAGCTCCGCGAGATCTACAGCACCGGTCAAGGCACGATCAAGCTGCGTGGCACCGCCGAGCTGAACTCAAAAACAAAAGGCAGTCCGGTACTGCAGATCACCTCGATTCCGTTCGGGGTCAACAAGTCGGCACTGGTCGAGCGGATCAACGAGATCATCTACTCGGGCAAGCTGCCGTTGGTGATCGAAGCACGCGATTTGTCAACGGACGAAATTCGCGTCGACTTGATGTTGAAAAAAGGGGCCGACGAAAACAAAGTCCTCGCCTACTTGTATCGGCACACCGATTTCCAAAAGAACTTTAACGTCAACATGACGTGTCTGGTTCCCACCGAAAATCCAGAGGTGGGCGCCCCCAACCGCTTGGGACTCAAGGAGATGCTTTGGCACTTCTTGCATTTTCGATTGGAAGTTTTGACCAAGCGGCTCGAGAACGAACTGAACGCGTTACTGCGGCGGATCCATATTCTCGAAGGCTACGCACTGATCTTCGATGCTTTGGACGAGATCATTCGGATCATCCGAAAATCCGAAGGCAAGGCCGACGCGGCAATGAAAATCATGAAACGGTTTCCCGCAGCCAAAGGGGGGCTCGATGAAGAGCAAACCGATGCGATCTTGGAACTGAAATTATATCGTTTGGCCCGACTCGAGATCGATTTGATCATGAACGAGTTAAAGGACAAGCGAAAACGAGCCAACGAGATCAAGAAACTGCTGGACGAAGATTCGAAAGACAACTACCAATCGGGACGCTGGACGATCGTCCGCACCGAGATTGAATCGTTGATTGACGCTTACAACAAAGACCCGTTTGCGAGACGACAATCCAAGATCAATACCGTCGCCGAAGAAATCGAGTACGCCGCCGAAGACTTTATTGTCGCCGAAGATTGCCACGTCATGGTGACCAAAGACGGTTGGGTGAAGCGACAAAAACAGATTGCCGATCCGAGCAAGAGTCGGCTGCGTCAGGGCGACGAAGTGCTGACCTGCGTTTCAGGTAACACCGTTTCGTCGATTGGATTTTTCTCGTCGCTTGGTGTTTGTTACACCACCCGCATGATCGACATTCCCGCGTCGACGGGGTTTGGCGAACCGATCCAAAAGTTGTTCAAACTGAAGGATGGCGAACACATCATTGCGGCGATGTCGTTTGACCCACGCGTGATCGGCGACATTCAAGAGGACCCGAAAAGGCCGGACTTGTGTCCGCACACCCACGCCTTCGCGGCGAGTTCCAACGGATTCGCACTTCGCTTTGGCTTAGCCGGTTTTGCCGAACCCTCCACGCGAAGTGGTCGCCGGTTTGCTCGCGTGGCCCCCGGAGCGTCGATCATCGACGTCGTGGCGATCCACGGCAGCGAAGTGATCCTCGCCGTTTCAGAAAACTGTCGAGCGATGGTCTGTGCTGCCGAAGAAATCAATTACTTGTCCGGTGCGGGCAAGGGAGTCACGTTGATCCGCTTGTCGAGCGACGACCGATTGCTCGGCTTCAAACCCTCGACAGGCGATCGGGATCTGATGACGGTTCAAACCAATCGAGGAGCGAAGAAGACGATCTCGACGGCCAAATACCGCGTTACCTCGCGTGGCGGCCGTGGCACCGAGATTCAAAAGAACGGCAAGATTGCCGAGATCGTAACTCCTCCACCCGCTGCACCTGAAACGTTCGACGAAAACTGAATATGAGTACTGCAACCAAAACTTACAGTGCGAAGGATATCGTTGCCCTCGAAGGTCTCGATCCTGTTCGCAAACGTCCCGGCATGTATATCGGCGGCGTGGGAATGGCCGGACTTCACCATTTGATTTGGGAAGTCGTGGACAACTCGGTCGACGAAGCGATGAACGGTCACGCGACCGAGATCACCGTGACGCTGCACAAAGGCGGCTCGAGTGTGACCGTTAGCGACAACGGCCGCGGTATCCCCGTGGACAAACACCCCAAAACCAAAAAGCCAGCACTCGAAATGGTGCTGACGGTGCTGCACGCAGGCGGCAAATTTGACGGCGAGAACTACAAAACGGCGGGCGGATTGCACGGGGTCGGTGCGTCGGTCGTCAACGCGTTGTCCAAAGAACTGACGGCCGTGGTCCGCCGCGACGGCGCCCAGTACCGGATGATGTTCGAGCGAGGCGTTGCCAAGACGGGACTGCAAAAGTTGAAAGGGGCCGTTCGTGGCACCGGAACCACGATCACGTTTAGCCCCGACCCCACGATTTTCCCCAAAGTCGATTTCGATAGCGAAACCATTCGCACCCGATTGGAAACCGCCAGCTTCCTGCATCGCGGCGTCAAGGTCACCTACATTGACGAAGTCGCGGGCACCAAGGTCACGTACCTGCACGAGCAGGGAATCGTCGATTACTTGGCCAAGGTGCTGAAGGATCGCTCGGCGCGTCCGATACACGAATCGCCCTTCACGCTGCGAAAGGACGACGATATTCGTATGGAGTTGACGCTGCAGTGGACCGAATCGACCGACGAACATGTCCGCAGCTACGTCAACGGGATTCCCACCGGCAACGGCGGTACACACGAGAACGGATTCCGCAGCGGGCTGAACAAAGCGGTTCGTAATTACATCGACACACACAGTTTGACACCACGCGGCGTGAAGATCTCGCATGAAGACATCCGTGAAGGGATGGTCGCGATCGTGTCGATCTTTATCGCGGAACCCCAATTCCAAGGGCAAACCAAAGACCGCTTAAACAACCCCGAAGTCCAACCGTTGGCCGAAGCGGCGATCCGACCGGCGTTGGAACAGTGGATGAACAACAATCGTTCGATCGCGGATTCGATCATCGCTCGTATCATCGCTGCGGCGAGGGCACGCGCGGCATCGCGAGCCGCGTCGGATGCGGTCTCGCGTAAAGGTGGTGCCAAACGGACGATGTTGCCTGGTAAGCTGAGCGATTGCTTGGCGAGCGGAAAAGGCAACTCGGAATTGTTCATCGTCGAAGGTGACTCTGCAGGCGGCAGCGCCAAACAAGGCCGTGATCGAAACAATCAAGCGATTCTGCCGCTGCGGGGAAAGGTGCTGAACACCGAGAGCGCAACGCTGAAAAAGATCGTCGAGAACAAAGAAATCCAAGACATGGTTGCCTCGCTGGGCTGTGGTATCGGTCCGAACCTAAACCTGTCATCGCTGCGTTACCAAAAAATCATCCTGCTGGCTGATGCCGACTCGGATGGACATCACATCACGACGCTGTTATTGACCTTCTTTTATCGGCATATGCCCGCGTTGATCGCCGACGGTCATCTGTTCATCGCCGTTCCACCGCTGTATCGCATTGATATCGGCAAAGAAACCTATTGGGCGAACGACGAAGAGCATCGCGAGCAGATTTTGGCCGAGCATGCCAAGCGAGCCAAACCCGAGATCACACGATTTAAAGGTCTCGGCGAAATGATGCCCAAAGTCCTTTGGGAAACAACGTTGAACCCCAAGACGCGTCGTCTACTAAAAGTCGAAGTCGACGATCAACTTGAGACCGATCGAGTGATCAGCGACTTGATGGGACGCGATGCATCCGCTCGTTTCCGATTTATCATGGAACGCGCCGAAGACGCCGAAGAAATCGACGTGTAACAAATTTCGGGTTAGCACCACCGCGAGGGGGGCCTCGCGGTGTACCGCTAGCAGCCGATTAATGACGGGTTCCCGTCAACAAATCCTGCTCGGCATCGTCGTTTTGAATCCACCGCAGCTTGGCGGTGCGGCGGCGGCGATGCCCATTAATAGGGTGAGAGGTTCGTGAAACACGCCTCCAGATGTTGCGATCATGATATTTCGTTCATCGTAGCATCGCGTGTTTCAACATGTCGCGTTTGAAACCAACTGCGGCCGTCAAGGAATCGCTTGACGACGAATCGATCATGAATCAGGACGCAGCATCAATCTTGCTGCGATTTCCTCGTTTGACACCCTACCATCCAGGAGCAATCCCGATGTTTAAGAAGATTTTATTTGCAGGCGTGTTCGTTCTAGCCGGCGTTGTGATGACAAGTAGCGCGGATGCGGCCAACGGTCGTTATTCACGTCACAGCGGCCACCATCACGGCAGCCACCACCGTGGACACCATGGCATCCACCACAGCTATCGGGCTCCGGTGCACCATGGACATCACTACGGGTCTCATTATCGGGCTCCGTATCGATCGTATTACGGTGGCGGATATGGCTACCCGTCTTACGGACGTTACGGAGGCTACGGTTATCGTGGCGGATCCGGCATCTCGATCGGACGTGGCGGTTTCTCGCTGTACCTAGGACGCTAAGTCCAACCTTCCCAGTGGAGAACAATTGTCCTCAACGGTTCACTTTTCTGAGCCAGTTCCGCCAGCGGAACAATTGAGACAATTGTTCTACAATGGGCGACGAAAGTCGTCTAAAGAGTACGGTTTGTACCGGCAACATGACGCTACCTGTGAGCCGACGGCACTAGCCGCGGGCCTGTCAAATTTGAATGTAACATGCCTGCGGTTAGCGCCAAATGCCATCTACCTTGACACTAACCAGGTGGGTTTTAAAGCGAAGCGGCGCGCCCCGCCCGGTCTTTGGGCTACAACATCAACTTATGAAATAGCACGTCCTTCGGCGCTGGCCTATTTACACCCATCCGCGCTGTTTCAACCGACAGCATCGGCAATCTGCCGGATCGCTTCGATCACGGCATCGACTTCTTCACGGGTCGTGGCCGCCGATCCACTGATCCTTAGTGTTCCGCCCGGTGCACTGCCGATCGGATCATGGATCAATGCGGCACAGTGCAAACCGGCTCGTGTTTCAATCGAAAATTGAGCATCCAGAATCGCCGATAGATCGGTCACGGCAAAACCGTCGATCGCGAGACTGACGATTGGCAATCGCCCCGGCTTGCCAAACACGCGGATCGACTCGATAGCTCGGAGCCCTTCATTTAATTGCCTCGCAACCGTTTGCAGCGTCTCGCTGTAGACCGCTTCGTCGCGGGCAGCGATCTGTTTGATCGCCACATCCCAGCCAGCAATCGCTGCGACGTTCAAATTCCCCGGCTCTAGCTTCGCTGGCATTGACGTCGGCATCTCCAGCGACTCGGATTGGCTGCCGGTGCCACCAAACACGCTGGCGTTGATTTGGTCGTGCCAGGCAGGCGAAACATACAAAAATCCCGTTCCTTGCGGTCCCCCACCGCCCTTGTGTCCCGGTGCCGCCAACAGATCAATGCCGCACGCTTGCACATCGATCGGTAGATAGCCAAACGATTGAGCCGCGTCGCACAAAAAGGCAGCAGAGTGGGTAGCCGAACGACGTTTTTTCAATCCGCAGCCGATCGCTTGAATTGGTTGCTCGGCGCCGGTGACGTTGCTAGCCGACGTGACTGCCACTAAGCGAGTCGCATCGGTAACGGCATCAAGCACGTCGTCGGCACGCACCACACCATCGCGATCACAGTCGACGATTTTGAGCGTGACATCACGAGTCGCGGCAAGATGCGACAGCGGTCGCAGCACGCTGTTGTGTTCCGCAGCCGTGGTCACGACATGGTCCCCATCGCGAACGATACCCGCGATCGCCGCGTTGATCGCCTGAGTCCCATTACTGAAAAACGCGATACCCTCGGCCGCAGGACTTCCGATCAAACGCGAGATTCCAAGCCGAGCCGAACGTAGGATCGCATCCGCCCGGTTCGCCGATTGATATTGGCCACGTCCCGACGCAGCGCCACAATCGCGAGCATAGCGATCCATCGCATCAAGCACGTCTGAATGCTTCGGCCACGACGTCGCTGCGTGATCCAGATAGATTCGGCCACGCGACATCATGAGTCATCCCTCACTTCGAGTTCATCCGCTGCTGAGTCGGCGACTGAATCCGTCGGATGCACCCACAGGGTCGTGCCATCGGTGAACGTTTCACGTTTCCAAATCGGCACATCGGTTTTGATTTGGTCCATCAACCAGGGCAGTGCGGCAAACGCCTGTTTGCGATGAGCACTGCTGCAACCGAGCACCACGCTCGCTTCGCCCACCGGGACTTCACCCAGCCGATGGACAATGACGATTTTGCACAAGTGAAACCGCTCGATTGCTTCGGTGGCCAATCGATTTAACTCGGCAAGCGCCATCGGCTGATGAGCTTCATAAGAGAGCAGGCTGGTGACGCGATCGCCTGTGATTCGCCGCGTTACTCCGTAGAACCACGCATGGGCTCCGACATCAGGATCGGCGATTATTGACAACAGCAACCCATAATCGATCGGATCCTCGGTCAAATTAACGTAACAGTCCGACATCACAATCAACCGCCACTGACCGGTGGAATGATCGCAATCTCTTTTGCCGCCCCAAGCGGCTGAGTGTTTGCCACATAACGGTTGTCCAGCGCCACCCGGCACGATGCCAGCAACGTTTTCGTGGGCGGGACGCGCTGAGCGACTTCGCGAAGCACATCGGCAGCGGTCGCGTCGCTCGCCACGTTAATGAGAAGCGAATCGGTATCCGCGGCATCACGGATGGCGGCAAACAGTAGGATCTCGCGCTGCATAAGGCAAATGTGCGTGTCGGTAGAGTGATTTTGCATCCCAGGCGTATGCATCACGGGCGACAGTGCCGATGCACCATGGCTGCCGTTAAATCGGAAACAAACTCGATGTCATGAGCATGTTGGGACAACAAATGATCCGCGCCGTCCAACGAAACCAACGAACACAACGGTTTGCTCTGCGCGGGATCGGAATTTTCTGTCTCAGAAGCTTCCGTCTGATTGATCAGCGACATGATCCGCAGTGCATGATCGAAGCCGACGGTTTGGTCCACGGGTGAATGCAGGACCATCGTGGGAATACGAATGTTGGCAATCAAATCAGGCAGCCGGTGGCTGCGAAAATCATCGACCATTTGCGAATCAATCTGCCATCGGTAGCCACCGATTGAAACTTCGCCTTCGCCATCTTTCTCGATTGCGGGGTTCATTCGCAACAGCAGCGAGGCAAGATGAGACGTGTCACTTGGTGCCGCCAACGCGATCACGCAGCCGAGTTTTTTTTCCGCAGCCGGGGAACTGTCTTTGGATGGGAGTGACGAACATTCACTGGCGACGGCCAACGACGCCGCTCCACCGAAACTGTGTCCCATCAACGCATGCACGTCGCCCACTTCGGAATCCGCAAACGCGATCGCCGCCTTCAAGTCGGCCACATTGGTCGAAAAGTTTGTCTGCGAGAAATCACCGCTGCTGCCGCCGAGGCCGGTCATGTCGTAGCGAAGCACCGCGATGCCGCGCTGAGCGAGGGCTCGCGAGATTCGCACGATCGCCTTTAAGTCTTTGTTGCAAGTGAAACAATGACTCAGCACCAACACGGGCACGGCGGCGGTGGTATCGGGTCGGTCGATGATGCCCGCTAATTCAAACCCCGCGCCGCCCGCGAATTTGACACGATAGGATTTGCGACTCATTGCTTAGTTCGTGTTGGGTGCGGTGATGCGACCGCCACGGAATGCTTCGGCCATCGCCATCGGCACCTTGGCTTCAGCCAAAACCAACTGCGAACGATTCTCGGCGACCTTGGCTTTCATTTGTTGCTCTTCGGCAATCGCCTCGGCACGTCGACGTTCGGCCTGGGCACGTGCCACGCGAGTGTCCGCTTCGGCTTGATCACTTTGCAATCGGGCGCCGATGTTTTCGCCAACATCGATGTCCGCAATATCGATCGAAACGATTTCAAACGCGGTTTGCGCATCCAGTCCACGCGACAGCACCACGCGAGTGATCATGTCAGGATTCTCGAGCACTTTGAAGTGGTCGGTGGTCGAACCGATCGAGCTAATGATGGCCTCGCCAACACGCGCGATCACGGTATCTTCGGTCGCTCCGCCGATCAATTGTTCGATATTGGTTCGCACGGTCACACGGGCTCGCACCCGAAGTTCGATTCCGTTCTTGGTGATCGCACTGAGCGTGGTCTTTCCGGTTCGACTCGGGTCGGGGCAATCGATGACTTTTGGATAAACACTCGTTTGCACCGCGTCCAGAACATCACGTCCGGCCAAATCGATGGCAGCCGCCTGGTCGAAATCCAATGGAATCTCGGCGCGATGAGCCGCGATGATTGCGTGAATCACATTCATCACGTTCCCCCCCGCCAAATAGTGGGCTTCCAATCGCCGAGTGCTGATCCCGTCGCGACGCGAAATGCTTAGCCCCGCTTGAGCCGACATGACTTTGGCCTGCACGATGACGTTTGGATTGACCTTCGTGAAGTGCATCCGAATCAAGCTCATCAAGCTGACGTCGGCAACCGACATGTACGCTTGGAACCATAGTTTTCCGTAGCGGATAAAGAAGAATCCCAGGATCGCAATCAGGAAGAGCACAAACAGCGCGATCGCCAACCAAACCACATTCATCGGCTTTTGCCCGAGCAATTGCCAATTTGCCAGCGGCAATGCAAAACCAACAGGGGCAGCTTCGGCAGCAGCGGAAAGGACGGGCGACAGCATCATGACGCTCACAACATTCGAAGGGACAGACGGAGGACTCGCCAATACGAGTCGATTTGCCCCTTGATCATAAGGCACCCCACGTCCAGTGCAAGTAATGGGAGC
>TARA_R110002073_G_scaffold22170_3_pt1 | contig 12425 bp, 10 predicted proteins | sample TARA_R110002073 | Tara Oceans TARA_R110002073 (sample SAMEA4397174) | marine metagenome | biome: Polar Biome; feature: [DCM] deep chlorophyll maximum layer (ENVO:01000326); material: water (ENVO:00002006), including particulate matter (ENVO:01000060) such as... | depth 40 m
GGCCGGCGAGCCAGAGGACGAGCCCCGGGATCCAGAGCTGGAGGCCAAGGCCCACAGCGGCGCCAAGCGTGCCAATGGCGATGGCGGCCGTTCTGGGCGCGCCTGCCATCAGGATCGGCTCGGTCAGTGCGCGATGCAGGGGGATTTCGTAGCCTTCAGTCACTGGACGAGCGCTCCGCCGCCAAAGCTGAAGAAGGTCAGGAAGAAGCTCGTCGCCGCAAAGGCGATGGACAGGCCAAACACGATCTGGATTAGCTTGCGCATGCCGCCGGACGTTTCACCGAATGCCAGTGTCAGCCCGGTCAGTGTGATGATGATCACCGCAACAATGCGCGCGACAGGACCTTCAATCGAGGTCAGGATCTGGTCGAGCGGGCCCTCCCAGGGCATGCCCGATCCGGCGGCATGGGCAGGTGCGGCAAGCGCCATGCCTAGTGCGATGCAGCTTGCGACCTGAACCGCCCGGTTCGCTGCTTTGATGTGATTGTAGAGGTTCATGTCATGTCTCCTTGCGTGACGAGAGAAAAGGAGCGGGAAACGAGCGGCTCGGTCTGGTAGCCGTCGCCATCGAAACCCGAGACGCGCAGCGCCTCTTCGATCCGGCGCTGGCCGCCCGCGCGGCTCATGAACACGACGACATCAATCGCCTCGGCTATCAGGTCGAACGGGGCGCGGCTGCTCGCTTCGAGCGTCAGCTGCTCCAGCCGTCGCAAGGCGCCGTAAGCCGAGTTGGCATGCAGCGTCGTGATGCCGCCGGGATGGCCCGTGTTCCAGGCCTTGAGGAGATCGAGCGCTTCAGCGCCTCTGACCTCGCCGACAATGATCCGGTCAGGACGCAGACGCAGGGTCGACCGCACCAGCTGTTGCAGGCTGGCGCTGCCGCGATGGGTTCGTAGCTGAACACGATTGCGCGCAGCGCAGCACAGTTCCCGCGTATCTTCGAGGATCACAATACGGTCGTCCTGGAAGGCCGGCTCTGCAAGCAGCGCGTTCGTGAATGTGGTCTTGCCCGAGGAGGTCCCGCCCGCGATCAGAATGTTCGCGCGGTTTGCGACAGACTCCCTGAGCGCCGCGCAGAGGGCAGGGGACAGGGCGCCCTGGTCGACATAGTCGCCGAGCTCGAACGGTGTTGTCGCCGGTTTGCGAATGGAGAAGCAGGGCGCTGTCGAGACAGGGGGCAGAAGCCCTTCAAACCGCTCGCCGCTGCCGGGAAGTTCGGCAGAGACAATCGGCGAGGCGCGGTTTGCGGCTTCTCCGACACCAGAGGCGACGAGCCGGATAATGCGTTCGCGATCAGAGGCGTCGAGCGTGTGCTCGGAGACCACGACACCGATACCGGCTTTCTCGATCCAGACAGACCCATCCGGGTTGGCCATGATTTCGATCGTATCGGCGGCATCCAGGGCATTACGGATGACCGGACAGAAGGCCGTGCGCAGCATGGCGGTCCGGCGGCTGTCTGTTTCCTGAGCGTGTCCCGCGATTGCCATGGGGCAGGGCCTTTCTGTCTGGTCAGGTCAAACCTCTCAGATCAGATGGCGAAGGGGCAGTCGGACTGTGGGCCAGAGTGTGCAAGGCCGTGCGAGCAGAAGACGTGCGATACAAAACACGCCGTTCAGGTGGGCGGGTTCGGGTTACTGCTACGCATCAGGCCCTTCGCAATAGCAGCCATCGCTTCTGTTATGTCGGTCCGGACGGTTCGGGGGGAGACCGACAGCCGCGCAGCGATTTCCTTGTGGGTCAGGCGTTCCAGACGGCTGAGGAGTAGGGCGTCGCGCTTGCGCGGTTCGAGCGTTGCGAGCGCCTCCTGTACAATCTCCAGCGACTGGATATCAATAATCTGCGTCTCGGGTGTCGGCGAGTGGGGGCACGCAAGCACATCGCCGAGGTCGCTGAGCGCGTCCGACTTTCGCACGCGCTTCGCATAGCCTGATCTGAGGTAGTCCAGCGTGAGATTACGCAGGGTCGTGAACAGAAGCGGCCGCAATTCGCCAATCCCCTTGTCCGGATAGGCGCGCCTCACAGACAGAAAAGCCTCCTGCACAAGGTCTTCGGCATCAGAGGCATTGCCAATACGTATCCGGCTGAATCTGAGGAGCTGGTCATATTGAAGACGAAAGATCTCGTCGAGCGCCGCACTTCCCTTAAGCGCAAAACACTCCCCCACCAGGGGACGTCTCGGAGCTCGCGCATTACCCGGCTCCTGCATTGTCATGTGCGCACCGTCCGACTGTCGGCGCCGGGTCCGCTTTTACGGGCGAGCGCTTCGGCAATTTCCGCAATGGCATCGGCGAGGTCCTTCTTGACTGTCGAGCGCGAGACAGAGAGTCGCTCAGCAATCTTCTCATAGGTCAGCTGCTCGAACCGGTGGAGTTTCAGCACCTCCCGTCGGCGCGGCGCCATTCGGGCGATGACCTGTTCGGCAATGGCCAGTAATTGCGCATCCATGAGCTGGATTTCCGGTGTCGCCGTGCGTGGACAGCCGAGGCGGTCATCCCGCCCCAGTAGGTCCACTGATGTCTTCTTGCGTTTCGTGTTGCCGGATTTCAGATAGTTGAGGGTCAGGTTCCGCAGCGTCGTGAACAGGAGCGGTCGGAGCTCGTCGATGGCCTTGTCGGGATAGGCGCGCCGGACCGCCACGAACGCATCCTGGACAAGATCTTCGGCTTCGGGCGCATCATGGGTGCGGATCCGACAGAAGCGCAGCAGCTGACTGTGATAGTCCCGGAAGAGCCGGTTCAGGGCGTCCTCGCCATTGGGCCGCGCAGCAAGGCGTGGGCGGTTTGATACAGCCCGACCGGGGTCAGTCCTTGCTGTCTCATTACCTGTTACAGACGCGCGGGCCGCATCCCGTTGGCCGTTCTGCTCTGATCGTCGCGGTGTACCTGCCATGCCGTGCCCCTGCTTCGGTTCCGGCGTAGGACTATCTGGTACAGAACGGCGGGCCCGCGCGGGGATGCGCAGGAGATTATCAGCCATGCTTCACCAGGGTTTCCGACGCCCTGCGCATCCGTGAACGGAAGGGTTCGGGGGCGTGGTCGGAGAACGGGAGTAGCAATAAGACCGTCTGTGCTGGACGGCACCTGAAGGTGGATCATGCTCTGCCAGGGTTTCCGACGCCCCGAGCCTCTTCTTGCAAAGATGCTGAAAATTATTTTAGGCGGCGAGGCGCGCATTTGCAACCAGAAAAGGAAAATAGATGGGCCGTCGGAAAACCGCGAAGCATGCGCAACGGGGCACAGGTTTTGACCCGGAGGTCTTATCGCTGTGCCGGCCCACCCGGGGAGGAAGGTTATATGATTGTGACCGTAATTGGAAGGTGGGGGTGGCGAGCACCGTTGTGACAGACTCTCCATTCAAATGGGGGACCATTTGGGGCTCATGTCAGAAGATCGAAAGCTCTTTCTACTGTCAGAGCTAGTGCATAGTCTAACTCGAGCGCTTTTGATAAAACGGACTGACTGAAGTTTACTCGCGAATTACGGGATTTGCTGATCCGCAAAGTGAAAACGTCTGACCAGCGGCTGAACTAGGACGAATGATAGACATCGACGAAGCGCGACATCGGTACTAGTTGTAGTTGCTATGAACGACAGATCCGAAACAGAATCAAATTATATTCCCAGAACACTGTCGAGCATCGACGGTGCGGGAAATCCAATCAAAATTTCAGAGGATGAATTACTTGATGCGAGCCTGCCCATCGTCGTCTTGGGAGAGCCAGGAATGGGGAAGACCCGTTTATTGAGCGGCCTAGGAAGGCACGGAAAAGACGTTAACTACGTTCGTGCAGCCTCGTTTATCAGGCACCCCAAAAAGTACGATACCACTGGTAACCCGTTGGTGATCGACGCTCTGGACGAAGTGGCCTCGCTGCTCCCTGGCGATCCTCTTCACATCGTTCTCACAGCGCTGGCAGAGCTCAACTTTCCTGATTTTATAGTTTCGTGCCGATCAGCGGACTGGCGACATATTTCTGGGAAGGCCGACATTGCAGAAGACTACAGGCGCTTGCCAACTGTATGGCGGATCGAGCCAATTTCCGAAGCGGAATCGCGTGACTATCTTATTCGTGCCGGTGTGGACAGTGATGTTGCCGATTCACTGATAGAGCGACTTGGGCTGCACAATCTGTCGGAGCTTCTGGGAAACCCACTCACACTTCAAATGCTCGCGTCTATTGTTGATGCTTCGATCGACTATTTGCCGGAAACCCGAGCGGAACTGTTTGAGCGGGCCATTGATGTTCTTTGGAGAGAAGAGAACGACGCGCATGAAAATTCGAGATTGGCGCGAATGTCTAAAGCGGAGGCGCTTAATGGGGCAGGGGCCATTTGCGCCTCTCTACTACTAACGGGAACTAGTGCGGTTGTACGAAGCCAGGGCAGTTTGAGCAATGGCACGATACTTCTTGCGGATGTTGCTAGATTGCCGAATGCAATTGCAGCGGACACCATTGTTGACAGCCGTCTGTTCCAGCTGCCCAATGTCGACGGCGAAATCTTCCCGATCCACCGAACTGTTGCAGAGTATTTGGGAGCAGATTGGATTGCCGGTCAAGTTGCATTGCCCGACGGGCATCGGATCGCATCGCGGCTGATGTCGCTGATAGCTGTTGAAAGCATGATCCCATCATCGCTACGTGGACTGCATGCTTGGCTGGCACGTTCTTCTGCATTCACAGATCAAGTGGTCAGAAATGACCCATATGGGCTTCTGCGTTATGGAGACTCGAGCACTCTTTCCGCTGAGCAAAGTGTCAATCTCCTCGACGCTCTAGAGCGACTCGAGGGAGAAAATCCGTATTTTCGGTCTGGAGATTGGGATAGTCTAGCCACAGCAGGGCTTCAGCAAAGCGCGGCGCTTATCGATCGAATTCGAAGCATTCTGCGGCATGGTAAAGCCGGGTTCCAACTTAGATTTCTAATATTGGAGATTGTTAGAGGCACCCCTCTGGTTAAAACGCTAGAATCTGAACTGATCCAGATTTCGATGGATGAGAAGCGCACATATGCTGAGCGTGAGATGGCTTGCCTGACGCTATTTAGCGATAACTCCATTGATACGGATTGGCTTCCTGTAATCGATGAATTTCGAGAGCGCGGCACCGAAAGCTCCACACGGCTAGGAATTCGCTTGATTGAAAAAATTGGAGCTAGAAACTTCGCGCCCGAATTTGTTGGCGCATGTGTGCTTGCCGCGACAGGGTTCGGTGCTGTGCGACGCCGTAGAGGTGCCCAGTACTCGAGTGGGACGCTATGGAAATTGCGCGATTCCCTCAGCGATGAAATGATTCCGGTAATTCTCGACACAATATCTGAAGGCCTTGAGCGACATGCTGCCGAGGAGCGCGGTGCAGAAAGCAACTGGGAGAACTGGTTTGAGATTTCTAGCTTCTCTAGGACGTTGATTAAGCAGGCTGTGATGGATCTTGATCCGCCACCAGAGAAAATCTGGCGTTGGTTGATGTCTTTCGTTGCGAACGACTATGATGATCGCGCAGATCGGGCAAATTTGGTTGAGTACTTTCGAACAAACGACCAACTGAGGCGCTCCATACAAAAATTTGCTTTGTATTTGGATGAATTGGACCGGCGAGGTTCGCTTTTCACCTACTGGCTGGGGCGAGTTTCACCCGGACTTCTTCCTACGAGAGAAGATGTTGAGTGCCTAATTGCCGATTTCCAAAAAGGTGGGGGAAATACAAGTCGCGACAAAGACGCGTTGCGGACGATAATCTCAATGGCTTATGGCTACGATGGGATTGTTGAGAAAATACGTCCGTGGGCTGTCGAATGCGCAGGAGACGATGCCGAGCTGCTCAGGTTGTTGGATCCCGAGCCTTCTGATCAGGAAAAGAAATGGCGAGAACAAGAGAGACGAAGCGACGAGCGTCGAAACGTGCAGGAGCGTAAGAAGCTTGATCGATGGGAGCAGAATCGAATTGAATTTGAAGCGCATCAAGCAGAGATAGAGGCTGGCGAGTTGCGCTGGGTATCTTCTCTGGCCAAAGCATATCTGGGGCTTTTCTCGGATACCTTAAGCGACCAGCCGCCTATCGAACGGATAATAGACTGGGTGGGACCAGATATTGCCAAATCTGCCGTTGTCGGCTTTGAGGCTGTGCTGTCACGTCCAGAAATTCCTACTGCTTTGCAGGTTTCCCAAAGTTATGCAGAAGGCAAGTACTGGCACTTTATCCATCCTATTGTAGCCGGTTTGGCGGAAATGGCGAAGCGCCCTCAAGGTTTGGGTGGAGTTGATCCAGACTGCATTCGAGTCGGATGGTTTGGTTGTATGGGAGAGTTATTGGACCAACGGTCAGGAGTGGAATGGCTTGGCGACACTTTGAGGGATTGGCTCGCAAGGGACGAAGTTGTGCTTGAACGCTCATTGCGAGAATGGTTTGAGCCCCATTTGGAAGCGAACAAAGAACATATATCCGGATTGTATTCGTTGGTACGAGATAACGTTTACGAGCATTTAGCCTGGAAACTAGCTGCTGAGTGGATTCCAAGATTCCCAAACCTGACCTCGCCAAATATATCCGAGTTGGTTCATGCCTTGGTACATTGCCCAGTCCATGACCGTGCAGATGCTTGGAATTGTCTTCGCTGTATTGTCTTGGACCGATTAACGCGAGTCAGTCTGACAGGAGGCGACGACAACATTTGGGCAGCGGTGATATTTTTGGTCACCTTTGATGAAGCAGTCGAACACCTTTCGAGCGACGTTTTGCTTCACAGCGACATGCTATGGGAAATACGCTCCATCATCGGATATGATAGGTCAGGGCAACAAGGCAGCACCTTGCTAGGCGCCAGGCAACTTCACTGGCTTATAAAAATGTTCCGCGCCAATTGGCCCAACGCACACCGCCCCACTGGCGTGACTAGCGGCGATAGAAATGCTTGGGACGCGAGCCAGTTTATATTGTGGGCAATTGCTTCGCTTGCCAAAGGAGTTGATGAGACCTCGGTAGGGCTGCTCGATGATCTAATTTCTGAGGACGACGAATATCAGCCTTATATCCGTTCTGCAGTTTTTGACCAAAGGCGAGCTATAACAGAACAGAAATTTCAGAGCGCCTCTCTGGATGATATCCTTCGCGCCCTTGAAGACCGGCCCCCACAGAACTCTGCCGAGCTGCAGGCGGTTATTTTGTCGGAACTTGAATCGTTGCAGAAACGGTTAAAGGGAAATTCCACCAACACTATTAGTCGCTTCTATACGGACGAAGGTAAGCCGCGAACAGAAAATGACTGTCGGGACTTACTAATCGATTTGCTTCGTCCTCCTTTTGGAATCGAACCTATTCCCGAAGAACAAATGCCACGAGGAAAGCGCGTCGATATCGGCCTCCGATTGGGAAACTTGCGGGTACCTTTGGAGGCAAAGGGGCAGTGGAACGGCAAAATTTGGAGGGCCTCAGAAACACAACTTGATGCACTTTATACTATCGACCATCAAGCTGATGGCCGGGGCATTTACCTTGTATTTTGGTTCGGAAGACACGCGCCGCCTGGGCGGCGGCTGAAACATCCCCCAAGCCCATTGGTGGCGCCTGAAAAACCTCTAGAAATGAAAGCTATGCTTGAGGGTCTTGTCCCGCCCGGCCGAAGGGATTCGGTCGCCATTTTTGTTTTGGACTTGGAAGCGGTGGCTTCAGCCAATGACAACGATTAACTACTTGAAAGCTGCGCATGTTACGCGTGATCTTGAAGCTGGCCTCTTGGAGAGGCTCGATAGGTTTCCATGCGTTTGTCTGTATGGTCTTAAAAAGGTAGGCAAAAGTACCTTGGCGGACATAATTGGCAAGACTTCAGAATCGGTGACGAAGTTGGTACTGAACGATCCGAGTGATCGAGATAAATTGATCGATGATCCCGACTTCTTCCAAACGCACACTCACGGGGTGATTATTGTAGATGAAGCTCAAAACAAGCCGGAAGTGTTCGATCTGATCAAGAATGAGCTCGCTCGGTGCCGCTTCTCGTCTTTGAAGCCGGGGCGCTTTGTAATTCTTGGTTCCGCGAGTATGGAGGTTCGGAAGTTCGCTCACGTGCTCGCCGGAGACTGTTCTCGGGTTGAAGTAGTGCCGCTGTCTGCGCCAGAAGTCAGTAGGCACTTCGAAGGACAACGCCTTGCGGTGCTCGATATTCCTACCACCCCTGCGGGCCCAGTCTCACGGGCTCCCTCGAGCTTGGCGACTAGCTTTGATCAGTTCCAGCTTTGGTGCCGTGGTGGATTGCCCGATAGTGTTTTCGCGAAGAGCGATCGAGATAGCTTGGAGTGGAGAAAGGAATACATTTCAGCTTATCTAGATAGAGCGCCGCCAACAATTGGGCTCACTGCCAGTCCCACGCTTCTAAGGCGGTTCCTGGACCTTTTGGCACTTAACCAAGGAGAAACTTGGAAGTTGACGACATATACGTCCAGCCTGGCTGCAAATAAAGCCGATGTTGAGAATTGTATCGAGGTTCTGACCAATTTTGGATTTCTAGCGCGGCTCTCACGTTGGTCAACTATTCCCAGCAACGAGATCACGGATCCACCAAGGTATTATTTGAGAGATTCTGGAATTCATCATGCCATATTGGGTTTGGAATCAGAAAGTCAGCTGCGTGCTGCGGCGTGCGGGGGAAAGAGCTGGGAAAGCTTCGTGATCGGAGCACTTATGCAGTCCGCGCGAGTGCCAGCTAAGTTCTCTTACTTTAATCATGGTGGCGATGTTGAACTCGACTTGGTTGTAGAATTTGAGTCGGGTAAGAAATGGGCTGTCGAGATTAAACTTTCTCCGGACCCTAAAATAAACGAAGGAAATCGTTTGGCCGCAGAAGCGATACAGGCGGAGCGCAGAATTGTTGTCCACGGTGGATCTGGTTCTTTCCGTAAAAAATGGAACTTCGAAGCGATGTCTCTGCTGAAGGCGTGCGCTGAATTTTCTGCGATGTCGTAAAATAAAGGGGCGCTGGCCTGAGTGGCGCGAGCAAGTGGCTTTAAGTATGGCAATTCAGGATTTCAGAAAAAGCACCCGATTTGTAATGTTCGAGACAGACGTTGCAGGCTGGGAATACGCTACGCATGGAGGCACGGCGTTTATTGTTGACTTCGATGGCTTGCCCTACGGAGTAATTTGCAAGCACTGTTTTGGTGATTTCGATTGGCGTCAGCTTGCTATCACCGATAGCCGATTTGGAAGTGCGATTGCTGGTCTTGATTCAATATATTATCCGACATCTCCAGTCCGTGATTCGGTTGGAAGTGATGTGATGGACATTGCTGTGATACGGTTCGCGAATGATGTTCAGCTTCCTTTTTTTCATGGTGACGCCTTTGTTGTTCGGGCTGACACTGTAACCACAAGCTCATTTGGCGATGAGCTGGCTGTGTCAGGAGCGCTTAAAGAAAAGAGCAAAATCGATGATGAAGTTATATCTCCAACGTTTGCGCTCCTCGGCCTCGCTGATGGTGGTTCGACATCTGCTGACCCTGCAATTCGTACCGCCATCGCTGAATACCATAGTCTGGACTTTGCGAGTCTCGCAGGCCTCAGCGGCTCTCCGGTCTTTAACCTAACGCGGCGCGCACTTTGCGGCGTAGTTGTACGAGGCAATATTATAGAAGGCAGGGCGAGACTGTGGTATGTTGATTTTTCTGACGTGCTTGAAGTATTGCGAGCGGTGCACGGGGGCAGGACGGAAGTCGCGTATAGCAAGACCGTCTTGTAGCTATCCCGGTAGGGCATAGACTGCCGCCTTGTCGGCAGTGGTGAACTTACGGTGGACGCGACCTTGACGGTCCGTACCAACGAATTGCAGAACAAAGTGGAAATGCTTTCCCGGCAGATCGCTCATCTGGATCAAGAGAGAAGTGCGCCAGTCGCCAGATTGAGCGATGTAGCTGCTGGCCAATTCGGAAAAGCTGTCTCAGCTGCGCCGCGGAATCCCAAAAACCGCGCATTCGTCAAAGCCTATGTTCAGACCCTAGTGAGCAAAGTTTCAGTCAGTCATGATCTGATCAGGATCAGCGCCCGAAAGACGCCGTCACGCGCCAAGCTGCAGCGTTCGCGACGAAAGGCGAGCTAGTGCCCGCTTTTGCACAGGAATGATGCATCGGGTCGGATTAGAACGCTTTCGCCTCTACTGCCAGTTTTTCGAGCCGCTCCTTGCAGGAGGCATCGGCAAGCGCCAGAAGCCGAGCAATCCGCTCGGCCTGCCAGTGGAGGATTTCAGGGCTTGTCTCATACGCTGGTGAATATCGTGCTTCTACATAGGCGCGGCGCAGGAGTTCGAAATAGCGTTTGTAAGGTTTGCGTTCCGGGGCCCATGCTTGGGCGAGACGCGGATCGATGGCTTCGCAGTGCTGGCGCAGTTTACCGAGGTGGTGCGTGGCAGGCGCGTACATGGTGACGGTAAGGAGTACCATACGGTAGATGGCTTCGGCGGCCTGGTGAAGCTGGAAAGCGCATATATTACGCGATATCCCACTTTGACCCAAACAAGACCGCCCGATCTCAAGAAAAGTCTCCGCGTACTCTTTCCAACTCGAATGGTAATCGCGTGCAATGTTATATGCTCGTTGAGGGTCGGGGGTGCCAAGTTCGGCAAGCTTTGACTGTGATCTTCTTCCGTTTCCCTGAGCCTTCGAATCATACAAGAGCACGCCTTGATTGACCACTTCGGTAAAAAAATACTGGCCCTCGCGGAGTGAGTGGTTCACGTCCCGCAGCGTGTGGACGATCAGCGATATATCCTTCTGTATTTTAGGGTCCTGGAACAGACGGTCTTCCACACTGGACCAGAAGGTCGTCATGTCGGTCAGTGCCTTGTGGGACACGATGACGAGGAAGTCATAGTCTGAGGCGCGGCCGGATTTGCGGTCGTCGAACCACGTTCCCCGCGCGAAGCTTCCATAGAGAACAAGTTTGAGGATGCGGTAGCGAGCCACCCGTTTCGACGTGGACTTGCGAAGGCGTGCCTCAAGCTCTTCGAGGATCACCCTCCGGATGTATGTGACCTCTTTCTGCCTTTGCAGATTGAGATGATCGAGACTGTTCTTCACGAGATGCGCGTTTCCTCTTGTGGCACGTCTCCGCCCCTTTACCTGTCATTGGCACTAGAGACCAGAGTTCTGGAAGACATGCAATTCTGTTGGCCATGATCCGCTTTGAGACGGTCGAGGTGTTCACGACACAGGGCATCCGCGAGGCCTATCAGCACCTCGATTCGATCTGCTTGCCAGGCGAGAATGTCGGCATGAGTCTCGTAGGTCGGCGAATAGCGGGCTTCGAGATAGGCCCGCTGCAGGAGTTCAAAATGTCGGGTGTACGGCTTTCGCAGCGGCGCCCATACTTCGTCGATTCTCGGGTCGACGGCCCTTGCGAGACTGCGGAGCTTGCCGAGGTTGTGGCTGGCGGGCGCGTATTGAGTCACCGTTAGCAAGAACATGCGATAGGTGCTCTCAGCCGCCTGGTTGAGTTGGAACGCCGCAATGTTGTTTTTCACTGCTATGTTCCCCACGCACCTTCTTCCAATGCGTAGGAAAGTCTCCGCTGAGCTTTTCCAGTTTAGATGGTTATCCCATTCTTTTCCGTAAGTTTTGCCAGGATTTGGGGGCATAGGCTTGGCAAGGATGTTCTTGGGGCGGCCGTCCTTGCCGGGTTCGCTGTCGGCGTAGACGAGGATGCCTTTATTGATGATGTCGCAGAAAAGCGGGGCGCCGGCTTTGAGCTGACTGTTCACGTCTGGCAGCGTGTGGATGATGAGGGTTACGGGGCATTTGACCTGGCTGTCCCGGGCGATGCGCTCTTCGACCTCGTCCCAGAAGGCGCTCATCCCGGCCAGGGCGCGATGGCTGACGATCACGAGGAAGTTCATGGCGGCTTGCGGGGAGGGGGCTGCGGCCTCTGATGCACTGTTTCTCGCGAAGGGACCGAACAGGATAAGCTTCAAAAGTCGGTAGCGGCTCGCTCTTGTGCGACCTCCTGTTTCGATACGGGCCTGCAGTTCTTCAAGCATGATGTCCCGGGCCCTTGCCACTGCGCGGGCGCGGCCTTGGCTGAGGTGATCGCATGACGTCTGCATGTGCGGAAATCTCGTCTGGTTTCGGAAATCGGGAAGGCGAAGGGGATTCAACTAAAGAGAGGATATCTATTGGGTTTTTCGCTGTAAAGGTCTTTGTCTGGAGAGATGGGGGCTGGTTCTCAGGCGGATGGGAAAACGCCCTTTGGGAGAATTGAAAAGTTACTTAAGGTAGAAATTGGCATCTGGCTTGCACGTGTTGGAGCAACACGGAAGAGGCAGATGAAAACCTATCCTTTGAATTCCTCAGGCGTACTGAAACGCTATGATTATCTCTGGCCGCTTTCGCGAGACCGGTGGGCCTGGGAATATGCCCGTCGCAACCGGAAACTGAGACGTGAT
>TARA_R110002073_G_scaffold3855_1_pt1 | contig 12417 bp, 10 predicted proteins | sample TARA_R110002073 | Tara Oceans TARA_R110002073 (sample SAMEA4397174) | marine metagenome | biome: Polar Biome; feature: [DCM] deep chlorophyll maximum layer (ENVO:01000326); material: water (ENVO:00002006), including particulate matter (ENVO:01000060) such as... | depth 40 m
ATTTTTCCACCAAGACTATCTAAGGTGATATTGACTTGAGCAACCCCATTTTCATCGAAACCGGCATTGGCATTCGATACATTACTACCTGTCGCAATAATGTCAGTCTCGAGTAAAGCCGTACGTAAAGGGTTATTTTTAAAGGAGAATTTTTGAGAGGTTCGACTCGTTGAATCTTCATTAGCCGCTAAGCGAAACTCTAGGTTTGCCGTTTTGCCGATAATTCGTTTTGCTGCTGCAGTATCCTGAACTCCCGGTAGCTCGACTACGATCCGATTGCGGCCTTGTCGCTGCACAAGCGGTTCTGCAACACCTAACTCATTGACACGATTACGTAAAGTAATCAGGTTTTGTTGAATCGCGTAATCTTCTATTTCTCTTATTCTTGCTTCTGATAATTGAAGCTGTAAAAAATAGTTGCCATCTTTGCTTTCAGTCGTACGCGTAAATTCTCTGTACTGCGAAGCAATATGAGAAACGGCCTTATCTACCTCACCTTCCGAAGTAAACTGAATATTTAGGCCATCCAGACCTGCAAAATCAACAGAACGATAACGAATTTTTTCTGCTCTCATTGAGCTTTTCATTTCGCTCATCGTCACTTTAAGCTTTTGACTAAGCGCTTTTTCCATATCTACTTCAAGTAAAAAGTGCACCCCTCCACGTAAGTCCAAACCCAACTTCATAGGGCCTGCACCAAACGCCTGAAGCCATTCAGGAGTACTAGCTGCCATATTAAGAGCGGCAACATAGTCGTTATCTAAACCATGTTTAAGAATATCTTGAGCGGCTAATTGAGATTCACTATTAGGGAAGCGGATTAGTAAATTACGCTCTTTGAATTCTACCGTTGTAAATTCAATATCTTCACTCATCAAAAGCTGAGTGACTTGCTGCTCGAGATCAGCGCCAACATCTATTGTGCTCTGTGCACCGGTAACCTGAACGGCATAGTCATCAGGATATAAATTAGGTAATGAAAAAATTACGCTGACAGTAAGCGCAACTAAAAGAAGTACATATTTCCAAGCGGGATATTGATTGAGCATGGTCGCTCCGAGTCCTATTTTTTATTGGTTTGTAATACATGGCATTTTCACATAGAAAAAGACCTCAAATGATGAGGCCTATCTCAAAGCGTATTTAAACTAAAAAATTTAAATACGCTTAATGCCACACAAACTGCGTTTATATACACTAAATATTTTTCAACGTGCCTTTTGGTAAAGCTGATGCAATGGCTACTTTTTGCACCTTAATCTCTACATTTTCAGATACTTCAATAGAAATGAAGTCTTCAGTCACTTTTGAAATTTTTCCAGCAATACCACCATTAGTAATGACCTCATCACCTTTACTTAATGATGTTACAAGATTCTTATGCTCTTTGGCTCTTTTAGACTGAGGGCGCCACATCAGAAAGTAGAAAATCAAGATAAAGCCGCCAAAAAATAATAGCTGCATCATGGGGTCAATACCTTCAGGAGCAACAGGCGCGCCTTCTGCATAACTAAATAGAGAGTAAAATGCTGTTAGCATTAATATGGTTAGTTGAGAGAATAGTCTCATTGGTTTTCCCCTTATTTTGGATTTGAGTATTTATTTAAAGAAAGCTTACACGATAGATTCAGGATTTTTTTCTATACTTAATTGCTTAAGGGTGGTGTTGTTTCTCCACGCTGAACATAGAAAGCATCGACAAAGTCGGACAATCTACCTTGTTCGATTGCCTGACGCAAACCACTCATTAAGTTTTGATAATAACGCAGGTTGTGGATAGTATTTAACTGCGCGCCGAGCATTTCTTTGCAGCGATCTAAATGATGCAAATAACTGCGGCTGAAGTTTTTACAGGTATAGCAGTCACATTGTTCATCCAGAGTCGAAGTATCATCTTTATGGGCAGCATTTCTGATTTTCACGACGCCTTTCGATGTAAAGAGATGTGCATTTCTCGCATTTCGCGTGGGCATGACGCAATCAAACATATCAATACCACGGCGAACAGCTTCGACTAAATCTTCCGGCTTACCAACGCCCATCAAATATCTTGGTTTATTAGCTGGCATCTGATGGCTAAGGTGGTTCAAGACCTTGAGCATGTCTTCTTTTGGCTCACCGACCGAGAGGCCACCGATGGCATAACCATCAAAATCTATATCAACAAGGCCTGCTAGCGACTCATCTCTTAAGCTTTCATACATACCACCTTGAACGATACCAAAAAGTGCTGAGGGGTTTCCTGCATGAGCCTCTTTGCTTCGTTTTGCCCAACGCAATGACAATTGCATGGAGTCACGCGCTTGCTCTTCAGTCGCTGGATAAGGCGTGCATTCATCAAATATCATCACAATATCAGACCCTAGTTTACGCTGAACATCCATTGATATTTCGGGTGTAAGTTCAACGGGCGAACCATTAATAGGGGACTTAAACACAACGCCTTCTTCGGTAATCTTGCGCATATCACCTAAACTAAACACTTGAAAGCCGCCTGAATCCGTTAAAATCGGCTTATCCCACTGAATAAAATCATGCAAGGTACCGTGTTTCTCAACAATCTCTGTGCCGGGGCGTAACATAAGATGAAAGGTATTACCTAAAATAATGTCAGCACCAATTTCTTTAATATCTCTCGGCAACATACCTTTTACCGTGCCATATGTACCGACTGGCATAAAAGCGGGAGTTTGTATCTTCCCTCGAGGAAAAGTGATCTCCCCTCTTCTGGCCTGACCATCTTGTTTTTTAAGGCCGAAATTCATAACGCACTTTGACTGACTCAAGACAACTCCAATTTATTAGGGTGTAAAAGCATGGCGTCGCCATAACTAAAAAAACGATATTTATGGTCAATGGCCTGATGATAAGCCTTTAACATGATTTCTTTTCCGCTAAATGCGGATACCAGCATAAGTAAGGTCGATTTCGGTAAATGAAAGTTTGTAATGAGTAAATCGACACTTTTAAATTTATAGCCCGGATAAATAAATATTGAAGTATCCCCCTGAAATGGCTGTAAATGACCACTTTGACTTGCACTTTCTAAGCTACGCACACTGGTTGTTCCCACGCAGATAACCCTTCCACCTTGCGCTCTTGCATCATTAATTAGCGCTACAGTTTCTTGGTTAACATCGACCCATTCTGAATGCATAATGTGGTCATGAATGTTATCAACTCGCACAGGCTGAAATGTGCCCGCTCCTACATGCAAGGTCACAAAGACTGTTTTTACCCCTTTAGCGTTAAGGCGACTCATTAAATCTTTATCGAAATGAAGGCCCGCTGTGGGTGCTGCCGCTGCCCCAGATTTTTGAGCATAGACAGTTTGATACCTTGAGGCATCCAAGACCTCATCTTGACGATCAATATAAGGCGGTAAAGGTATATGACCATAAGTTTCCAGCAATTCGAAAACCGGCAAGTCTGGAGGCGCTTGTAAAACAAACAAAGCACCTTGTCTTGCTTTCATAGTGAGCGCAACATTTTCATCAAGCAAGATGAGAGCCCCTTCTTTTGGAGACTTGCTAGACTTCACATGAGCTAAAAATGTAAATTCATCTAATGCACGCTCAAACAAAATTTCTAATTTTCCGCCCGTTTGTTTTTGGGCAAATAGTCGAGCGGGCACTACTTTTGTATCATTAAAAACTAATATATCGCCTGAATTGACCAACAATTCAATGTCTGAAAATAGTTTGTGCTGAATGATGGCCTTGTCATGCAATTGCGGCTCAACAACTAATAAACGGCTTTGTGTTCTTTCCGGCATGGGGTAATGCGCAATAAGTTCATCCGGTAAATCAAAGTCGAAATCTGAAACATTCATAAATAAGTGCTTAATATATGTTAGCTTATTAAATTCTGGGGGTTTCTGGTTTTACATCTGCGTTTTGTCCGCGATGACGTAACAGATGATCCATCAACACCATGGCCATCATCGCTTCTGCAATCGGCGTAGCTCTGATACCAACACAAGGGTCATGACGCCCATGTGTTACCACTTCTATGGCATGACCTTTCGTGTCGATACTCTTTCCAGGCAGGTGTATGCTCGATGTGGGCTTTAATGCGATATGTGCAATGATGTCTTGACCACTCGATATACCACCCAAAATACCGCCAGCATGGTTTGATAAAAATCCGTCAGGGGTCATTTCATCTCGATGTTCGGTCCCCTTTTGCTCGATACAATCAAAACCTGCGCCAATTTCTACCCCCTTTACGGCGTTAATGCTCATTAGGGCATGTGCTAGTTCGGCATCAAGGCGGTCAAAAACAGGCTCACCCAAACCAGGCGGTACATGACGCGCCAGCACTGAAATTTTAGCGCCAATAGAGTTGCCTTCTTTATTCAGCGCCTTCATATACGCTTCCATTTCTGGAATTTTACTTGCATCAGGACAAAAGAATGGATTGTCGTTAATGATAGACTCATCAACTGTTTCGATTTTAATCGGACCTAACTGCGAAAGATAACCAATTATTTCTATACCAAACTTATTCTTTAAATATTTTTTTGCAATTGCACCTGCAGCCACACGCATGGCTGTTTCACGCGCTGAAGATCGGCCACCACCGCGATAATCCCTTACACCATACTTTTGAATATAGGTGTAGTCTGCATGCGCTGGTCTAAAGGTATTTGCAATATTCGAGTAATCTTTCGATCGTTGATCGGTATTTTCGATCATCATACCAATGGGTGTACCCGTTGTTTTTCCTTCAAAAACACCGGATAAGATTTTCACCTCATCCGCTTCTCGTCTCTGGGTAGTGTAACGAGAGGTACCTGGCTTTCTTCTATCCAAATCTATTTGGAGGTCTTCTTCGCAAAGCTCAATTCCAGGAGGACAGCCGTCGACAATGCAACCAATTGCTTTGCCATGACTTTCACCAAACGAAGTAACAGTGAATAATTTCCCAAAGGTATTACCAGACATAAACTACTCCTTACCAATCATAGTGTTTAAGTTCTTTAGCGCTGAGAACAAAAACGCCATGACCACCAAATTCAAAATCAACCCATGTAAATGGAAAGTCAGGGTAAGCTTCTTCTAGTGCTAACCAGCTATTGCCAAGTTCTACAACCAACAAACCATCTTCAGTTAAATACTCTGCTGAATGGGCAAGAATTTTTCTCACTAAATCGAGACCATCGTTACCCGACACAAGCCCAAGCTCTGGTTCAGACTTAAACTCTTCTGGCATGGAATTAAAATCTGTCTGATCAACATAGGGTGGGTTTGACACGATCAGACTATACTTTCCTGAATAAGCCTCATCTAAAGCTGCAAGCCCATCAGACTGAATAGGCTTAACTCTATCCGATAAGCTAAACGTCTCGATATTTTTACGCGCCACATCAAGCGCATCATTAGAGATATCGATTAAATCAACTTGAGCTTCCTCAAACATCATGGCACAGGCTATCCCGATACAGCCACTTCCTGTACACAGATCAAGTATTGCATCGGGAGGATTATGTATAAAATCAGCCCAAGGAGAAAAGCTTTTTTCTATCAATTCTGCAATGGGTGAGCGTGGGATTAACACTCTTTCATCCACAAAAAATGGATAACCACAAAACCATGCAGTTTGGGTAATATAAGGCAGCGGTATACGTTGATTAATCCGTTTATCTAGTGCGTTTAAAATAAGTTGCTGTTCTTTTGTGCTTAGATTACACGACCACATTGTTTGATCGAAATCCCATGGCAAATTGAGAAGTTGCAGCACAAGACTAACAGACTCATCCCAACTATTATCGGTACCATGACCGAAAAATACAGGCTCTCTATTAAGCTGGGAATAGCTATAACGCACAAAATCGGCGATTGTTTTGAGCTGTTCAGGCAAGTGAGCAATACCCCATATTTAAGCGATTGATAAAAAAGGTAAGGAATTATATAGAGATTCACTCTGTAGTGGAATGCCTATAAAATTGGCATCACGATTCACAGCTTACTGCCTCTGTACGAACAAATAACGTATTAAGTAAATTAAGTTCAAGTTTGTCATTAATGGCTAAGGAGCCCACTCCCTTAGGTGTTCCGGTCAAAACAACATCTCCCGTTCTAAGCGTGAAATGCTTGCTGATATAGACGATTAAAGCAATGACAGGGGTAATCATGTCGCTTGATAAGCCCTGCTGCCTCATTTCACCATTGATTGCTAATGAAAAATGTAAGTCCTTAAGAGAATCGATGTCGGAATACGGAATAAATTGGCTTAAGGGACAAGCACCATCGAAACTTTTGGCGACTTCCCATGGATGGCTGTTTTTTTTAAGTTCAGATTGTAATGCACGTCGTGTCAGGTCAAGCGCCAAACCAATTCCGGCAATACCTGACTCGGCCTCTTTTTCATTTACATTACTTAATTCTTTACCGATTAAAATCGCAACTTCTGCCTCATAATGACAGTCCGTTTCGGGTATAGTAAATGAATCTTCCAGACTGACAACGCTAGATTCAGGTTTGATAAACAAGATAGGTATCTCTGGAACAGGATTATTTAACTCGCGAGCATGTTCAGCATAGTTCCTGCCTACGCACACCACCTTGGTCACGGGGTGCTCAAACTTTTTTCCAGAAATAAAACGTGCATGAAACATATATAGAGCCCTGCTAACTTTTAATAATTATTCGGCTGATGCGCATTCAGTGTGTGCCGGATTAAACTTACAGCGAATTTTCCATAACAAGCTAATGGCTTTGGGGTCAAAGGCTTTCTCGTCTCGCAAAGTTAAACGGATCTGCTTGGATAAAACCTCATACTCTTCTAAGGTTTTCGAGTCTAAGGTTATCCAGTACTTTTGAGGTATTTCACTTCTTGCTTGCTTCACCGTATTTTCTAATTCATCAAAACGAGTTAAAGCATGTTGACGCATCTTGCTGGCAAAGGAAGGTGGAACTTTTTGAGTATTTACCACCATCTGCATCACGGCATAAAGAATATTAAAGTCAATAATACCGCCAGCTTCCCCAAGCCCCTTATATAACTCGAACGTGTTATACGCCAAGGCCGGAGCAAACATTACATCGACATTGCCATTATTGAATTGTCCACCCCAGGTTGCCAATGAGGTATGAACAGGAGACGCCCCAACTACCTTTGCAAAACGTGAACTTGCCACATCACCGTTTAGAATCGATACTTTTTTACCGCTTATGCTAGCAATTCGAACACTACTCTTATCGCGAACGAAAGTGTAAATCTCACCAACAGGAAATAATCCAGAGACTTCGTATTTATCATTTGTCACGATAGATTTTGCTTTAGGGCTATTCAGCGTAGCCGAAAGTGTTTTTAATTCCTCTATTGATCGAATAGCGCCTGGTGCACCAAAGGCGCCAGTAAAAGGAACTAACTCTCTAGCCAACAAGTTCGTTAAAAATACCGCATCGCAAACCTGGGATTTAAAGTCATTAAAAGCGACTTTTTCATCCGTATAAGCATCTAATTGTAAGTCGATACCCCAGCTTATCGCCTTTAATTTGGTTTCTTTAAGGAACGAGATAAAGGGGCCGTTCGAGCCTACCGGATCCCATATGCAGAATTTAACAGGCGCTAAGGAGGCACCTTGAGAATAACAAGAAACCAGCAAGAAGAAACTAAAAGTAATACTTGAGAATATACGGTTAAGTTTTTGTTTTATCACTATTATCACTTATTTAATATTGGATGAGTTCACTGATTCAATTAAACCAGACAGCTAAAGACGGGTAAAATAAGCAAACCCAGAAAAACCGGAGGCTGCTTATTTTATATTCAAAGATCAAATATTTTCCCTGGATTCATAACGCCTTTTGGATCAAAAACGCGTTTAATGCCTTTCATAATGGAAATTTCTTCAGGAGACCGCGTATATTGCAGGTAGTCTTTTTTGACAATACCAACACCATGTTCGGCCGAAATACTACCTTGATACTTTTCAACAATATCAAACACCCATTTATTCACATTGACACATTTTGCGAAGAACTCTTTATTAGCAAGATCAGCGGGTTTAAGAATATTAAGATGCAAGTTACCATCACCAATATGACCAAACCATATAATTTCAAAGTCAGGATAATACTCTGAGACAACATTGTTAATTTCAGTCAAGAATTCCGGCACTTTAGACACCACAACAGAAATATCATTCTTATAAGGCGTCCTGACGGAAATTGACTCTGAAATACCCTCTCTCAAGGTCCATAAGTTTTTAGCTTGTGTCTCGCTTTGACTGATCACACCATCTAAAACCCAGCCTTTCTCTACACACTCTTCAAACAAATTCATGGCTTGATCCATTATTTGCTCTGAGTTTGCTTCAAATTCTAATAAGGCATAGAAAGGTGCTGGAGTTTCAAAAGGTCTTGGAACGTCATGATGCTTTAGAACGTGTTGCATGGCTTCTTCTGAAAAAAACTCATAAGCCGACAAGTCGAGCGATGACTGAAAACTTTTTAGAACATCCATGGTATTTCTTATGTCATTCAAACCTAAAACCAGCACCGTTAAGTTATTCGGTTGACGCGTTAATTTCATAGTCGCTTCGGTAATGAAGCCTAAGGTTCCTTCTGCACCAACAAATAAATGCCTTAAATCATAACCGGTGTTGTTCTTTAAGAGATCGCGATTTAATTCTAAGATTTCTCCCGAGCCAGTTACAACTTTAAGACCTAAAACCCAGTCACGGCTCATGCCATATTTAATAACTTTGATGCCACCTGCATTCGTAGAAAGATTACCACCTAGCTGGCTTGATCCGGCAGAGGCAAAATCGACAGGATAATAAAGACCTTGTGCTTCTGCAAAATTTTGCAGTTGCTCAGTAATCACACCGGCTTGGCAACGAACAGTTTGATCACTCGCACTAAATTCGACAATAGCATTCATGTAATCAAATGAGACAACCACTTCACCATTAGCGGCTACAGCACCAGCGCTCAATCCAGTACGACCACCAGATGGGACAAGTGCAAATTCCATCTCATTAGCTAAACGAACAATTGCTTGGACTTCTTGCGTTGATTTAGGAAAAACAATCGCGGTTGGCTTGGGCGCATAAATTTTAGTCCAATCCTTTCCGTGGGAGTCAAGCGATTCTTTATCTGTTCTGACTTTACCTTCTTCCACAATTTTTTTAAGGGCTTCAACGATCTGTTCTGGGCTCGCCATAAGAGATTATCATCCATCTAATACTTAAAAAGTTAATGTAAACTCTAGAATATAAATATATCTAATTGATTTATATGATAAATAAAAGAGTTGAATTTTTTTGAACGACTAAAAAGCTGAATATGTTATCATACGCGCCTTTTTCAGACACAATATCTTTAAGTTTTATCTTATTGGTATAATTTAAAAACTCCCAACAGCACGGTGAAATAAAGGCTTATAAAACATTAAGCACCTCACCATAAACAAAAAGGTTTTATGCAAATATGGCTACGACGTCTTTAGGTAAAGAGAAAATTCGTTTTTTACTTTTAGAAGGTGTTCACGAATCTGCAGTGACCACTTTAAAAAAAGCTGGCTATACCAATATTGAATATCTCAAAACATCCCTCGGCCAAGAAGAGTTGATTGAAAAAATCGCTGACGCTCATTTTGTGGGTATACGTTCAAGAACTCAATTAACGGAAGACGTATTTGCAGCCGCTAAAAAGCTCATTGCAGTAGGTTGTTTTTGTATTGGTACGAATCAAGTCGATTTAAAAGCAGCGACTCGTCATGGTGTTGCGGTATTTAATGCCCCGTACTCGAACACCCGAAGTGTTGCTGAATTAGTTCTTGCTGAAGCGATTCTCTTGTTGCGTGGCGTTCCAGAAAAAAGTGCCTTAGCTCATCGTGGTGGCTGGTTGAAATCTGCGACCAACAGCTATGAAATTCGTGGTAAGAAACTTGGAATCGTAGGGTACGGCAGTATTGGTAGTCAGCTCAGCGTTCTTGCTGAAGGCTTAGGTATGAAGGTCTATTTTTATGACGTTATCACCAAACTGCCACTAGGCAATGCAAGTCAAGTCGATACGATGGAAGAGTTACTTTCAAGCTGCGACATTATCAGTTTGCACGTCCCCGAAACGCCAGCAACGCAGATGATGATGGGTAAGGCAGAATTTGCGAGCATGAAAGACGGCAGCATATTTATTAATGCAGCAAGAGGCACGGTTGTTGATATTGATGAACTATGTGTCGCTCTTGCCAGCAAAAAGTTACTCGGCGCAGCAATTGATGTTTTCCCAAGCGAGCCTAAATCGAATAATGAAGAATTTATTTCTCCGCTACGTGAATTTGATAATGTGATTTTGACACCGCATGTTGGTGGAAGCACGATGGAAGCACAAGCAAATATCGGTTTTGAGGTCGGTGAAAAAATGGCGACTTACAGCGACACAGGAACATCTATCACCTCGGTTAACTTCCCGGAAGTTGCATTGCCTACACACCCAAATAACCACCGTATTCTTCATATTCATGAAAATATCCCTGGTGTTATGTCACAGATCAACAAAACGTTATCTGAGAATAACATCAATATCTTAGGTCAGTATCTACAAACAAATGAAGATGTTGGTTATGTGGTTGTCGATGTTAATAAAGAATGTAGCGCCTTAGCAAAAGAAAAACTAAATACAGTGAATGGCACAATTCGCTGTCGTGTACTTTTCTAAGTTTAAATATTTTTCTACAAACTAAAAAGCCAATGCGTTTTACTCATTGGCTTTTTTATTGGCGCTAGAAAAAAACACAATTTAAGGTGCGCGATTTATATATCCAGCTCACTTAACATCGTCATAAAAACAGACTCCCTTTTTGATAGGGATTCATTCACTAAATGATGCTGAGCGCCATCAACATAAGCAATTTTCACTTCGCTAAACAATCGTTTTAGAACCTGAAGGTTATGCTCCCAATCGACTGTATTATCGCTTGTGCCTTGAATGATTAGAACTTTCCTTTTTAATCCTTCACCTTCTTCTATTGTTGGTATCCACTCTTTTAGCGCACTAATCCAATCGACTGAAAGCCACTTTGATTGAAGGGGGTCATGCTTTTTTAAGAATTGTAGAAATGATACATCTGCAGAGTTTTTAGCGAAGTTTCTATACCAAACCTTAAAGAACGGCTTTATTGCATTATGCATTCGCACAATTGACTTCCAGCCCTTAGGCCTAACCAGAGGAGACAGTAAAACGACTTTATCAAAAACAAGCTCTGATGGTTCACCATTTTTTAACCTATCAATAATAACAGCTCCACCGGTACTTTGACCTACACAGTGATAAGGTAAAGGCATATGCTGCTTGCACACTGCCAAACAGGCATTCATTGAATCCTGATACTGCTGAAAGGTGGTAATGGCCGTCGGTTTACCACTAGACAAACCATGCCCCGGCATATCATAGATGACGACGGCATAGCCATGTTTGAGCAAAAAACGTATTAAATGATGGTAGATCCCCGCATGGTCAAAATAACCATGAAAAATAAACACGGTAGCTTTTGCATTTACCGGCTTGAAGCTTTGCATCACTAAGCGAAATTCACCGGTTTCTAACCAACCAACTCGCTGCTCAAGCTCATCAAACTGCTGATAAAAATTCATATCGTAAAAATCATAGTAGTGGGTAATTTCACCCTTCACTACAGGCTTTGCTCTAAAAGAAAATTTACTCAGGTCCATTAAAAGACGATCTCTATCCCAACGCATTACTTACTCTCAAGGTTATTTAAATTAGAAATAAAGGCTTCGTTATAACAAGCAGTTAATGATTCACATTGTTACATAAACATACATTTTACAATGTTTTAAATTAGCAGGGTAACAAATGGCTATACATGCGATAAAATAGTGCTGTCGGTGAAGGTAATGTGTTCATCGCGAGCATTATTGATCGTGAACGCGCTGCATTACCTAGTGATATTTTTCGAAATGTCATTTATTAACCTTACTTTGATGAGATTAGATCATGAAGCCAGAAAGTAAACCCTTAACAGTAATAGACATATTCCTAGCAACAGCGATTACTAGCATTATTTTAAGCTTCTTGGTTAATCAGCTCATATAAAAAACTTTAAGAGCGGCACATTTTGCTTTAGATTAGTCAGTAAAATTTACACATAAGAGTTTAAAGTGACTTATCGACCCCCTATTTTTTTAAGAAATGGACATATACAAAGCATTTATCCATCCTTATTTAGAAAAGTCCCCTTCATTCCATTAACCCGAGAACGAATTTCGACAACTGATGGTGACTTTTTAGATATCGACTGGTCTAAAAATAATAACAAGAGATTAGTTGTCTTAAGCCACGGTTTAGAGGGTAATAGTCGAAGGCCCTATGTTTTAGGGATGGCTCGACAAGCAAGGCTTAATAATTGGGATGTATTGGCGTGGAACTATCGAGGCTGCAGTGG
>TARA_R110002073_G_scaffold59094_4_pt1 | contig 12415 bp, 9 predicted proteins | sample TARA_R110002073 | Tara Oceans TARA_R110002073 (sample SAMEA4397174) | marine metagenome | biome: Polar Biome; feature: [DCM] deep chlorophyll maximum layer (ENVO:01000326); material: water (ENVO:00002006), including particulate matter (ENVO:01000060) such as... | depth 40 m
TGATCAAGCAACGCCTCAAGTTCATCGACAAGCTCGGGTTCGAGGACATGTTCGATATCGTCGGCATCACGATCGACGCGGCCGGGAGCCACTTCTGCATACGTTATCAGATACAGTTCCCACAATCGGTGTTGCCGCGTCAAACGAGCGGCTTCGGCGTAACCCGCTTGGGTTAAGCGAACGGTGCCATCGCGTTGCACCAGGTATTGGTCGCTTTCCGCCTGAGCAATGGTGCGTCGCAACTGAGTGCTGGACCAACTGCGAATCGACAGCAGTTCCTTGATCGGGACGGACACATTGCGTTTGGCTTGCTCCATCGCCGGTTTGGATTCCAACAATTCGTAGATGCCTCTCAGTAAATGCTGTTTTCGCACGCGGCGATTCAAGCGATGTCGTCTCAGAAAACGCACCAGCACGCCTCGCGCGGTCCCGAACATCATGCTGAACAAAAACAACACGGTACAGGTCAACACGATCATCGCGCCTGAGGGTAGGCGGGGGAATAATGCACTGGATGCCGCACCGACGACGCCGCCAATTCCCCCGAGTAACGCCGCCAACCCGGCGACCGCCCACATTTTTTCGCTCCAAAAACGCCCCGCCGCCGCGGGAATCACCATCAATGCAACCATCAGAATCAAGCCCACCGCTTGCAGTCCCACGATTGTCACGAGCACCACCAGTGCCATCAGCGTCATGTCTAGTAGCACGACGGGCATGCCCCTAGATCCAGCGAAATTCTCGTCAAAGCAAAGCAGCTTGAATTCTTTGAACAGCAGCAAGCATCCGAGGGTCGCGAAAGACGAGACAGCGGCGATCAGTCTCGCGTCGTAGGCGTTCATCGAAGCGGTCTTGCCATAGATAAAGCTCTCCAGTCCTGCGGCACTTCCCTTGTCCATTTGCTGGACCACACCCAGTAACGCCATCCCGGCGCCGAAAAAGACACTCAGTGCGATCCCTAATCCTGCGTCCTCCTTTAGTCGTGTCTGACGCTGGATCACCACGACTAATCCGACACCAAGCAATCCAGAGACGGTGGCGCCGAACAGCAAGATTGGCGATGTTTTGCCATCCATCCCCATCACACTGGCGATGATAAACGCCACGGCGATCCCCGGCAAACTGGCATGCGAGAGGGCATCGCCCAGCAGCGCACGCTTTCGCAACAGCGTGAAGCTGCCGACCAAACCTGAGGCCACTCCTAGCACCGCGACACCGAAGATCACGACGCGAGTGTTGTAGTCCTCCAGCAGCACGACTCGTCGCCACTGCTCGCCACTAGGCCACTCGATACGTCGGTCGGTGATCGATTGGGCAGACGTTTGTGTCGGTGCCGCAAATGCGGAGATGAATGCGAGCAGCAAGATCAACACGATCCGATTCACAGCGATCGCTCCCGGCGCCGCATCGCCTCGCTGACTTCGTCCAGTAACGTTAATCGTCCCCCATAAGTCTTGTTCAGATTTTCAGGGGTAAAGGTCTCTTCGACCGCACCGTGGGCGACGACCCGCATGTTCAACAGCACCACGTAATCAAAGTAGTCGGGCACGGTTTGTAAGTCATGGTGGATCACGACCGCCGTCTTGCCGCGTGATTTTAGTTCACGCAGGATCTCGACAATGGCCTTTTCTGTGGACGCGTCAACTGCGGCAAAGGGTTCGTCCATCAAATACAGATCGGCGTCTTGAACGAGGGCTCGCGCCAGAAAGGTTCGCTGTTGTTGGCCGCCTGATAATTGGCTGATTTGGCGACGCGCAAGGTCCGCGATTCCGACGCGGTCGAGCGCTTCCATCGCGGCTTGGCGATGTTTCTTGCGAACCGGAAAACACCATCCGATCTTGCTGTACAGCCCCATCGCGACCACGTCGAGTGCATCGACCGGGAAGTCCCAGTCGACACTTTCTCGCTGGGGCACATAACCAACGCGGTTCCGATTGCGACGGTAGGTATCGCCGAAAACTTTGACGCGGCCCGACGCGACCGGCACCAAATCCATGACCGCTTTTAGTAATGTGCTTTTGCCCGCCCCGTTGGGGCCAACCACGCCGATCAGCGAACCAGCGGGCAAATCGAAACCGACATCCCAAATCACCGGTTTGCGGTGGTAAGCGACCGTCAAGTCATCGACCGACAATGCAATCGATGACGGAGGATTTTCTGGTTTCGGCGTTGCGGCAGCTTGGCTCATGGGCTCAGTTTACCTTGGAAACCTTTCTCGGGGGCCTCGCCACCTAAGCCGCGAGCCACCGCGGTCATGTTGTGGTCCAGCATTCCGATGTAGGTTCCTTCATAGGTCCCGGACGCTCCCATTGCGTCGCTAAATAATTCTTTGTCACCGACGCGAACGTCGTGGCCTCGCGAATGAGCTCCCTCGACTAACGAGTCGATGCTCTTTCGAGGCACGCTGCTTTCGACGAACACCGATTTCACTTTTTTATCAACTAGTAGGTCAACCAGTTCATTGATCTGTTGCAACCCCGCTTCGGATTCCGTCGAGATCCCTTGCACTCCGATCACCTCCAAGTCATAGGCACGACCAAAATAATTGAATGCGTCGTGCGACGTCACCAAAATGCGACGGTCCTTGGGGATCGTCGCAATCACTCGTTTGCCGTAGGCATGAAGCTCGGCAAGTTGTTCTTGCAATGCTGCGGCCCGCTCTTGGTATGCCGAGGCTGACGGAGGGTCGATCGCAGCCAATTCGTCCGCGATCACCGTGGCACATTTCGACCACGCCGACACATCCATCCAGACGTGCGGATCGTAGTGACCGGCGAAATCATCGGGTTCCAGAAGGGCTGCCGGATCGATGGCTTCGGTGACCGCGACGACCGGCTTGTTGCGAGCCATTTTGACCAGCGTGTCGGTCATTTTGCCTTCCAGCATCAGCCCCGAATAGAAGATCACGTCGGCCCGCATCATCGTTGCGACGTCGTCACGAGTCGCCTTGTACAGGTGCGGATCGACACCCGAGCCACAGATTTGCGTGACGTTGACGCGGTCGCCGCCGACGCTGCGGACCAGGTCGGCCACCATCCCGACCGTCGTCGTGACGGCAATCGGTGAATCGGGATCCACGGTTGTGGTGGCTCGATTCACATCGGTTGGCGCGGAGGTTTCATTCGAGCTGTCACAACCAAAAGTCGCCGCGAACAGCAGTAAGACGAGAGAGAGGGAACGTTTCACAGCAGTTTAGGCTCCAAGTATGACGCAACCGCACACTTACAACGATCGACGCAATCTTCGGCAATTAGCTGCGGCTAACTTTTGTCCAGTCTAACAGTGGCGATGCTAGCCAACCAGTGCCCATCGCTGAGCCGTCGCGTCGGAGCAAGCGGTGATTCGAATCCGGGGGTGGGGATCGCCGGGGCGAGCAAGTTGGCGTCGCTAGCCCAATGCCATCTGCTTCGGCACTAAACGGGTGGTTTTCTTAGCGGAGCGGCGCGGGGCCTCGCCCGGTCAATTTCGAACGTTTTGCTCGCTGCAACCGGGCGGTCCTTGCGCCACACCGCTACCCAAAGTAGATGGCATTGGCCGCAAGCAATGCAGGCCGTTAATCAAAAAGGCCCTTCAATTGAGAGGGCCCCGGCCATAAGAGAGCGTGAACGCCAGCGGTCCGTTTCACACTGCAGCGAAGTTTGTCATCAGGATCATGCGACCATATCGATGTGACTGCGTATCAATGTGACTGCGTCGCGACGCGGGCGATCGAGTCATTCGCTTTCCGTCCGCATGCTTGCCTGCGGAGCAATGGCTCCGCGACAAGCAATAATGATGGCCGAGACAAACGATGGCGAACTCAATGTCAACGATACCGCCATCGATGCCGAGTGCTACTCATCCGCAACGGGGACCGTCGGAGGTGCGGGGTTCTCTTCGGCAAATTCATCAAACGCACCTTGAGGTGTCTGAGATGTCGAAGAGTCCGAGCCACAGCCGAGGGTGAATCCCATGACGGTCGCAGCGATCAGGAGGCTAAAGAGTTTAAACGTATTCACGGTAAGTCGACCTGTTGTGAAGTGAGTGAAATTGGTCCAGAAAAAAACGGGGACGAGAGAAAGGGAGGTGGGGGAATCGAGACCGTTATGGAATCGATGATTCGGTTTCTTTCGCAGCGCGTGTTCCCAACGCACCCCACAATCCATATGGACTTTGCGTGCCTGGGGGCAACGATCCTGACACGTTGCCCACATTGGCACTTGTCTGGTTGCCGGCTTCGATCGATTCGGTGACGAACTTCACCGCGCCGTCGGCCATCAACACATGGCATCCGCCTTGATGGCGACTGCTTGGTGGACAGAGCCCCGTATTGAAGTTGTTGTTGTTCATGCACAACGGGCTGTTCGGTGGACTGATGGTGTGCATGTGTCCCCACAGTGTTCGCATCATGAACCACTTGTAGCCACGACGTTGCTCGGATTCGGTTCCGCCACCCTGGTGAAGCGCGAAGGCGGCTGACGCACTCCAGAACTGAGGACGCTGAGGGTCGATGTGGGCATCGCATGCCTGAGCACCACCCGCAAACCCAGGGTTGGTTCCCGTCGTCATCGCCGCACGCGTGGTTACGTCGTTGTCGCCCAGGTCGGTGTTACATTCGCCTGCGGCGATCGTATTGGCCAAGCCGTCCAAGATATCACGGAAGCCCATTTTCGCGCGAGGGACAAAGACGCCTCGGTTTGCCGCTCGCGATTCTTCGAACGTTGCCGAGCTAGAAGAACCGTCATCACTGAGCGGTCCAGCGGGCCGGAACACCGAGTCACCAACACAGGCAACGTAGTTGGTCCGTGCCGCAGCGGGTAATCCAACACCGGGGTCGCTCGGGCATCGCAGAGCCGCAACTTCGGTCGCCCATGGCTCGTAGCGAGCGATCGCTTGCTCACCCGCCCATCGCCGTGGACTTGGCCCCATGGATGGAAAGATTGCGCCGGTAATTGGGTCCTTCAGCGGATTGCTGATCTGTTCCCACAACGCTTGTTGTTCAATGAACGGCATTAGCCCAACAAGCCAGCTCAATTCCAGCCGGTTGTTGGACGTCGGCACCTGAGCCGCGCTGGTGGCGTCCGGCGTTCCGCCGGAACGATGGTTCGTCCCGGTGCCGTGGGTGGGCAGTTGATTGTAGGCCGAATGGTAGTTATGGATTCCTAAGCCAATTTGTTTGAAATTATTGCTGCAACTCATCCGGCGAGCTGCCTCGCGGGCCGCTTGAACCGCGGGCAACAATAGGCCCACAAGCACACCAATGATGGCGATGACCACCAATAGTTCCACCAGGGTAAAACCTGGACGTTTTTGAGCGGACATGGAAGACTCCGAAAAAGGAAAGTAAGGACAATGGGATCCGGTCGCTTCGCCATCCCGAATGGATTCGAGTAACCTCGTTCGATAATGCGAGGTCGGCTTGGCAAAGGGAAAGGAAGGTTCGGCAAAACGAAGCTACGCTCGGCAAGAAGCAATGATCTCCACTCGCGTGAGGCTACGCTCATGACAAAGGGGACAGAGGGGGAGTGGCGCGGACGTCGCTAGGCTCCACCGCACATCACTACACACCGACGATCGTCGCTGGTTTTTAATTCTAGCTGTCCATTAGGGAGTGGAAAGCCACGTTCGCGCCGCGGGAGGGGAAAATGCGACACAATTTGTCGCTTGGGATCATCCGGATGGGGGACAGGCAGGGTCCGGCGTGTCGCCTGATTCGAAAACTGTCACTGGTGTAGGTGGAGTTGCTGCCCGCCGTTGGGTGGGCGGCGACGTTTCTGAAAGTGGAACCGAGGTTGGCTGTTCAGCGAAATACTGGATACGGTGAGCCAATTTGGCCAGGCACGATCAGGTCAAGCCAGGAATCGGCTTGATGATTTTCGCAGCAAATCAGAAGACCATCTGAGAGCTCAGCGAAACCGATGTCACTTCACATCGTCTTGCTGAACGACTTCTCTACCTGCCATCGTCAGCAGGGCTTTAAGTGTCTTGTCGGCGATGGCGGGCGTTAGAACATGTACCGAGCCGTCGGCGTAGCCTGACACGGCGTAAGGTTGATCCCCAAAGAACTGTTCTTTCAACTTGGCTTCGTCCAGTTGCCAGTCGTCCGGTTTCGTCCAGGCAACCGCCGCCGATTTGGGGGCAGTTGCGATCCAAACCGTTGCGCTCGTGCCGTCGGTGATGTCTCGTAAGGTGCGTGGCGGACCCTCGCCCGACCACAGACCGCCCGCAATCACGGGCAGCCGAATACGGCTCTTGCCTGCTGGCAGATCATCCCCGGCGATACCGAACACCTCCGGCATCTGTTCGGCCAACGGGCGATTGTGCTCGCTGTCCCACGGTTCATCCAGTTTGAACTTGGCATACAGCGGTGCCTGTTCCAAATAGGGCAACAGAGCGACGCGCCAACTGAGCAGCGGCCGACCCTTAGCATCGACCGTGTACTTGCCAGGCAGGAAACCTTGCTTGGCGTGAAAGTTATGCATCGCCAACGCCAACCGTTTGAAGTTGTTCATCGTTTGCTGTCGGTGGGCATCTTGCTGGGCCTGCTTGACCATCGGTGCCAAAAATGCCTGCAGCTTTTCGGGGTCGGCTTTGATGACCACGCTTGCCCCATCGACACTTAGCGTTGGGCGTGGCAAGCCAGGTGGGATCGCCTTCAGCAGCTTGGACATCTCTTGTTCGCAAGCGACCGCTCCAGCAGGGTCGACCGACTGGATTCTCAATTCAAACGCCGTCTTCGGTGGTAATGACCAGCCGATCGTGATCCAGCGAGCCGACGCGATCCAGCGGCTCGGCGAAAAGCCGGTTGGGTCGTGGTTGCCGAGTTTGTCGGGCCACAGGTTCGCTAGTTCTTCACGGATATCCTCTGGCAAACTGACCACGGTTTGGTGTGGAAAGTGAGCCATCGACTGCAGGCTTGCATTAAATTCGGAGCGATCAATCGAGCGGGAATCAGGGGCGCCTTTCTGGAAATGTTCCGCCATCATTGCCGGACAAACGACGACCGCTTGGTCGGTGGTCACGACGCGAAAATCAAACGGCAACGAGACTGAATCCAGCAGTTTCGTTAATCGTTTGCTGACGGCATCTCTGTCATCGCAGGGCACGACGATACACACGCCGCCTTGTATTAGCACACGGCCGGGAACGGAAACGTACAAGTCGTTCGCGCCGGCGTCATGCAGCGATTCGATGATGCCTTCGGCCAACGAAACGAGCGGTGATTCTCCGGGGCCGCCAGCGAACTGAGACGTAAGTTGCTTGATTGCTGGAACGTCGATCTGCGACAGATCCAGGTGTGCCGCTAACATCGTGTCATGCATCACAATGCCAGCTGGAAAACCTTTTTGCGAAGCAACTGAATTCTCCTGGGCTGTGGCAGTGAGCGGCAGCGTCGTAAATAGTACGACTGCGATCCATTTTGGGTTGAACATGAGGACGGGTTCCTTGACGGGGGGAGATGTTTGGTGCGATCAACCAATGGGTGACAATTCGCGGGCGAGTGTGCCTATTGACGAAGCAGTTCCAACACGATGGTGGCGTTGGGATCCGACGAGTACGCCGGTTCGGCAATCAGCTTGGCACGCGTCGCGGTTTCTCGTTCGTACCCAAACGCTTGCTGCGTCAACGGATCAGGCCAAGCTGGCAGATGGGTAAGCTCTTCGAGCGATTCCGGAAACTCGCCGTGAGCGGCCGCGTAGTCACGGATCGCTTCGATGGTTGCCAGGCGAGCGATCGTTTGCCGCGTTCGCAGTCCAGCCTGGTTAGCCGCCTTGATGCCTGGCATCAGCATGCCCGTGGCCATGGCACCTAAGTTTATCGTCGCCGAGCCAGCACGCGTGTTGGATTCCAAACTTGCTTCGGATCGATCGATATAAGTCATCCGAATCGGTTCAGGCAGGAACATCCACTTGGCAAAGTCATCTTGGATTCGAGTGATTTGTTGGGCGGTCGCACGCACGACCGCTTCGCTGGGGCTCATCGCTTGCACGTATTCTTTGTCCATGCCACTTGCGATCAACTCGGCTCGCGACGGTTCGGTCAGCGCGATCATCAGCGCACCTGCGATCAAACGAGCGGGTGCATCACCGTTACCGAATTCCGAGCCGCCAAGCGATTGCATGTCCTTGACCGCTTGTGTCAATCGGCTTCGCCAGACGGCGGGTTCGACATCATCGGCCGGCAAATGGGACAGTCCGGGAAACACACGCGAGGCGATCGATACTTCAAACTTCAATGCCTCGTCCATCTCGGCGATCGAATCCGGCAACGTTGCAAGCGCCCAGTAAACATTCGGACTGTCCTGCATCTGCATCAGCTCTTCGACTTGGTTCAGCATGATGCCGCTGATCGCCACACCCACCAATCGCGAGATCAATAGGTCCGACGCGTTGCCGGTGGCTTCGCCCATACGGAAACCGACCCGGATGGAACGAATCGCGTCCTCCGTGCGTCCTTCGGCGAGCGCCAAACGGGTTTCGAGCACCAACAATCGAGCCAGCTGACGCATGTGCTCAAATTCGGGCAGCAGCAGCTGAATGGTTTCCAGACCTCGCAGGTCGTCGATGCCCAATTCGTAATGGGAATCACGCATCCGCATCGCGCGATGAAGCTCTGACAACACGTTTTGCTGACTGTCGAGATATTTCGAGACTTCCTGCTTGGGCAGCTCGTCCAGCGAACCTTCCATCCATTGGTCATAGTTTTTGAAGAACGGATCCTCCGCACCAGCGGAACGATTCTTTTCCAGCGACATGATCGTGGCACGCTGGAAAGGAACAAAGGTATTGCCTGCGACCATTTCGAAACGGTCCGGCCAAAATCGAATCTTCAGTGCTGGAACCGGTTCGGCAGCGGGATGGATCTTCAACACCTTCGCTGCGATCTTCGCCGCGTTGGGGGCGGATGGATCCGCCGATGCTGATGCCGCCGGGATTTTGTAATCAAGCGGTTGCACTTGCGCCACGGCGGGGAGCGTCGTTACCGAGCCCATGCAGCCGATCCATGCGAGTAACGTCAATGTTTTAGCGTTCATGATTGGAACCATGTTTCCCAAGTGTGCAAAGTTTTTCGAGAGGGTAACGAGGGCAGACGATAGGGGCCGGAGTCCTCGTTGCGGATTTCCGGTGATTCATGTTTGGTAGCGTCCTGCGCCGGATTCGCATGATTGGGGTGCGAAGCGATCGCCACAGGTGACTGTTCCAACCACGCCATCATGTCTGCCGAAGGTGGACGCGACGTCAACACCACTGCGCTACTTGCAGAAGCGTCCGAGTACGGTTCGAGCGGCGACGGTACCCCGATCAGCCAGCTGGCAAAAATCGACGGTCCTGATTTTGTGGCAACGTTTCGCTTGCGAGGCTGATCCCTCGGTTGCTCCGATGGATCGTTGGTGGCGGTCCGTACAGATTCCACTGTGATGCCTGATTCCGCGGCGACGACCGATTCGTTGCTGGGGGCCGTTTGATGGGACTCATGTTCGGCTACGATGATGCCCCGATTGGGATCCTCGGACTTTGAATGGCCCAGCCGATACGAAGCGGGGCCCACCAGGATCGCTGTGACGCAGGCCGCCACCGCTAGTTGCAGCCATTGCCGACGCGTAGTGGTACCCGAGATGGATCGACTCGCTTGTCCGGCAGCGAACCCGCAGCGGTACATCATCGTCGAGGCATCGGTTTGGATCGAGGCGGGAACCAACGCGGAAAGCTGTTGTTCAAAATTCGATTTGTCGTTCATCGCATCATCTCATTTGGTTTTGGTTGGCACGCGCTTGCAATTGTGTCAACGCGTTTTGGTAGCGACGGTTTGCGGTCGCTGCGGATCGCCCCATGACGTCGGCAATTTGGCGAAACGTCAGACCACCCCACAGGTGCATCACGATGACTTCGCGATCGGCGGCGTCGAGTTCTTCTAGCCACTCGGTGACATGCTGGCCGTCGAGTTGCTGGTCTTGGTATTCACTGGGCTGAACGAACCAGCAGCGATGGCGGGCCGCCACCTGTTCCCTGGCCGCACGCCGCTGTTTGCCCCGATTGACTTGCAGAATTTCATTGCGTGTGGTTCGCACCAGCCACGCCAGCGGCTCGTCGGGGAGCGTCGACTGCTGGGCCAACGCCACAAAGGCTTCCTGCACTGCATCTTCGGCCGGTTCGCCGACGGCGCGGGCGATCATCAGCAAACGATTGGCATGCTGTTGCCACAGCTCGGAAAGGGTTTCCGCATCGATCACGCGCTGTCTCGGATTGGGACGAACTCGGAAGGGAAGTCGATCGACGTGTTAATCACGCCCTCTTCAATACAACAAGGATGCCGCCAGCCGCCCCCTGTTTCAAAGAATTTTGGCTTTATTTTCGTCCGAGAACAGTTTGGGGCAGCTCCAATGACGTTTGGTTCGTCTAAATACGATCGCCTTCAGTCTTCATTTCAGCGAGCACCAGCGGCGGATTGTCCCAGTCAGCAAAGGATCAACGACAGGGCATTGTGCGTGATCGGATCGGTCCCACAATGTCGCCGAATAACGACAGTCTTCGGCAGCCTCTCCACAGTACAACAGCCGCGGTCACCATCTCTCGGCATCAACTGCAAATTAACACCGATTGATCCCACCTGTGTTTTCTCTGATCTTAAAAAGATCCGCTGCGTGATCCGTTTAATTCGTCTTTTTCAGCCAACGTGCTGACTTTGACTTCTCAAGCATTTTGAGCTGTAAATCACTGCATTTGTCCACCCAAACCTTCACAGGCCTTCCATAAGCAGGGCCAATCTTCTCCTGCCTAAGAATATCAAAGACTCGGCCTGTTACTGCAATAAAGGTCGTCGTCGTCACAAAATCTTCGCCATTCCACCTCGAGCCATCAATAACCGTTGGGAATTCAGGCATTACTGCGGGTATCTTAAATGCGGACATTTCATGTTTCGATTCATGGAAGTCATTGGCGCTACCAAAAAACTTGACGCTTCCTTTTTTGCAATGCCGGCAGGTCGCAAACAACTTGAAGCATACATTGCATTGCATCAAATTTTTGCAGACAGGGCAAACAGGATCTTCGTCATTGATGCGCAACGGCCTTCCCATAGGGACATTATCGTATTCAATTCCCCAAAGGCAGCTTTTGAACACACTATGGATTTCGGGATAGATTCGAAAAGATCGATAATTGCAAAATCCAGCGTTTTGAAGCGCAGTATTAGCTTGCTCTGTTATGACGGTGCGTCCTCCGGTCCCTTCACCGAAGACTGTCGTCGAATCATCAAAAGCTTGGCAATCAAATCGTGTTTCACGATATATTGAATTCGTGTGTCCGCCAGCACATGCGACCTCTTGCTTCTTACCTGCGGTGAAGTCGATCCAATAGTCGAATTCATCGTCTTCGCTTACCTGCCAATCGGCCTTAACTTCACCATTGGGATCCGCAAGTATTAATTCGTAAAAAACACCCGCTAACAGGTTGCCTGAATTGTCGTTGTGAATAAATTGCATTTGCGTTCCTTTGAAAGAGATCATTCTACTGGATCGCTTCTGTTTCTGGATTTCGCCGGACGATAAGAGTTGTCGACATTCTCTCCGATGCACTCGATTTCACGGCACAAATTCGGAGCCAGGCACAGTTTATTCCTGTTATTCCTGGCCTCGGTAGCGGTGTCAGCGAACTCTAAGTCGCAACGCGACGCCACCTGATAGCCACCGCCATCTTAATCTTTCTGTCGCACCCATTTTTCTGTCGAGCCGTTCGCATGACAGTGACCGAACGAAATTCGCTCGGGGACCCATACACCTCGCATGCCGTCAATCGGTAAGTGTCGACCACACATCGTTGCGGCACACCGCGTTTAATCGGTACAGATTTAAAGACAGAAAGATTGGTGCGACAGAAAAATTATAAGCAGGGAGATTGGAAAGCCTATCCTGTGGTCATTCAAGTTAACCGCTTTAGCTTGTCTTCTCGCGTCGCAACGTGACGTCACGTGATCGTCACCGAGCGTGAGTCGGCGCCGCAGTCGGGGCAGCATTGCGAAGCGATGGCAGGTGTCGCTACGGTCAACGCAGAGTTGTGCAGAAAACACGGTTGTGCAGAAAACACGGTTGGGCAGGAAAATAGAGAGCGGGCAGGAAAATGTTCGAACTTTAATACGATGCTGCATTTCCAAAAACAGGAGTTTTGCGAGGGGAAATGCAATGGAAGGTTAGAAAATGGTAGGTTAAAAGATGGGAAAGGGACGGATGATTCGAGCTCGGGGCGCCGATAGCCACCGCCATCTTAATCTTTCTGTCGCACCCATTTTTCTGTCTACCCGTCAGCATGACAGTGTCCGAACGGTATTCGCTCGGGGCCCCATACACATCGCATGCCGTCAATCGGTAAGTGTCGACCACGCATTGTTGCGGTACACCGCGTTTAATCGGTACAGATTTAAAGACAGAAAGATTGGTGCG
>TARA_R110002073_G_scaffold49466_11_pt1 | contig 12413 bp, 9 predicted proteins | sample TARA_R110002073 | Tara Oceans TARA_R110002073 (sample SAMEA4397174) | marine metagenome | biome: Polar Biome; feature: [DCM] deep chlorophyll maximum layer (ENVO:01000326); material: water (ENVO:00002006), including particulate matter (ENVO:01000060) such as... | depth 40 m
GGGTGTCTGGTCGCTGGGGGTCAACACGACCACTTTGCCGACGAACAAGTCCGCTGTGGCATGTTCGGCGCCCGTTTTCTCGCTCCCCGCGATAGGATGAGCCGCGACAAACTTGGCAACCGCGGCGGGGCATTGGCTGACCGCATTGACGATCGTTTGTTTGGTGCTGCCGACATCGGTGATCAAACAATCTGGCTTGGTCGCCTGAGCAACGGCGATCACTTTTTCGGAAACCTTATCGACGGGTGTCGCCACCACGACGACGTCAACATCGCGACACCCCTGTTCGATCGATTCGGTAACCGAATCGACGACTCCCATATCAACCCACCGCTGGCCTTTTTCAGCATTGCGAACAATGCCGACGACCTGCACGGCGGGGACCGATTGGCGGATCGCCCGAGCCACGCTGCCACCCAGCAGCCCCACGCCCAGAATCGCGACACGAGCGGGTCTAAATTCCGAGAGAGAGTCTTTCATTCTGGGCAGCTATTCGGCGTCGTCGTGTCGGATCTAGTAGAAAAAGAAACGCTGGCGTTGCGACGCCTTAGAGGTTCGGCAACTTGTGACCGAGTTTTTCGCGTTTGGTGCTGAGATACTTTTGGTTGTGCTCGTTCACCGCCGAAACGATCGGAACCTGATCGACCACACGCAGATCAAAACCACGCAGGTTGAAGGCTTCGGTCTTTTTCGGATTGTTGGTCAACAACCGAACTTCGCTCAGCCCCAGGTCCTTCAAGATTTGCAAGCCGATCCCATAGTCACGCATGTCGGCCTTGAAACCGAGCGCGTGATTGGCTTCGACCGTGTCCATCCCGTTGTCTTGTAATGCGTAGGCCCGAATTTTCTGAGCCAATCCGATCCCACGTCCTTCCTGAGGCAAATAGACCAAGGTGCCTCGCCCCTCTTTGCTGATCGTTTCGAGAGCCATCTGCAGTTGATCACCACAATCGCAACGCAGCGACGAGATCAGGTCCCCGGTGAAACAGCTGCTGTGCATCCGTACCAACGGCGCCGCGGCGGTGCCATCTTGATCATCATTCAAGTCGCCATAGACCAATGCGATCGGTTGCTGGTCTTCGTATTGAACCGCGTAGACGATGATTTTGAAGTTGCCATATTTGGTCGGCAATTCCGCCTCGGCAGCTCGGCTGATCAGTTTTTCGCTGACGCGGCGATGGGCGATCAACTGCTCGATGCTGATGATTTTCAGATTGTTTTTCTGGGCGATCGCCGAGAGCGAGTCACGCGAGGCGCGGTCTCCGGTTTCATCGAGGACTTCGCAGAGCACTCCGGCGGGCTGCAAACCGGCCATTCGGGCCAGATCGACCGACGCTTCGGTGTGTCCGGCGCGGCGAAGCACGCCCCCCTCTTTGGCCAACAACGGGTAGACGTGTCCAGGTCGGACAAATTCGTTGGCCGCACAATCGTCGGCGGTCATCCGCAGGATCGTTTCGCTTTTTTCGCGTGCCGTGATCCCCGTTCTCGCGGTGCGGATATCGACGGGGGTCATAAAGGCGGTTTTCAGCGGGGCATCATTCAGCGCGACGATCGGCGCAAGCTCGAGTCGCTTACAGACGTCGGGCAGCACCGAAACGCACAATTGGCCGCGGCCGGAGAGCATAAAATTAACGGTTTCCGGCGTCGCTTTTTCAGCGGCACAGATAAAATCGCCTTCATTTTCGCGATCTTCTGCATCCACGACGATCACAACTTCGCCTCGGCGAATGGCTTCTACCGCTTCGGGAACGGTGTTTAGCTCGATGGCCATATTGAACTTTGTACGAGTAAGACGACTAAACAGGGTCGACAAGGAACGTATTATACGATTGTCAACGCAACGCTCCCACCGCCCCATTTTCATGGTTGGACGGAATTTTCGCGACCGCGAGGATTCGATTGCATTCGGCGTTTAAAGGATTTTTGATGCATCATTTTGAAAGTTTCGCGACACTCTGTCGCCGCTTCACGACAAACGCCTCCGCACGGCTTGGCTGGGCATGTACCGCGATCGTTGCTCTGGCTGCCACCAACCCGCTGACGGCCGCCCCCCCCATCAAAGTTGCCGAACAAGCTGGCGAAGAAGTTACCGAACAAGACAAATCGACGTCCCAACCGGCCGCCATTCCATCCGAATCGTCGAGCGGCGGATCGGCTTCGGCAGCCAAGTCGACCGAACCGCGGACGTTTGTGAACCAGCGATACAGTCAGCGGACGGATCGGACGGGGCTTTGCGACGTCATCCTTCCCGGCGGCCAAGAGACGCCTCCCGGCGGCTTCCCCACCGTGGTGATCGTACACGGCGGGGCATGGATGAGCGGCGATAAATGGACCATCGAAGGCTATGCACGCTTTTTGGCCGAACATGGCTATGCCACGATCAACATCAACTATCGCCTGGCGCCTCGCTACAAATTCCCCTCGCAAGTCGATGATGTTCGCGAGGCGCTGGTGTGGGCCCAAGAGAATGCCACTCGCTTCTCACTGGACCTCCGCCGCATCGGACTGTTCGGCTACTCCGCGGGTGGCCATTTGTCGTTGTTGGTTTCGGTACTCAGCGACGAACCGATGGAAACCAAGTTGGCGTCCAGCGAGTGGGCTGCGGACGACGAGCGTTGGCAGAAACTGCCAGCGATCCAAGCGGTTTGCGTTGGCGGCCCGCCGTGCGACTTTCGCAACCTGCCGCCCGAGAACACCGGATTGGCGTACTTTCTCGGTGGATCCCGCAGTGAAAAACCGAGTGTCTATGAAGCGGCCTCGCCGACGGCGCACGTCTCTGCCCAGGATCCGCCGGTTCATCTGATCCATGGGGAAACCGACTCGATCGTGCCGATTCAAAACAGTCTTGTGTTTCGCGAGCGAGCCAAAGCGGCGGGGATCCTCTGCGACTTAACCACCATCCCCGGGCAAGGCCATTTAATCACGTTCTTGAATCCTCAAACCAGCAAGGCGATGATCGAATTTTTTGACAAAGTGTTGTCACAACCTTAGCCGGATTGGTGTCGTGTCCGCTACAAGCGGGGAAACGAAAATGACGACCCGGACGACGACTTTGTTGAGTAACCGGGGCCACCGGGTGGCCGCGGGGGCGGCGGTGGAGGACGGGGAATGACCGCAGGCTGGATTCGCAATCCCACCGGAACATCAAGTTCCCACTGAGCCAAATAAGCCCACGGTGTGTCGGGATGTTCAGCGATGCACTTCTGTAGTGAATGGACCGCCGAATCGACCAAATACCTTGACTCGGACGATCGCAGCGTAGCATCGGGCAGCAACGTGATCTCGTTAGTCTCCAGCGACAATGACGGTTTCACATTTTGTGTCGCCGCCAAGTACTCGAGATAACGTGCTTGCGTGGCATACACGCGTCCTTTGGTCAAATCGAACGAAGCTTGCCATCGTGGTGAGGTTTCATCTTGCCACGGCACCGCCGTGTCCTCCAAACGCACAATCAACGACTGCAATACTTCACTCGCTCTTTCAATCCGAGTCCGTTCGCTTTGCAAGACGCGTGAAAGCTGAGTGCGAAAATTCGCGGGCACGACGTAAGGATGCAGGACCGGGTATGGATAAACCGGCGATCGCTCGCCGAGAAACGTCATCCGTGGTGGCACAAAGAACTCGGCTTGCTGGTAACTGAGCGTCGCGGCATCGACCACAAACTGTCGCACCGGATAATCATGCAGCGAGCGAACATACTGATTGACCGAAGCATAATCGGGCAAATAGTCTTTTCGATTAGCCCATTGATCGACGCTGCGAGTGGCGTCTTCATCGAGCATCGTGAACGAGCCGCCGGTTTGCAGTGCTAACCGCGTCAAGGCAAACGGTCCGAACCCCGAGTGTAACCGCTCGCGATAGGGACCACCGTACCACGGCGTGTTCGCCGCCACGCTGGCGCCGGATTGTTGCCACAGCGGAAGCGCGGACTCGTGCCAATAGGGAACAAGAAAGCGTTCGGGCAAAGATGTTTCGGGACCTTTCTTGACCGGCAACCAAAACGCGTACTCGCGCCCGCCGCTAGGGATTTGACACAGTTGCGACCCACGTTCGCACCCCATCACCGCATTAGGACCGATCACGTGCACGGCGACTCCGGCGCTGCGGCAATACTCGATCGTGTCTTCGAGCTGCAGTGTGTCGTCGCCTGATTCGTCAGTCAGGACGACGATCATGATGCGTTCTTGGCGTTTGCGTTGTTCGCGGTACAACTGAACCGCTTGCGTGACCGCCGACATCACATTTTCGTCTCCGGTGGTATCGATCGGAACTTTGGTCATCGCTGAAATCGCGCGAGCCCCGACGTGAGTGGGCCGCAAGATTTCTCGCCAATTTTGTCCAAACGCAATCACGCTGCTAAATAGCGTGTTTTCATTCTCGGCTTTGTCGCGTCGCTTGGTATTGAACGCCTCGATCGACTTGTAAAACGATTCCGCATGGTCCGCCATCTGGCTGCGCTTATGCGTCAAGCTTGCCGATGCGTCAAATAGCCACACGATCAACGTGTCGCCTTGCTCGAGTTCGCTACGGATGGCGCCGGTCACCACTTCGCCCGCCTGGCCGATTCCCGCCGCGGCGATCAACTTGTCGGCGCCCGACGCTTCGCGAGTGAGGTTGGACAACTTTTTTTTCGCTTCACCGATACGGACTTCTTCGCCCCACACGTCACTGCGTTTAAATAATTCCATCGACACTAACGATGCCGACGGTGGATTGGACATGTCCAGGGCATCGAGTGGCGAAAGATCCGGCGGCGTATCCAACCGGGCTGCTACGGGTTGCTCAAGCACCGCTGCGGGGGTCATCGATGCCGCCACTGTTGGATCGTACGCGCTGACGGATGACACCGTGAAATCGGCCATCGCGGAATCGTCAGCGGGATAGGTCGCCCAGATTCGGTGTCCTGCGTCACCCGCCAAACGGTCAAACACCCACAATCCCAACGCCAGCAGAAGCAGCGTGTGCAGCACGATCGACAAAAACCATGGCTGCAGTCGTTTCAGCACCGTCCTAGGCGCAGCCGGTGAGGTCGAGAAGTTCAACGACGTATTCGGTTCGGCGAATCGGCTCGCGTTGGCTGAGGACGAATTCAATTTGCTGCCTCGATCGTTCGTGTTTCGAGAAACCAAGTACAGATACCGTGCCCCCGTCCCTCATTGCATTTCTCGCCGCCCGGGGGAAAACCGGCAATCCCCTACTTTTGCATCATTCACAATCAGCGATGCGATCCGCCATGACGTTCAGGATACCCATAATCGGTGTCGATTCGGAGCATTTCGAGCAAAAAATTGCGACGGACTGACGGGAACCGCGACTTGCGGGTCCAGTGCAAAAGCGTACCCTTTGTGGCATTCCTTCCTCGCAATGTGTAAATTTCGACGGCAAACTCACGATTCATGACAGGCTCTTTACTGGCGGTTTATTGCATTTTGATCATTGCCGGATCCGTCACGGGAGGATGGTTGCCGGCGATTATGCGGATGACGCACCTGCGAACCCAGCTGCTGATGAGCTTCGTCGCAGGGTTGATGCTGGGCATTGCGATGCTGCACATGCTGCCTCACGCGTTTCACCTGATGCAATCGGCCGCCATGACCGGTGGCGCCGCGTTAGGGGGCATCATCGCGATGTTTATCTTGCTTCGCGCCTTTCACACCCATGCTCATGGGGCGATCGAAACGCCAGGAGGATTAGGGCCTGATGAGGCAACCGACGAGCAGGGACACGGGCAGGGACACAGCCATCATCACTCGCACGATCATGGGCACGATCACGGTCACGATCATGGGCATGGGCACTCACATGATCACGAGCACTCGCACGGCAAACATGACCATGCCAAAGACATCGGTTGGCTCGGCATGCTGTTGGGACTCGGATTGCACACGTTGATGGACGGCGTCGCGCTTGCCGCCAGCGTGACGGCAGAATCGCATCACAACCCGTGGCTAGGACTTGCCGGATTGGGGACCTTTCTTGCCGTGGTGCTGCACAAACCTTTGGATGCGTTTGCGATTACGTCCGTGATGAAAAAGGGAGGCTGGACGCCTACCCAGCAGAGTTTAGTGAATTTAACTTTCTCGTTGGCGTGTCCGCTGGGTGCGATCGCTTTTTACATCGGTGCGAATCAACTTTCCACGGACGGCACGGTTTTGGGCTGGGGCCTGGCGATCTCGGCAGGCTTTTTCATCTGCATTTCCTTGGCTGACTTGTTGCCCGAAGTTGCCTTTCACGATCATGACCGGCTGAAATTGACCGCGGCGTTATTGATCGGCGTCGCGTTGGCTGTTGGAATCGAAAGCTTGCCAGGCCATAGCCACACTCCCGCCGCCCCGGCACCGAACATCGAGATTCAAATCCAGACGCCAACGCAATCCGAGTGACGATTGCAACGAAACGTGTGTTGTCCCCTCAAGCCCGAAGGATTCGAACGTGCAATTCGTAACGGACTGGTTCTGGAGTCTCCAGTGGGAGCGTTTGGTTCCCGAATTGATCGGCAAGGCGTTGGGCTTTCTGAGTGGTTTTGCGGCGAGTTGGTTTTTGCTGTTTCGACGGCGGCTCAATGCACTACAGCGAATGCAGTCGGGCGATTCCGATGACTTCATCTTCCAGATGCACCATTTGAGTCCCGCGGCGGACCATGACGAGGACGTCGTGCTGCTGTTTCGCAATGTCGCTCCCAAGACCACGCTGAACGATCTGTACGACAACGAAGCGGTGCGGGACGTTGTCAAAAAAATTGCAGATCAAACCACGCTCGACGACCCTATTTTGAAGACCGAGGGGACACTTGGTTTTGAACTGCTTAACGATGCCGTCGGCCATATCGCAGGCTTGTTAGCGACCACGCCATTTCCGCGCAAAGCGTGGTTGTTCGTGATGACATGCGAAGACCGACAAGCGGTGCGAAAGAAGTGCGTTCGCTGTTTCTTGATCCAACCCGCGGACCTGGAAAAGTTTTTCGATTGGGATTGGTGCCAACACCATGTGCAGGTGGAAAAACCATGGCACTGGTTCCGCGTGGTGGCGCTGCACCGGATCGCATGTGCATGGAAGTCCGAGCAACAAATCGCGATAGAGGAATCCTCACGCTCGCGGGAACTCGACATGCCGCTTGTCGACAAACAAGTCCGTCACGACCGCGTACGCGTGCTGTCGCTCGGTTTAAACGAAGATGAGTATCCGATCGGCCAACCCCACCGAATCGCCTGGAACAGCCATCTAGCAAGCCTGGAAGCAATGGGACTACAACTCACCACCGCGACATCGAAAACGAACAACGACGCGAACGACGCCAACGTTAGCACCGCGACGAATCACGCCGCTAATGACCCCAAGTTGTTAGACTAACGCAGCGATTGCATTCTCACCGTCCATCCACCCCATACTGCAGACCCGATGCTTCAAGATCCGCCGGAATCCAATTACGACATTCGTTTTGAGCTATTCGGATTTCCGGTCCGAATCGCCTGGTCGTTTTGGCTTGGTGCGTTGATTTTTGGATTTAATTTGGTCCGTGGCGTCGACGGTATGTTCCTTCACTCGGGCGAAGGTAGCCCAGGGCAACTGCCGCTGCTGATGCTCTGGGCACTGTGCATGTTGGTGTCGATTTTGATTCACGAATTGGGGCATGCGTTTGCGTTTCGCCAGTTTGGAATTCAGTCGTCGATCGTGCTGTATCACTTCGGCGGCCTTGCGATTCCAAGCAGCTCGTTTGGGATGGGACGTTCGGCGGGCCGGTTAACCGAGAAGCAAGATTTGTGGGTCGCTCTGGCCGGTCCGCTTGCTCAAATCGTGTCTGCCGCGTTGTTAGTCGGCGGTTTAAAAGTCGCAGGCTTTCGAATCGAAGCGCTCGCGATCGTCGACAGCGTGGTGCCACTTGGATTGGCCAAAATCCCTGGCGTGATGGAAGGAGATCCGATCACAAGTCATGGTTTGTATGCGATTGTTTTGTTTTACATTTTCCCAAGTGTCTTGTGGGCGCTGTTGAATTTGGTGCCGGTATGGCCACTCGATGGTGGCCGGATCATGAACTCACTTGTGTTGATCAATGGTGGCCAACGTGATCAAGCATTGTGGATCAGTGTGATCAGCGCAGGATTGTTGACGGTGTACGCATTCAAACAGCACCAAACGTTTATGGGCATTTTGTTTTTGTCATTAGCGTTTAGCAATTACCAAATGTTGCAACAGACGGGGCGTTGGCGATAAATCATTTGCAAATTTTGTGTTCACAGAGCAAGTTTTTTTGCAGTGATGTGGCTTGCAAAACCGAAGTTGAATTTCAATCACGTGCAAACGCTTAAACAGGGTCTATGCAAGATGATTCAATGCATTTTTCATCTTCAATGACTCAATCCTAAGCAACAAAAACGCGTTCACTTACCAAAAAAAAATTTCATCGCAAGCACTTTTTTCATGAAAAAGATGTTGCGGAATTCTCAGAAGCGCGTACAGTTACGCGCAGTTTCTAAACGGTTGAAAGCAAGAGCAACACTGATGTGGATCATCAACGCTCTGAGATTCAACTTCCAATCACGATTGGTGAGCCGTGGCCGGTGACTTTTAGAACGCTGTTCTAATAAAGTCACAAGGACTCACTAACGTGCCCTTTCTCGCGGAGGAAGAACGTGGCCAAGAAAAAAGCAACCAAGAAAAAAGTTACGAAGAAGGCAGCACCTAAGAAAGCTGCAAAGAAAGTAACGAAGAAGAAGGTTACGAAGAAGGCAGCTCCAAAGAAAGCTGCTAAGAAAGCAACCAAGAAGAAGGCTACTAAGAAAGCAGCTCCAAAGAAGGCTGCTAAGAAAGTAACCAAGAAAAAGGCCGCTAAGAAAGCAGCCAAGAAAGCTACTAAGAAGAAGACCGCTAAGAAGCGTCGCTAGTCCGCTGGACAGCTCTTCTCTTCTGAGTAGAACCGAAGTTAAAAAAAGCCGCGTCGGAGTTCATTCTCTGATGCGGCTTTTTTCGTTTTAAGAAGCACAAAAAGTGCCAATTTGGCAGTTTTGGCGAGGATAACAACCGATCCCTGCAATCGGGGCAGCACCGGCAATGAAGCCCGAAAGCTGGTTGTTTGCGTGGCTGTTTCGAATCCGTAACTCCAAATCTCCGCAATCGTTTCGTGGATCCGACGAAAGCCTTGGCGACTTTCGCTGCGATGCGTTCGGCAATGCGTTACAGCGTCGGCAAGCTTGGCTTGGGTGGGTTCGCAGCGGCCTTAGACGCCAGCGTGCGAACGAGCGCTTTGGCGGCAGCTTCGATCGGAGTTCGCGCTCGCGCGTTTTCAGCAAGCACGTTGGCAAGCCGTCCTTCGTCGCCACCGGTTCGCAAGTCGATATCGATCGGTAGTGCTCCCAAAAACGGAACATTCAACTCTTCGGCCTTCGCTCGAGCACCGCCACGGCCGAAGATGTCGTAGGTCTTGCCACAATCGGGACACATAAACCCGCTCATGTTTTCGACCATTCCCAAAATCGGAATGTTTACCTTGCGAAACATGCTGATCGCCTTGATCGCATCGAGCAGTGCAACCTCTTGCGGGGTGCACACCACCACACTGCCTGCCAACGGCAACGCTTGCGACAGCGTCAGCGCAACGTCTCCCGTTCCCGGTGGCATATCGATCACCAGATAATCCAGCTCGCCCCAATTCGTATCACCTAAGAATTGGTTGATCGATCCATGCAACATCGGACCACGCCAAATCACCGCTTGATCGGGCTCGACCAGAAATCCCATCGAGATTACCGGCATCGGCGGATGTCCGCTGTCATCATTGAGCATGATGGGTTCGATTTTCTTCTGCGCATTCACAGCCGGTCGCCCCGACAACCCAAGCAGATGAGGAATGCTGGGGCCGTAGACATCCGCATCCATCAACCCCACACGGCTGCCGAGTTGACGTAGCGTCAATGCGATCGACGCGGCGACGGTACTCTTGCCCACACCTCCTTTACCGCTGCCGACAGCGATCACACTTTTCACACGCAGTCCCACCTGTCCCAGACGTGCCGGCGGACGCGGGTGATCGACAATATCAACTTTCACCTGGGTCCCTGGTAACGCGGCAACGACTTTGGAATCAATCGCATCGGCGATTTCGTCCGCGATCGGGCTGGAATGGGATGTCAATCCAAGCGTGATGGTGGCGGTGTTGCCCTCGACTTGCACCTCTTTGATTTGCCCCATCGAGCCGATGGGACGCCCGGTTTCAGGATCAGGAAACGATTCAATCGCGGCGCGAACAGAGTCAGTATTCAAAGCGGACATGGATATCGATTCAGCGAAAGGAGAGTGGGAACGGGATGGATTCGAACCAGAAAGCCTGACCACAATTCGCCACCCTGGCAAGGTCGGTAGCCGCGGCAGTCCCGCAGATTCAGCCCTCGAGAGCCGACGTGATAGCGGACGACTCGCTAGGGGACAACGTGCGAAAGGCCCGCGAGTTGATTCGACGAGCCACATTCTGCAGGGCTTCGGGCGCCGCCAGCGTGATCGGGATCCCTAACTCGGAAATCGTGGCCTGCATCGAACCGGGGATCCCCGACATCCCAGCGATTTGAATCACCCCCGGAAACGCCGTTTTGACTTGCGTCACCACCCGCAACATTTTGGCGATCGACGCCGGCGTCAATTCCCACAGCACGATAATGGGCATGCGGCGGCACGAGCCAGACTTGGCCAACGGGTGACGCGAAATTCGTCGTGGCACCTCGCTCGGTTCACAGGACACTACCCGCGGGATCCAAGGATCGGACAACCCTTCGGGACTGAATCGACGGGCCGCGTCGGACCAGCGGTTGTCTTGCTCCGCCACGAGCCATGTGACCTCGTTGGACGCCTCGAGCCATTGGCTTGCAATCGTTTTCATGCACTTTCGCCATCGCTGGGTGAAGACGATTTTCTGGGTCGCGGTGGCGGCGTGGTCGCTTCGGTTTGGACTGCATCAATTCGCCGCAGCAATCGCGAACGGGTGATCCCCAGCAACCGTGCGGCGGCAGCACGATTGCCATCACTGATCTCCACCGCACTCCTGATCATCTTGAGCTCAAACGACTCGAGCATCTCATCGAGCGAAACGTTTTGCACTTTCCGGCGAGCCAGCGAGTCGCCGGGCCGAAAGGAGCGAATCGCCAGCGGAAAATTCTCCGGTCCAATCGATTCGCGAGTTGCGTTTCGCACGGCATGTCGCATCGCCGCGTCAAGTTCTTCGAAATTGTTAGGCCATGGATAGATCACCAATGCATCGATCGCGGCGCGGCTCAGACGTTCTCCGACGCCATCTCGGGCGGCATGATGTGAATCGACCAACGCGGCGGCTAACAGAGGAATATCCTCGACGCGAGACGCCAAGGGTTCGATCGTCACTGTCAGCGAGGCCAACAGATCGGCCAAGGCGGCGTCGATCTGCCGCGGCGGTGGCTTGATCCCAATCACCACTTCGCGATCACTCACATTCGCCAGAGATCCTTCGTCCGCTGGCACATCGAGATTGGATTGATCGCTACACAATCCGATCAATCGCAACCGATCGCTGTAAGAACTAATCAACTGGACCAAATGCCGCTGGGCATCCAACGGCATTTCATCCAACCCCCGTACTAAAACGGTGGCTTTTGCGTCGGCGGAATTAGCAAGTTGATTGACCACCGGAACGATCGACGCATCAAGTAGTTCGGGATCCATCAACGGTCCATCGACGATCGCGATCGGTTCACGCGGCGCGGATTGCTGATGAACCCGCAGGGCAATCGATTCGCAATTAGCGCCGGCAGGAGCAAAAAATCCCAGATGCGTTCGCACATTTGCGGCAACCTGGATACGAGCTCGCATCCGTTTAGCCGACGAAGAGACACCGGCAGTGGCGACCGTTGCGATGGAAGCGTGCTTTTTTCGCCAGGCATCGAGTTGTTGCCGCACGATTGCCGCGTCAGCAATTTCCTCGTCGGGAACACGGTCACTAAACCGGCCTCCGATCGCGATCGTCAGCCCGGATTCACCCGAACCGATGCGGACAAAGCGAACATCGATCGGATCGATGCGATGTTTTGCATCTCCAGCCGGTTGCACTCGCAGTGACGCGGTCCCGCGGTGCTTTAGCCCTGGAGGCGGCGAGAGCGTTGCCGCCAAAAGATCAAGCGGATCATTGGAAACGGGACTGCCTGCGACCGCACGCCGCTGCAATAACCGCTCAACCTCTAATCCCAGCCAACGTGCCGTGGCGGCCGACAAATACACCAATTTGCCCGCGGGATCGATCGCCCACACCGGAGCGTCCGACGCATCGAGCAGCCGCATCAAATTACGGATCTTCGTGCCTGAGGTCATGGATTCCGTCTGTTCGCGGCTCGCGCTTGAGTAAACCGGTTTGGCTTGAGTAACCCGGTTTGGCGATGTCTCGATCGATTCACCGCCGC
>TARA_R110002073_G_scaffold18564_3_pt1 | contig 12408 bp, 14 predicted proteins | sample TARA_R110002073 | Tara Oceans TARA_R110002073 (sample SAMEA4397174) | marine metagenome | biome: Polar Biome; feature: [DCM] deep chlorophyll maximum layer (ENVO:01000326); material: water (ENVO:00002006), including particulate matter (ENVO:01000060) such as... | depth 40 m
TCGACCGGTCCGACATCGACTGGCTGTCCGGCTCGCTGGCGGATACCCTGCAGGTGGGCGATGTCGTGCATGTGCGCGCCGTGACCTCGGACACCGATGGCAACTTTCAGCGCTGGTCGCTGCGCCAGATCCCCGAAGTGCAGGGCGCATTCATGGCGATGGACGTCAATACCGGCCGCGTGATCGCCATCCAGGGCGGGTTCAGTTATCAGGATTCGGTGTTCAACCGCGCGACGCAGGCCCGCCGTCAGCCCGGTTCGGCATTCAAGCCCTTCGTTTACGCCGCCGCGCTGGATTCCGGGTTCACCCCCGCCACCATCGTCATCGACGCGCCGATCGAGATCGACACCGGCGAAGGCATCTGGCGGCCCGGCAATGCCGGGGGCCGGTATGTTGGCCCGGCGCCGATGCGCATTGGCATCGAACAGTCGCGCAACCTGATGACCATCCGACTGGCGCAGGAAGTCGGCATGGACGTGGTCGCCGGATATGCGGAGCGGTTCGGCGTGTATGACCGGCTGGATCCGTTTCTGGCCAATTCGCTGGGGGCGCAGGAAACCACGTTGTTTCGCATGGTTGCGGCCTATGCGATGTTTGCCAATGGTGGCGAACGCGTCGAACCGACATTGGTCGACCGGGTGCAGGACCGTTGGGGCCGCACCGTCTATCGCCACGATCAGCGTCAATGCATCGAATGCGGCGAGCCGGACCTGCCGGCCGGGCAGGCGCCATGGATCGCCAGCCAGCGGCAGCGCGTGATGGATCCGGTGACGGCCTATCAGCTGACCACCATGCTGCAAGGCGTGGTGCAGCGCGGCACCGCGCGCCGGGTGCGTCTGCCGGTTCCGGTGGCGGGCAAGACGGGCACCACCAATGACAGCCGCGATGTGTGGTTTGTCGGCTATACCTCGACCATCGTCGCCGGGTGCTACATCGGCTATGACCGCCCGCGCTCGCTGGGACGCGGGGCTTCGGGCGGGGGCACCTGTGCGCCGGTGTTTTCCGAATTCATGCAATCGGCCATCGAAGAATATGGCGGGGGCGAATTTGCCGTGCCACCGGGTGGGCGCTTCATGCGGATCAGCCGCACCACCGGCGAGCGCCTGCCAGACGGCGCGACCGGCGACGATGTGGTGGCCGAGTATTTCCGGGACGGCGAAGAGCCGGTGTTCGGCATCGACGCGCTGATCGACGGCGGGTTCGCGATGGGCGCCTCGCTTCCGGTATTCGCGCCGGATGCCGCCGAAGTGACCGATTTGTTCACCTCGGACGGCACACAGATCGACATTCCCGCCCCGGCCCCGGCCGGCGACCCCAACCTGTTGCAGCAAGGGTCCAGCTTCGGCACGCTCAGCGCGGGCGGTTTGTATTGATGTGCGATCGGTAGCCGTGACGCTCGGCTGGTGCTAGCGTTCCCTCCGAAAACAGGAAAGGACGGACCATGACCCTGCGTGACGCCTATGACAATGCCCTTGGCACCGCCGATGACACGGCGCGCGACGCCTATGACAGCGCGGTCGAACTGTTCCTGGGCGGCAATTACGGCGCGGTCGAAGGTTTCGAGGCCGCCATCCAGGCCGATCCCCGTTTCGCGCTGGGCCATGCCGGGCTGGCGCGCGCGCTGATGATGGAAGGGCGCATGCCCGAGGCCAGGGCGGCGATCGAGACCGCGCAGGGGCTGGCGCCCCGGACCACGTCGCGCGAACAGGGCCATATCGCCGCGATGGCCGCCCTTCTGGCCGGGCAGGCCGACCGGGCGCGCGGGCTGACCAAGGCGCATATGCGCGATCATCCGCGCGACCCCATGGTGGCCCAGTTGTGCTGCAACGTGTTCGGTCTGATCGGGTTTTCGGGCGAAGTGGGGCGCGAGGCGGAATTGCTGGCCTTTTCCGCGTCGCTGCTGCCGCATTACCCGGAAAGCTGGTGGATGAAGTCCATGTATGCGATGGCGCTGTGCGAGACCGGGCAGGCCGAAGCGTCGCTCAGGGAAATGGATCAGGCGCTGGCGCTCAACCCCCGCAACGCGCAGGGGGCGCATTTCAAGGCGCACGCGCTTTATGAACTGGGCGACGCCGCGTTATCGCGCGCCTTTCTGGCCGGTTGGATGGCGGGTTACGACCCCCGGTCCCTGCTGCACGGGCATATCAGTTGGCACCAGGCGCTGCTGGCCCTTCAGGACCGCGATGCCGAGGTCTTGTGGGCCATCATCGACGCCGCAGTGGCGCCCGACAGCGGCACGCGTTCGCTGCCGATCAACACCCTGACCGACACCGCTTCGATCCTGTTTCGGGCCGAAATGGCGGGGTTGGCGGTGGACCCGTCGCGCTGGCAGCAGATCAGCGCCTATGCCCATCAGTATTTCCCGCAGACCGGACAGAGCTTTGCCGATCTGCACGCCGCCCTGGGGCACGCCATGGCCGGCGACGGCGACGCGCTGGGCCGGATCATCGGCACCGCGCGCGGCTTTGCCGGGGATCTGGTGCGCCCGCTGGCGGCGGCCTGGGGGCATATCGCGCGCTCGGAATGGCGCGCCGCGCTGGATGACATGACAAGGATCATGGCCACGCATGAACGTCTGGGCGGCAGCCGTGCGCAGCGCGATCTGATCGACCTGGCCTATGTGCATGTGCTGCTCAAGCTGGGCCTGGCGCAAGAGGCGCGGCGCGCGCTGATGCTGCGCCGCCCGGTGCTGGCCGCCGCGCCACCGCTGGCCGGCTACGCCTGAGCCAAACTTCGCTGCGTCACGCTTGCACAGCGCGGCGCGCTGTCCACAATGGCGCAAAACCCGAGGGCCCGATGATCACGCTTCACCACGCGCCGCAATCGCGCAGCTTTCGCATCCTGTGGTTTCTGCACGAGGCCGGGCTGGAGCACGAGCTGCGCTATCACAGTTTTTCCGGCAAGGCGCTGCGCGATCCGGCGTTTCTGACGATCTCGCCCGCCGGGCGGGTGCCGGTGGTCGAGGTGGACGGCGTCACGCTGTTCGAATCCGCCGCGATCCTGGAATACCTGGTGGAAGCCCGCGCGCCCGGCCTGGGCCGCGCCCCGGGGCACGAAGAGCGCGGCAAGTTCCTGGAATGGCTGCATTACGGCGAAACCATCGCCCAGCATCTGGCGCAACTGACCTTTCACCATATCGTCCTGCGCCCGGCCGACCGCAGCCCCGTGGTGCAGCGGCTGGAGGCCCTGCGCCTGCGCCGCACGTTGGAGGGGATCGAAACGGCGCTGGCGGCGCAGGATTGCCTGCTGGCGGACGGGTTCAGCGCGGCGGACATCATGGCCGGGTCCTCGGCCGAACTGGCGCGGCGCTTCGTGCCGCTGGATGGTCTGGACCGCGTGTCGGCCTGGCTGAAGCGCCTGACGGCGCGCCCCGGATACCGCGCCGCGCTATCCGCCGACGGCCAGGCGGAGCTGTATCTGCAAGACTTCTATGGATTGCCCCATGCCTGAAGCGGTCGAAATCTTCGAGGTCGGTCCGCGCGACGGGCTGCAAAACGAAAAGGCGCTGATCCCGACGGATCGCAAGATCGCGCTGGTCGATCTGCTGTCAACGGCCGGGTTCAGGCGGATCGAGGTGGCCAGCTTCGTCAGCCCCAAATGGGTGCCGCAAATGGCCGACAGCGCGCAGGTTCTGGCCGGGATCGCCCGCGCGCCGGGCGTGTCCTATGCCGCGCTGACGCCGAACATGCGGGGCTACGCGGGGGCGAAGGCGGCGCGCGCCGATGAAATCGCGGTGTTCGCCTCGGCCTCGGAAGGGTTTTCCAGGGCCAATCTGAACTGCTCCATCGCCGAGTCGATCGAACGCTTCGAGCCGATCATCGACGCGGCAAAAACCGATGGCATCGCGGTGCGCGGCTATATCAGTTGCGTGACCGACTGCCCGTTTGACGGGCCGACCCCGCCCAAAGCCGTCGCCCGCCTGGCGGAGCGTCTGGCCGCGCTGGGCTGCTACGAGATCAGCCTGGGCGACACCATCGGCAAGGCCATGCCCGAAAGCCTGACCGCGATGTTGAACGCCGTGCTGGCGGTGGTGCCGGCGGCGCGATTGGCCGGCCACTACCACGACACCGGCGGGCGGGCCTGCGACAATATCGAGGCCTCGCTGGCGCTGGGCTTGCGGGTTTTCGACGCCGCCGTGGGCGGTCTGGGCGGCTGCCCCTACGCGCCGGGCGCGCAAGGCAACGTGGCCACCGAGGCCGCGCTGGAGCGGATCGAGGCGTTGGGCTACCGGACCGGATTGGACCGCGCGGTGATCGCCAGGGCCGCAGCCATGGCCCTTCAGATGCGCGGCGGCTGACCGGGGCCAGATGAGGGCCAGGCTGGAACCCACGCAGAATTTTCGACATCAGGACGTTAACCCATGACCTTTGAAACCATCACCCTTGAAACCGACGAACGCGGGGTCGCCACCCTGACCCTGAACCGGCCCGACAAGCACAACGCCATGTCGGCTTCGATGATCGACGACCTGACCCGCGCGGCGGCGCGACTGAACGCCGATGACGCGGTGCGCGTGGTGGTGCTGACAGGCGCCGGGGCCAGCTTTTGCGCCGGCGGGGATCTGGGCTGGATGCAAGAGCAGATGAAGGCAGACGGCGCCACGCGGGCCGCGCAGGCCGGGCAACTGGCGGGCGCGCTGGGGGCGTTGAACACCTTGTCGAAGCCGTTGATCGGGCGGGTGCAGGGGCAGGCCTTCGGTGGCGGGATCGGTCTGATCAGCGTCTGCGATGTGGCGATCGGCGCGCAGGGCGCGAAATTCGGCCTGACGGAAACCCGGCTGGGGCTGATTCCGGCGACCATCGGCCCCTATGTGCTGGCCCGCATGGGCGGGGCGATGGCGCGCCGGGTATTCATGTCGGCGCGGCTGTTCGATGCGGACGAGGCCGTGACGCTGGGCCTGCTGGCCAGGGCCGTCGCGCCCGCGGATCTGGATGCCGCCGTGGAGGCCGAAGTCAGGCCCTACCTGTCCTGCGCGCCCGGTGCCGTCGCCTCGGCCAAGGCGCTGGCGCTGCGGCTGGGCGGCGGGATCGGCCCCGACGACGTGGCGCATTCCATCGCCGAGCTGGTTTCACGCTGGGAAAGCCCCGAAGCGGACGAGGGCATCGCGGCATTCTTTGACAAGCGCAAGCCCGGCTGGGCGCGATGACGCCAGAATCGATTCGTCTCTATTGACCAGAAGTCCGGGGCGGGATGTTACGCCGCAGGGCAGCATGACGCGCGCGGAAAGTCGGTGCACCACGGCATACAATACGGGAAATCAGGCCATTTTGCAGATGTTTCCGCCCCGGCCTTCGGTTGACCCGGCCCCCCCACCAGAGTAAACGGGGCAAGAGCCAACTTGAGCAGCGCGCCGTCCCGTTCGACACGGTGGCCACAGCGCCAAAGGAGCCATCGGTGGACGATCTTCTGAGGGACTACCTTCCCATCCTCGTATTTCTGTTGATTGCCGTCGGGCTCGGGCTGGTGCTGATGCTCTCGGCCATGGTGATCGCGGTTCGCAACCCGGATCCTGAAAAGGTGTCGGCCTATGAATGCGGGTTCAACGCCTTCGACGACGCGCGGATGAAATTCGACGTGCGGTTCTACCTGGTGTCGATCCTGTTCATTATCTTCGATCTGGAAATTGCCTTCCTGTTCCCCTGGGCCGTGGCCTTTGGCGACATGAGCATGACGGCCTTCTGGTCGATGATGGTTTTCCTGGGCGTGCTGACCATCGGCTTTGCCTATGAATGGAAGAAAGGGGCCCTGGAATGGGAGTGACCAATCCGCTTCAGACGAGGGCCAACACCGCCGGGGCCGACCGCGATGTCGCCACGCAGGCGCTGAACGCCGAATTGCAGGACAAGGGGTTCCTGCTGACCACGACGGCGGACATCATCAACTGGGCGCGCAACGGCTCCATGCACTGGATGACCTTCGGTCTGGCCTGCTGCGCTGTGGAAATGATGCACACTTCGATGCCGCGCTATGATCTGGAACGCTTCGGCACCGCGCCGCGCGCCAGTCCGCGTCAGTCGGACCTGATGATCGTGGCCGGCACGCTGACCAACAAGATGGCCCCGGCGCTGCGCAAGGTCTACGACCAGATGCCCGAGCCGCGCTATGTGCTGTCGATGGGATCCTGCGCCAATGGCGGCGGGTATTACCATTATTCCTATTCCGTCGTGCGCGGCTGTGACCGCATCGTGCCGGTGGACATCTACGTTCCCGGCTGCCCGCCGACCGCCGAGGCGCTGCTTTACGGCATCCTTCAGTTGCAGCGGAAGATCCGCCGCACCGGCACCCTGATCCGCTGACGAGGTCCGCATGTCCGAAGCACTCGAAGAACTGGGCGCCTATATCGCCACCAAACAGCCCGACGCGGTGCGCGATTGCGTCGTGACGCATGGCGAACTGACGCTGCTGGTCACGCCGGGATCGCTGCCCGATCTGGTGCGCTTCCTGAAGGCCGACGAGACCTGCCGGTTTTCCTCGCTCGTGGATATCACCGCGATCGACTATCCCGAGCGCCGCGCGCGCTTCGAGATCGTGTATCACTTCCTGTCGATGTATCGAAACCATCGCATCCGCCTGCGCGCCTCGATCCGCGAGGACGAGATGGTGGCGTCGATCACCGACGAGCACCCGTCGGCCAACTGGTTCGAGCGCGAAGTGTTCGACATGTTCGGTATCCTGTTTTCGGGCCACCCCGACCTGCGCCGCATCCTGACCGATTACGGATTCCGCGGCCATCCGCTGCGCAAGGATTTTCCGACGACCGGCTATGTCGAGGTGCGCTACGACGAAGCCGCCAAGCGCGTGGTCTATGAGCCGGTGAAGCTGGTGCAGGATTACCGCCAGTTCGATTTCATGTCACCCTGGGAAGGCGCCAACTACATCCTTCCGGGCGACGAGAAGGAGGCCGCGAAATGATGGGCGGCGCGTCCAATCCGGATCTGGCTGCGGTTCACGCGGCGGCGGTGACCTATTGCAATGCGGTCTACAAGGCGCAGGCAGATGTGTTTGAAACCCTCTGCCACGACGCGTTTCACATGGTCTGCGTCGATGGCCCGGACATGCAATTCTGGGACAAACCCGCCTATCTGGCGCGGGTGACGGCCCGGGACGCGGCCGCGGGCGACCCGGTCTATGAAATTCTGAGCGTCGAAGCCGATGGCGACATGGCGCGGGTCAAGCTGCGCGTGGGCGTGCCGGGGGTTCTGTACGAGGACTACCTGGGCTTTGTCCGCGTTTGCGGTGACTGGAAACTGATGAACAAGCTGTTCCGGACCTATGACGGTTCGCTGGCGGCAGGCTGAGGAGGCTCTGACTATGATGGACGGCTCCAAATTCGATGACGGCAGCACCGACGCGCTGGAAGGCGAACAGAAGATCCGCAATTTCAACATCAACTTCGGCCCCCAGCACCCGGCGGCGCACGGTGTGCTGCGGCTGGTGCTGGAACTGGATGGCGAACTCATCATGCGCTGCGATCCGCATATCGGGTTGCTGCATCGGGGCACCGAGAAGTTGATGGAAAGCCGCACCTATCTGCAAAACCTGCCCTATCTGGACCGGTTGGATTACGTGGCGCCGATGAACCAGGAACATGCCTGGTGTCTGGCGATCGAACGGCTGACGGGCACCGAGGTGCCGCGCCGGGCATCGCTGATCCGGGTCTTGTTTTCCGAAATCGGCCGGGTGCTGAACCATCTTCTGAACGTCACCACGCAAGCCATGGATGTGGGCGCCCTGACCCCTCCACTGTGGGGGTTTTCCGAGCGCGAGCAGTTGATGGTGTTCTATGAGCGCGCCAGCGGTGCCCGGCTTCATGCCGCCTATTTCCGCCCCGGCGGCGTTCATCAGGATCTGCCCCCCGCATTGATCGACGATATCGAGGCCTGGGCCGAAGCCTTTCCGAAAATGCTGGATGACATCGACGGTCTGCTGACCGAGAACCGGATCTTCAAGCAGCGCAACGCCGATATCTGCGTGATTTCGGAACAGGATATCCTGGATTGGGGATATTCGGGCGTGATGGTTCGCGGATCGGGCCTGGCATGGGACTTGCGCCGCAGCCAACCTTATGAATGCTATGACGAATTCGACTTCAAGATCCCGGTCGGCAAGAATGGCGATTGCTATGACCGCTATCTTTGCCGCATGGCCGAGATGCGCGAATCGACGTCGATCATCCGGCAGGCGATCGCCAAGCTGCGCGCGCCAGAGGGGCAGGGCGACATCATGGCCCGCGGCAAGATTTCGCCGCCCAAGCGGGGCGAGATGAAGACCTCGATGGAGGCGCTGATCCATCATTTCAAGCTGTATACCGAAGGTTTCCACGTCCCCGCCGGCGAAGTGTATGCCGCGGTCGAGGCGCCCAAGGGTGAATTTGGCGTCTATCTGGTGGCCGACGGCACCAACAAGCCCTACCGCGCCAAGCTGCGCGCCCCGGGATTCCTGCATTTGCAGTCGATGGACTACATTTCCCACGGCTATCAGCTGGCCGATTGTTCGGCGATCATCGGGTCCCTGGATATCGTGTTTGGCGAGGTGGACCGGTGAGAGGACTCGGCACCCTGATCGCGGTCGGCCTGCTGCTGGCGCAGCCTGCCTTCGCCTTCACGCCCGAACGCGCGGCGATCCTGGTGGACGCGGTCCGCGAGAATGGATGCCGCATGGACGGCGCCGAGGCGCCGGCGGCGCTGGAGCCGCTGGGACTGGACTCGATCGAGGTGCAATCCATCGTCGATATCCTTTACGGCGCCGACCTGGTGACGATATCCGGCGATCAGCAGACGCTGATCCTGGACGACACCCTGTGCGCCGCGCAGGGCGACGAGGCGTTGGCGCTGGTCACGGCCGCCTATGACGTTCAGGAAGCATCGCTGGAACCCTGGCGCCCCGATTTTCCGGCGGAACGCGGCGCGGCGCTGATCGGTATCGTTCGCGGCAATGATTGCGCCCTGACCGAGGAAGAAGCCGGGCAATTGCTGCCCGGCGCGGGCTTCGATCCGGTGCTGACGCGGGATATCGTGACGGTGATGCTGGATACCGGTTTGGTCACCATCGACCCCGAAATCGCGCGTATCCAGTTGTCTGACGGGCTTTGCGCCGCCGATGCCGCAAGCGACGAGGCGACGGTATCCGACGCCGTGGCGCTGTGGATCGAGGCCAATGCCGGGACCAATGCCAGCGGCGGGCCCAACCCGGCGCCTGCCCAGGGTCCCGCGCGAGAGGGCGACCAATGATCCTGTCCGCGCTGGTCACCGTGTTCCTGCTGATCGCCGTCGCGCTGGTCGGCTACATGGCGTATCTGTTCTGGACCAACCCGGATCGCGGGCTGGCCGAAACCACGCACCGCATCGAAAAGCTGCCCTACGTTCTGGCCGACCGCTACACCGCCTTTGCCGTTCTGGGCGCCGGAATGTTGGTGTTCGGCGATTTCCCGATCATCACGGTCTATTTCCTGGCCGGCACGATCATGGGCCTTGCCGATGGCATGATCTACGCCCGCGCCGGGCATCCGCACCTGAAACACACGGCCTCGGGCATCTTGAGCGCGCTGGCCATGATCGTAACCGCCGTGGCCTGGGCCATGACACCGACGGGGGGCTGACACCGATGTCGACCGTCTCGTTGACCGCACGCAATTCCGACGTCCCCGCGACGTTGCAGAAAGGGCAGAACTGACGCCATGCTCCGCCGACTTCATCCGAACCAACCCGACAGCTTTGACTTCACGCCGGCCAATCTGGACTGGGCGCGGGCGCAGATCACCAAATACCCCGAGGGCCGCCAGGCCTCGGCGATCATCCCGCTGTTGTGGCGCGCTCAGGAACAGGAAGGCTGGCTGAGCCGCCCGGCCATCGAAACCGTTGCCGATATGCTGGACATGGCCTATATCCGGGCGCTGGAAGTGGCCACGTTCTATTTCATGTTCCAGCTGCAACCCACCGGATCCATTGCCAATATCCAGGTTTGCGGAACGACCACCTGCATGATCTGCGGCGCCGAGGATCTGGTCGCGATCTGCAAGGACCGGATCGCCGCGCAGCCGCATACGCTGTCGGCGGATGGCAAGTTCACCTGGGAAGAGGTGGAATGCCTGGGCGCCTGCGCCAACGCGCCGATGGTGCAGATCGGCAAGGATTATTACGAGGATCTGACGGCCGAGAAATTCACCTTTATCCTGGACGAACTGGCCGCCGGCCGCGTGCCGACCCCGGGGCCGCAGAACGGGCGCTTTGCCTCGAACCCCGCGCACGCGCGCACCAGCCTGTCCGCGGGCGAGATCGTGGAGCCGGTCAATGGCTCGCTGGGGATGGCGGCGGAGCTGGACGACACGGTCAAGCGGATTGACGGCACCGAAGCGCCGATCCTGACCCCCTGGCTGAGACGCGCGGACAAACCGGCGACCAACCGCCTGGGCAAGGCCCCCGCGCCGAAGCCCGTGGTTGCCCAAAAGACGCCCGCATCGGCGCCCGCGGCCGTTGCGCAAAAGGCGGTCGCAGACGCGCCTGTCGAACAACAGCGCCCCGCCGCGCTGGACGCCGCGCGCGAGGGTGGCGCGGACGATCTCAAGCGGATCAAGGGCATTGGCCCGAAGCTGGAAATCCTGTGCAATTCTCTGGGCTTCTGGCATTTCGACCAGATCGCCGTCTGGACCGCGTCGGAAATCGCCTGGGTTGACGACAACCTGGCCGGCTTCAAGGGCCGCGTGACGCGCGACAACTGGGTCGAGCAGGCGCGGCAGCTGGCCGCCGGCGAAGAGACGGAATTTTCAAAACGCGTCGACAAGGGCGGCGTGTATTAACGGACGGACGGAGCACCCATGGGGGACACGCCAGAACAAAGCCGCCGGGGCCGGGTGATCGCACTGCTGATCGCCAGTGTCGGCATTGCCTATGTTCTGCTTCTGGCCCTGGGTTCTCAACTGGGATGGTCCCAGAGAACGATGGCGTTTTTCGATCTGGCCGCGCTGGCCGGATTCACGATGGCGTTGTGGCTACTTTACGGGCTCTGGCGGTCACGTCGGAACAACGAGGACTGAGTGATGCTGAAAGATCAGGACCGGATCTTCACGAATATCTACGGCATGTATGACCGCAGCCTGAAAGGCGCCCAATCGCGGGGCTGCTGGGACGGCACGAAGGACATCATCGCCAAGGGCCGTGACTGGATCGTCAACGAGATGAAGGCCTCGGGCTTGCGCGGTCGTGGCGGTGCGGGCTTTCCGACGGGTCTGAAATGGTCCTTCATGCCCAAGGAATCCGATGGCCGCCCGGCCTATCTGGTGATCAACGCAGACGAATCCGAACCCGGCACCTGCAAGGACCGGGAAATCATGCGCCATGATCCGCATACGCTGATCGAAGGCGCGCTGATTGCGTCCTTCGCGATGAATGCGCATGCCTGCTACATCTATATCCGCGGTGAATACATCCGCGAGCGCGAGGCGCTGCAACGCGCCATCGACGAGGCTTACGCCGCCGGTCTGCTGGGGCCGAACGCGGCGAAATCGGGCTGGGATTTCGATCTCTATCTGCACCACGGCGCTGGCGCCTATATCTGCGGCGAGGAAACTGCGCTGCTGGAAAGCCTGGAAGGCCGCAAGGGCATGCCGCGCATGAAGCCGCCCTTCCCGGCGGGCGCGGGCCTGTATGGTTGCCCGACCACGGTGAATAACGTGGAATCGATTGCCGTGGTGCCGACGATCCTGCGCCGGGGCGGCGACTGGTTCGCGGGCTTTGGCCGCCCCAACAACGCCGGCACCAAGCTGTTCGCGCTGACCGGGCATGTCAACAACCCGTGCGTGTTCGAGGAAAGCATGTCGATGCCCGTGCGCGAGATGATCGAAAAGCACGGCGGCGGGATTCGCGGCGGCTGGGACAACCTGAAGGCCATCATTCCGGGCGGGGCCTCGTGCCCGATCCTGCCCAAGGATGCGCTGGAAGATGCAATCATGGATTTCGACGGGATGCGCGAAAAGCAATCCTCGTTCGGCACCGGTTGCATGATTGTCATGGACCAGTCCACCGATGTGGTGAAGGCCGTCTGGCGCCTGTCGGCCTTCTTCAAGCATGAAAGCTGCGGCCAGTGCACGCCGTGCCGCGAAGGCACGGGCTGGATGATGCGCGTCATGGACCGCCTGGTGCGCGGCGAGGCCGAGCTGGAGGAAATCGACATGCTGTATGCGGTTTCCAAGCAGGTCGAAGGGCACACCATCTGCGCGCTTGGCGACGCGGCGGCCTGGCCCGTTCAGGGCCTGATCCGCAATTTCCGTGGCGAGATCGAGAGCCGGATCAAGGCGGCCAGGGCGGCCCGCAGCAGCGCACTGGCGGCGGAGTAAGCGCGTGATCCGTTCTCAAGGCACCAACCCGGCACATGATGCCAAGAACACGGCGCCCTTGCGGTGCGCCGGGGGGG
>TARA_R110002073_G_scaffold39894_8_pt1 | contig 12405 bp, 12 predicted proteins | sample TARA_R110002073 | Tara Oceans TARA_R110002073 (sample SAMEA4397174) | marine metagenome | biome: Polar Biome; feature: [DCM] deep chlorophyll maximum layer (ENVO:01000326); material: water (ENVO:00002006), including particulate matter (ENVO:01000060) such as... | depth 40 m
GGTCAAATCGGGAATCGCCGCCAAGTCGACGCCATAGGCATAGTCTGTTCGTATACCCAGGCGGCTGCCCGCCAACTGCTCGAGGCTGACATACTGGCCGCGGTTGGAACGCAATGTGAGAATCAGCAGCTGACTGCGCAAATAGGGCTTGCTGAACAGCAGGTCCTCTTCCCTCTCCTTCGAGTACCACACCGACGCCAGCGCGTCATAGACATCCACCTCGGTACCTTCCAGCGCCCTGGACCAGCTCTCGATGGTGATTTTCGGGGTGAACCCGGTTTGCGCAAAGACGGTTTTGACCAGCTCCAGCGCCAACCCCTGCTCGGGCAATTTCTCGTCGGCATAGGGCGGCGACGTGTTCGCCATCAGGGTAAATTCCTGCCCGGCCTGCGCAGCACCACAGAACATCGCCGCGACCAGCGACACCAGAATCCATCTCAACATTTGCACACCCCTGTTCGACAACCAAGTTTAACTACGCATTACCGGCATTGTGCGCCGGCCACTGTCCTACCACATCAAATCATCCGGTATCTGATACTCCGCATAGGGATCATCCTCATCCACTGCTGTCGGCGCGTACTGATTCAACACCACGATCACCTGCGCATCGCGTTGCGCTATTTTCTCTGCTGCCGAGGCAGGCAGTAACGCATACTCATCCCCCAGTTTGGCGATAGCCAGGCGGCCGTTGATGAGTTCCTGCTGAATTTTTTGCGTGACGTAGAGCTTCTTTATCTTTGTGCCATCCTTGAACTGATAGGCCACATCGCCCTGCTCGCGATGTATGCGGTTCATCGTGATCAGCTGCACAATCTGCGCCTTTATGGCTTTCTTCTCGGCCTCGGCCTGCTGCGCCTTGTTCAGCTGGCGATCGCGCTCCGCCTTCTCCAACTGCGCGCGCCTGGCCTGTTCCTTCGCCTCATCGATGTGCACCTGGCCTTTCTGCCGGCCTTTGGCTTCCTTGCGATGCTCCTGCTTCAGCTGCTTCGCCTTCTTCTTGTCGACAAGACCCGATTGGAGAAGTTGATCCTGCAAAGACGCCATGCCATCCGCCTGTTAGAGCTTATTTTGGGGACGCCAATTATGGTTGCTCGCGGCGCTGCTGGCAAATTCGCGGTTGTGCGCGGTGCGGCGCTTGCCGCTGGCGACTTCAGTGATATGCTTCCCACTTCCATCGCAACGCCACCGAGGTCCCCTTGAACAAGAAAAAACTGTTCTGGTCATTTGTCGCTGTCGCCATGGTGGCGATCGCCGCCATCCAGTTTGTGCCGGCACCGGCACTGGTCGTTCCTGCACAACTGCCGGCGGATCAACGCGCCGCCCACCGCCTGCTCAACTTTGAGGGCATCCACAATTTCCGTGACCTCGGCGGCTATCCCACCGCGGATGGCAGGCAGGTAAAATGGGGCGTGCTGTACCGCGCCGGCACCTTCGCTGAGAGCTCCAGAGCCGACCTGCAACAGCTCGGACAACTCAACCTGCAGACGCTGATCGATTTTCGCTCCGCCGCCGAGAAGGAGGCAGAGCCCAATCAACTGCCCGACCCCACCGGATTTACAGTGGTGGAAATACCCACGCTGGACGACGGCAACGAGGCCATGGTCGAGGAGATCACCGGGCGCATCGAATCCGGTGATTTCGAAGGTTTTGATCCCAACGCGCTGATGCTGGACGCCAATCGCCAGTTCGCAAGTACCTTCACGCCGCAGTTTCGCCAGTTTATCCACACCGTGCTCGACGCCAACGGCGCTCCGGTTGTATGGCATTGCAGCGCCGGCAAAGACCGCACCGGCTTTGCCTCCGCTATCCTGCTGCGTATTCTCGGTGTACCGCAGGATGTGGTGCTGCAGGACTACATGGCCAGCAAGGAGAACGCGCTGGAGGCGCGCCAATCACAGCTCATGCTGCTGCGCCTGTTCAAGGGCGATGACGCTGCCGACAAACTGTCTGTCATGCTGGGCGTGGAGCAGGCGTGGCTGGCGGCGGCCTTTGCGCAGATCGATGCCACCTGGGGCAGCTTCGAAAACTATGTCCACGAGGGCCTGCAACTGTCCGATGCTGACATCGCGAAACTGAAGGCGACGCTGCTGAGCCCGCAGGCCTGAGGAGTTTAGCCGGCTGGTCCAATTTGTTGAGCCGCACAGGCCGCCAGAATCCCTATAATTGACCCCCGCTGGCAGCGCACAACCGCCAGCACTCACTCTCCCCGTTCGGCCCAACACCAAGGCAGCCCAACATGAATTTCGAGTTTTCCGAAGAACAGCTTTTTATCCGCGATCAGGCCCGCAACTTCCTCGCGCAGGAATGCACCACCGCCGTCGTACGCAAGGTACTGGATTCACCTGAAGCATTTGATCGTGAGCTGTGGCAGAAAATCGTCGACCTGGGCTGGACCGCGATGACAATCCCCGAGAGCCACGGTGGTCTCGGCCTCGGTTATCTGGAGCTGTGCGTCATCGCCGAGGAACTGGGCCGGGTGCTGGCACCGGTGCCGTTTTCCTCCAGCGTGTATCTGGCCACCGAAGCGATCAAGAGCTGGGGTACGCAGGAGCAAAAACACCACTACCTGCCGAAACTGGCGGCGGGAGAGTTGATCGGTACGGTGGCGCACTACGAGGGCATCGGTGCGCCGGCCGTGGCCTCACAGTGGCGCGATGGCACACTGAGCGCCCATAAACTGCCGGTCCCGGACGGCGATATCGCGGACTTCGCGATCGTGTCGGCCAGCGATGACAACGGCAAACTGGGCCTCTACCTGGTGCAACTGGACGCCCCGGGCGTGGAGCGCGAGACACTGAACAGCATGGACCCGACGCGTTCACAGGCCCGCGTGATTCTTAACACTGTCGCGGTGCAGCCGCTTGGCGACAGCGCCGCCGGCGATGCCGAGCTGGCCGAACTGCTGGATCGTGCGGCAGTGCTGCTGGCCTTTGAGCAGATCGGCGGCTGCCAGGCCGCCATGGATATGGGCATTGCCTATACCCGACAGCGCTATGCTTTCGGCCGGCCAATCGCCTCATTCCAGGCCATCAAGCACAAATTTGCCGATATGTTTGTCGCGCTGGAACTGGCGCGCGCCAACGCATACTACGGCGCCTGCGCGCTGGCCAGCGATGCGCCGGATCTGCCACTCGCCGCCGCCACCGCGCGCGTCAGCGCCAGTGACGCGTTCTACCAGATCAGCAAGGAGAACATCCAGGCCCATGGCGGCATGGGGTTCACCTGGGAGTTTGACTGCCACCTGTACTACCGGCGCGCACAACTGCTGTCGGGCGTGATCGGCACACAGCCCCAGTGGAAAGAAAACATCGTACAACACCTGCTGCAAACAGCCTGAGGAGAACACCGTGGATTTTCAAGACACTGCAGAACTGGCTGTCTTTCGCAGCGAAGTGAAGAGCTGGCTGGCGGCCAATGCCACCCGGCGCACAGACAAACACCATATGGGCATGGAGGGTGAAGCCGCGTTTCGCGAGGCGAAAGCGTGGTACAGGAAAAAGGCCGATGCGGGCCTGGCCTGCCTGGCCTGGCCCAGGGAATACGGCGGCGCGGGGCTCACGCCGGTACACGAGGTGGTCTGGCAGCAAGAAGTAGAAAACTACCTGACCCGTGACGCACAGTTCGTCATCGGCATCGGCAACTGCGGCCCTGCCATCATGCATTTTGCCAACGAGGATGCCAAGCGCGAACTGCTGCCGCGCATGGCCAGTGCAGAGGATGTCTGGTGCCAGTTGTTCAGCGAGCCCAGTGCCGGTTCGGATGTCGCCGGGCTGCGCACTCGCGCCGAGCGCGACGGCGACAACTGGATACTCAACGGCCAGAAAATCTGGACCTCCGGCGCGCAGTATTCCGACTACGGCGTGGTATTGACTCGCACCGATCCCACGGTTTCCAAATACCGCGGCCTGACGCTGTTCATGATCGACATGCGCCAGAGCGGTGTGGAGGTGCGCCCCATCAAACAGATGGACGGCGGCCAGCATTTCAACGAGGTGTTTTTCAACGATGCGATCGTGCCCGACAACTATCGCCTCGGCGACGTCGGCGGCGGCTGGACCGGTGCCCTCACCGTACTGATGAGCGAGCGGCTGGCGATCAGCGGCATTCAACCCACCGGCTTCCCGCAGTTTCTGGACCTGGTGAAGTCACTGCAACTCAACGGCCGGCCGATTGCAAAAGACCCGCTGGTGCGCGAGCGACTGGCCACCTGGTACAGCCAGTACGCGGGCCTGCAGGCGTCCTACAAGCGCATGATTACCGCCGTCGCCAAAGGCGGTATTGCCGGCGCCGAGGCGTCGCTGGGCAAGCTGGTGGGTGCGGTAATGAACCAGGAGATCGCCAACTTCTGCTGCCAGTTGTTCGGCCCGGCCGGTATCGTCCAGGACACCACCCTGAGCCCGGAGCAGGCGCACTTCCAGGACTCCGTGTTGTTTTCGCCCGGTGTGCGACTGGCCGGCGGCACCGACGAGGTGATGCGCAATATCCTGGCAGAGCAGGTACTGGGGCTGCCGCAGGAACCGCGCGCGGACAAGGGCATCGCGTTCCAGGATATTCCCACCGGGCCTGCGAGCTAGCCGAATACACCCATCACAAAAATGACCAGCACCGCGGGCGGCACCACGAAGCGAATCAGGAAATACCAGATGGTGTACTCTGTGCCGCTGGCACCGAGTTCGTCCTGGCTGGACGCCCTGCTCATAAACCAACCGGCAAACAATGCGATGAACAGACCGCCCACCGGCAACAGAATCTGGTTGGAAAAGTAATCCATCGCGTCGTTGAAGTTTTTGCCGAACACCGTCCAGTGATCCATCGCGTTGTAAGACAGGATGGACAGCACACTGAACACCGCGATTGACGCCACCAGCAGCAGCGCACTCTGGTGCCGGGGCATCTCGAAGCGGTCTTCCAGCCAGGAGTTCACCGCCTCTACCAGCCCGACCATGGATGTTATGCCCGCAACGGCAAGCATCAGGAAAAACAACACCGCAAAACCGTGGCCGCCGGGCATCTCTGCAAAGCCCACCGGCAGCGTCTTGAAGATCAGGCCGGCGCCCGCATCCGGGTTCATACCGTTTTGGAACACCACGGGGAACACCACCAGCCCCGCCAGCAGTGCCACCGCGGTATCCAGCGTCACGATGATCAGTACTGAGCGCGTGATGGAGACTGTTTTAGGCAGGTAAGAGCCGTACACCATCATGCCCGCCATCGCCGCACTGAGGGAAAAGAAGGCCTGGCCAATCGCCGCGAGCACGGTGTCAAAACCGATCTTGCCGAAATCGGGCGTGAACAGCCACGTCAGTGCGCGCGAGAAGCCATTGCCCTGTGCACCCGATGGTGACGCCAGGTAGTTGTAAACGGCAAGGCCAGCCAGCAACACGAACAGCAGCGGCATCAGTACCTTGACTGCGCGCTCGATGCCATCTTTTACCCCCGCGTAAATGATGAGACCGGTGATGGCCAGACCCACCAGCGTCCAGAACAACATACCGACGTTGCTGTCCAGCACCGCCGCGAACTCGGCGTTTGCAGTGACCGAGTCGAAGCCGACAAACCCGGTGCTGATCGCCTTGAACAGATACCAGAGCACCCAGCCCACCACCACCGCGTAGATGATCTCGATGGTATAGGCCGCGAGCAGCCCCATACCACCCACCAGGCGCCAGTGTTTGGAACGGCCATTCTCCGCCGCCACTCGGGTCATGGCGGTGGTTGGGCTGCCCTGGCCGCGACGGCCGATGAGGATTTCAGCGATCAGTATGGGCGCGCCAATGCCAAATACGCAGGCCAGGTAGACCAGCACAAAAGCGGCGCCGCCATTTTCTCCTGTGATATACGGAAAGCGCCAGATATTGCCGAGCCCGACCGCAAAGCCGACCGAGGCCATCAGAAACCCGAACCGCGAAGACCAGTGCGCGCCGCCCACCGCTGCCATGTGTCACTCCCAATGCTGTTGTTATAGACGCAGTCTACACAAATTGCGGTAACGGGTCAGACTGCAAAGCGTAAACCGCGTGACGATGCCGGCCATCGTCCTGCACAATTCTCTCTGGACAGCACCGCATGCATTCTCTACTGTGCCTGCAGTAGAGTCCTCACATCAAGTCGAACCAGAATAAAGGATGGAATACCCATGCAACGCCTGATCACTGCCGTTTTAGTCACTGTCGCCCTCTTTGCCGCCAACGCCCACAGTGCTGCCACGGGTAAGATGTCGGTCACGGATTACGAGGCGAGCAAAGAAAACAAGAAGATGTGGTCAGTCACCCAGGTCTACCTGAATGGCGTTGGCGTAGGCGCTACCCTGACAGCGTCGACACTGGCACAACAAAGCAGGCCGACACTGTTTTGCCAGCCCGAGGAAATCGAACTCAACAAGAATAGCTACCTGAAGCTGGTCGATGCGTTTATCAGGAAGAATGAGATTCCAGGCGATACGGCGATTGAGAGCGTACTGATAATGGCGCTTGTTGTCGCCTTTCCCTGCAAATAGGAGCGCAGCCCCAGCCCCACCAGAGGCAATCGTTCAGGCTTGAACCGGGCGTGTCGCCTGCGCCAGCCACTGTTGCTCGGCGCCCTGCAGCAACGGCCCGATTGTCTCTGCCACACGCTGGTGATAGCGATTGAGCCAGTCGATTTCACCGGCATCCAGCAGCGAGACATCCAGCAGGCGCAGGTCAAACGGCACCAGTGTCAGGGTTTCAAACTCCAGCATCGGCGTCTCGCCGACACTGGCCTCGCACTCGCGAACCACCTGCAGGTTCTCGCAGCGCATGCCGAACGCACCGTCACGGTAGTAACCCGGTTCATTGCTGACAATCATGCCGGGGCGCAGCGCCACGCCGTTGTGCGCCTTGGATATTCGCTGCGGACCCTCGTGCACGCTGAGAAATACCCCTACCCCATGACCAGTGCCGTGATCGTAATCATAGCCCTCGCGCCACAGGAACTGACGCGCCAGCGCATCCAGCTGGGTGCCGGTGGTACCGTGCGGAAAACGCACCTGCGCCAGCGCAATATGCCCCTTTAAAACCAGTGTGAACAGGCGGCGAACCTCCGCACCGGGATCGCCAATCGGCACCGTGCGCGTAATGTCGGTTGTGCCGTCCGTGTACTGGCCACCGCTGTCGAGCAGATAGACGGTACCCAGGGTGAGTCGGGCAGGCACATTGTTGACGTGGTTGTAGTGACACATGGCGGCATTTGCGCCAGCGGCAGAGATGGTACTGAAAGAGACAGCGTGGAAATGCTCGCCCTGCTGGCGCAGCAGGAGCAGGTAATCCGACAGTTCAGCTTCATCGTGCAGGCGCCCCGCGGCCACCTCGGCATCCAGCCAGGCCAGGAAACGCACCTCGGCAACCGCATCCCGACGGTGCGCATTGCGCGAGCCAGCCAACTCCACCGCGTTTTTGCAGGCTTTCTCAAGCTGCACCGGGTCCTCGCCATCCACCAGCTCGGCATCCAGGCGCAACAACTCCAACTGCAGCCAGGCGCTGGCATTCCTTGCGTCCACCAGCACCCGGCGCTGTGCACAGGCACCCAGTGCGGCACTGGCATCGGTCTCGGACAGCACCCGCACACCCGCGCCCACATGTGCATCAAAGCCCTCCGGCAGCCGGCCCGGGTCGACAAACAGGGTCAGTTCACCTGTGTCCTCCAGCAGCGCAAAACTTTGTACCACAGGCAATTGCGGCATATCAGTGCCGCGAATATTGAGCAGCCAACTGACCGAATCCGGTGCAAAGATCAGCGCGGCATCGCAGCCGCGCGCCCGCACCGAAGCGGCAATGCGCTGGCGCTTGGCGCTGCTGGACTCACCGGTGAACGTCTCGCCCAGCAACAGTGCCGGCGAACACACCGCTTGCGGCTTGTCCTGCCAGCAGCGGTCGATCAGGTTGTCTGTGTCAGCAATCAGTTCAATACCGGCCGCGTCCAGCGTAGCCTTGGTCTGGCGGTACCAGTGCAGGCTGTGCAGCCGCGGATCGCAGGCCACCCTGGCGCCGCCGGGCAGGACATCGGCCAACCACCGGGCCTGGGGCTCGTCAATCAGGTGGTGATAGGTAAACAGCGCCGCTGGCACCTCGTTTCTCACCTGCACGGTGTAGCGCCCGTCGACGAACATCGCGGCCTGCTCGGACAGTATCAGCGCCACACCCGCCGAACCGGTAAACCCCGTGATCCAGCGCAGCCGCTCCTTGTGCTCGGGAATATATTCGCCCAGGTACTCATCTGCACGGGGCACCACCAGCGCATCGTAGCCGGCGGCGGCCATCAGTTCGCGCACGGCAGACAGCCGCGTTTCAATGGCAGGCATCACGTCCCGCTCGCTCTGGCCAATGCCCGCCACAGAGGGTGCGAAGTCAAGTACTATTCCACGTACAGATCGAATTCGGATTTCGAAATCCCGCAGTCCGGGCATTCCCAATCCTCGGGAATATCCTGCCACAGCGTGCCCGGAGGGAAGCCGTCTTCTGGCAGGCCCTCGGCCTCATCGTAGATAAAGCCGCAAATTACACACTCGTATTTTTTGTACTCTGGTTTGCTCATTTTCCTGTCTCTTTGGTAAAAGTGTTGCTGTTAAACCGTATACGTCACGCCGTTACCTGAAAGCGTCGCGGCGGTCAGTGCTTTACAATCATGGCCTATAAATCACCGGCCAGCACCAGGTTAAAACCCGATGCCTCGGGTGTGGCAATCAGCGACAACATCTGCTGAACCTGCTCGTCGAGGGCGGTATCACTGCGCAGTTGCACATCCATCTCGTAGCGCCTTTGCTCCAGCATCAGGGTGCCGGTCGCCTCCAGTGGCCCCGACAGGGAGAGGATCTCGCCCTGCACTGCGCCCCCCTCGGGCTGCTCGAAATCCAGCGCATAGGTACCCAGCGGCACCAGGCCACGCGGCGACTTCCAGGCGGCATTTTGCCACACCAGGCGCCCTTTGCCGCTGTAGGGCATGCCGCCGCGTATCTCCAGCAATTCGGCCTGCAAACTGAAGTAGCCGTCCACTGCCACCGGGGCAAACCGCGCCAGCAGCCCCGCCGCCAGTTGCGCATCCAGGTTGAGCAGCTCGAGGTCCTGCTGCCCGCGCAGTATCACCTCTCCCGCAAACCGCTGGTCGCCCCACATGGTGCGCAAGCTGAGGTGGGGCGACAGCGTCAGCAGCGACAGCGGGTGCAGTGACCACTGCACTGCGCCGAGCTGGAAATAACCCTGCGGCAAACGCAACATGACGCCGGTGGCGCTGCCGTCCCAAACGGTGCCGGACAGGCCGCGCAGCACCACCTGGTCACCCGGCACCACCAGGCCAATCAGGCGCGCCGGGGCGGTGATCAGCAGGCTGACAAAGAGCAGCAGGGTCAGGGCCACAGCTCCGACGAGTCGGGACATCTTCACGCTATCCCGCCTCTGCTATACGCACTGTGACGTTGACGAGGCCGGACGTGCTGGACTGGGTCAGCGATACCTCGCGCACCAGCATGTGCTCGGTGTACTCCATCTGGTACAGCCACTTCAGAACGTCGTCGAATGCCGCGTTTTCCAGCCGCACCTGGATCTCGCCGCGGCTGTTGGGCTGCAACCGAATCACCGGCAGTTGCAGGCGACCGGTGGACTCGTTGATCACCGAGGTCAGATTGCGGCCGGTACCGGTTTTGACGCCATTGGCACGCAATTGCAACAGCTCTGACACCATCGCATCGACGCGCACCTGGGATTCGGCGATAGCCGAATTCTGCAGCGCCATCTGATCACGTTTTTCGTCCAGCGGCGCCCATACCAGCATGTACAGCAGGTACAGCACCAGCACGACTCCCAGCGCCAGCACGCTCATCTGCTCGCGCTGGTCGAGTTGGGCAAACCACTCCTTCATGATCGCTCCGTCACGCGCAGGCGGGCGCTGACTCGCTCACCCTGTGTGGTACTGCTTTCCATAATCGCTTCCAGGCCGGCCTCACTCATACGGCTGCGCAACTGCTCCACACCCTCAAAATCAGCAGCCACTATATTGAGGCGCATCTCATTGCCCTTGTCGTTGTAGTTGATGCTGGCAATCGAGGTCCCGGGCATACCGGCTATCGCCCCGCCCACGCGCTCGATCAGGCCGATAAAGCCACTGGGCTGACCGCTGCCACCGGCGAGTTCCAGCTGCCGGCGCAGTTGCTTCTCGGCATCGACCACCGCGCCGCGGGGAATCGCCTGGCGATAGCTCTCTTCCACAGCAGTGCGCAGCGCCAGGTTCTGCGAGGACAGGCTGCGATACTCGGCGTAGACCGCGGCCAGTTGAATAATGCAGGCGGCGGCGAATACGGCGGCTACCGCTCGCCACTGCCGCCACCACTGCTCCAGCGGCAGGCGCGGCGCAAACTCGCCCTGCAACAGATTCACCCTGACCGCGGGCACTTCGCTGAGCAGCAGTGCTGCGCAAAGATTACCGCGGCGCCATTGTACCTTGTCGCGAAGTTCCTCCGGCAACAGGGCGGTATCCGCCGCCTGATCCATGCCGTAGACAATCACCGCCGATGGCGCATCGCTGTCACCCAACACACCCTGCAATATCGGATCGACCAGCTCCCGCTCAATGGTGAAGCCCTCGCACTGCCCGGTGCGGACAATGGCGGTATCACCCTCCATCACCAGGCACCATTCGCCAGCCTGCCAGGGCAGCAACAGCGGCTCCGGTATCCACAGTGGAATACCGGGAAGCTCGTCGAACAGGGATTGCCACTCCAGCATTTTCGCCTTCGCCACCACAGCGGCGGCATAGCGATCATCTTCCAGCGGGGTGTAGGCGAAGTGCAGGTTGTCGACATCGGCCGCCACCTGCTCCTCCAGCATGAACGGCAGTGACTGGCTGAGGTGCTTCTTCTCCTCTGGCGCCACCGTCAGCGTCAACAGGCGGGCATCGGCACCCGGCGCCGCAAAACAGACTTTGATACGTCGCTGCGACAGCGTGGCGCGCAGGCTGTCGCGCACAGCGTCGTCATCCAGCCACTGCGGCTGATCACCGGCACCGGGCGGATACCAGGCCAGACGGCCCTCGACCAGGCGGACTACAGCGGATTCGCGCAAAACGGTGTGTTCCTCACTGCGTAATTCTCAAGGTATATATCCCTGTCATGGCGGCACCCGGCTACAGACTGCCACTGGCTCTGATCAGGGTGTCAATCTGGCGATTGTGGCGATGGAGCACACTGTACAAGCGCATGTTCCTGTCGGCAACCTCCGCGGTGGCATCCAGTAGAAAGTAGGATGAACTCTGCCCCAACAGCGACCGGATACCGGACATTTTCTCCCGCCTGCCTTCAAACACCGGGTTGTCGATAAAATCGTTGATATCCCGGAAGCCCATCTCTTTTCGATACTCGGCCAGCGACAGGCCCTCCTCCACACTGAGTGGGTTGAGATCCTTGTCCGCGTTGATTGTGCGCAGCACCATCGGCGGCGCGGTGTGGATATTCAGCTTCGCCGGCGCCTGTGGCCACACGGTCACCCACGGCCTCAGCGCCTCGTAGATTTCTGGCGTCATATAGGCCACCGCGCGCAGCTCACTGGCACTGGCCATGGGCCGATTTGCCACGCGGTAGGCCGGGGTTTGCCCGTAGTAATAATCATCCTCCGCGCCATCGGCAGAGGGGATGGTATCGCCATCCAGCCAGTCACTGACGGATTCGGTGATAGCGATCGCCTCCTGCTGGCTGACGAGCGGCTCCTCCAGCGCCTGCAACAGGCGAATAAACTGCTCCTGCTCAGGGGTAAATCGGTTCCCGGTTCCGGTTGTGTCGCCGCCAGGCACCCGCTTCGCCAATGCATTCAGGTTGAAGCGCCCCTGCAGATCCTCCAGCGAACCGCGCATCCAGCCGATATCGTCCAGCGGATAATCGGGCGCCTGCCTGGCCCAGAGGTCTTCGAGGTCGTCGCGCTGCACACCTTCCGCTTTATCGTCATCGTAGTCCATCACCAGCACGGTAGCGGCGAGATCCTCCGCGCCGCGCAGGTATGCGTATGCCTGTTCATCGAACAGCAAATTGACACTGCGCTGGAAGAAACGATCGAACTCGCCCTTCATCGCGACTACCAGCGCGGTGGCCAACGCAAACACCAGCATGGCGACAATCAGTGCCGCGCCGCGCTGCGACCGGCGAGCACCGGCGCCGGCCGGTGACCTACAGTGGTGGCAGTGCATAGATACGCCTCACTTCTCCCCAGTCCTCCAGTTGCAGCATCATTTCGATCGCCACCGGCGGTGCCAGATCCTGGCCCGGCTCACTGCTATCGGCCACCCAGTTCTCGCTCCAGTTGGCGGTGTCTATCGTGGTGCCACCGGTCTGTACCTGCAGCGCCTCCAGCACCGGCAGAAACGTCAGTTGCAGATCATCGACCTCATCCAGTAACAATACCGTTT
>TARA_R110002073_G_scaffold102317_6_pt1 | contig 12404 bp, 7 predicted proteins | sample TARA_R110002073 | Tara Oceans TARA_R110002073 (sample SAMEA4397174) | marine metagenome | biome: Polar Biome; feature: [DCM] deep chlorophyll maximum layer (ENVO:01000326); material: water (ENVO:00002006), including particulate matter (ENVO:01000060) such as... | depth 40 m
GCTAGAGCATTATAATTGTGGTGCTATGACGCGTAGAACTGCCAATGAGCAAATTCTTCAAGATGACTATTTAATGATTCATCCAAATGATGCTAAAACGCATTTAATAAATGAAGGTGATTATGTGTGTTTAGAATCGCCTCGTGGAAAAGTAGACGTAAAAGCTCGAATTACTGATGAAGTAAAAGAAGGTATTTTAAGTACTACCTTCCACTTCCCAGAAATAATGATTAATAATATTACTGGTGATGTTCACGACAGCGAAGCCATGTGCCCTGAATATAAGGTGGTTGCGGTTCGCATTAGAAAAAGTAAAGGGAAGTACAAAAAGGAACTTGTGTAAAAAAGAAGCTGACTGAAAAATTAATTCTTTGTCAAACTGAACTCGTTTCAGTTTCTCATTACAATTGAATATCAGCTTGTTGAGATTCTGAAATAAATTCAGAATGACACTTTTTAGATAGCCTCTTTGTGTTTAATTTATATTAATAGCTCCAACTCCTGCTTCCCATAATTGTTTATTAAAGTTTGGTATTTCAGAATTAATAAAGGAATTTCCTTTGCTTCTTAAGGTATTCCATTGAGTCTCTAATTCTACTTTTCTTTTTTTATTTTGATTATTAACTCTTGGAATGCTACTTTCAGTTTGATTGATTAGGAATATATATTCTGCTGTAAACTTATTCGGGAAATTTTCAACATCATCATAGGCTTTCGATTTACGTTGAATCATATCTTCGTCCCAAGCTGATAAATCTTCTATCAGCTTTTTACCTCTTTCAATTAAATCTTTATGCATGTTGGAATCTAATCCAGAAACAACATCTTTAATCTGATTCTTGGCTTTAAACAACACATTAACCATATCGTGCATTTCGGTTAAATTAGATTCCATTGTTTTCATCATATTATCATATTCTTCATATTGTCCTGGTTTAGTATCATATAAAGGATTTTCTTTTATAACAGCATCAGTAGTAACCACTTTATCACCAACTTTTAAGGTTAATTTGTATGTACCAGGAATGGTACGATGACCTCTAAAATTGGCCTCAATATAAGCATCAGGAATTCCAGACATTATTGGATAACGAAAATCCCAAACAAAACGATTCAAACCTTCCTTTTTAGAAAGTGTTGCAGGAGGTGGTGGTCCACCATCCCAACGTTTGTAATTTGGATCTCTTTTTGAACTAATTGTATTTACCAATTCATTTTTGCTATTTCTTATTTCTAAAATAACCTCATCAGTCTTATCAAGCTTTGGCAACTCATAGTAAACAATAATTCCATTAGCTGGATTAACGCCTTCAAAGGTATTGGTTCCATCAGATCCATTACCATTAAGTTGACTTCCCCAAACTGCATCCAGAACAGGTTCTGGAGTATATAATTTTACATCACCAGAGGTATTTTTATATTGATTTAATAAGCCTAAATCATCCAAAATCCAAAAACCTCTACCTGAAGTTGACACAATTAAATCGCCTTGATGTACTTTTAAATCGGTAATTGGAGTAATCGGCAAGTTAAGCTGCAAGCTTTCCCACGATTGACCTCCATTCCATGACACGTAAATACCAGTTTCAGTGCCAGCATACAGTAAATTTTTTCTGGTTTGGTCTTCTCGAACTACTCTTGTATAAGCTCCATAAGGAATTCCAGAACTTATATTTTTCCATGTGTTTCCGTAGTCAGTTGATTTATATAAGGAAGGCGTATAATCATTAAATTTATATTTTGTTGTAGCAATATAAACAGTTGCTGGATCGTGTGGCGACACATCAATAGCATTAACCAAGGTCTCTCCAAGTCCTTTTGGTGTAATATTTTGCCAAGAGTTCCCATTATCTCTGGTAACATGCACTAAACCATCGTCACTTCCTGTATAGTAAACGCCTTTTTCATGCGGTGATTCAATGATGTATGCTATAGTTCCATAGTTTTCGGCTCCAACAGCTTCATTAGTATATGGAGCACCTCCATTGCCTTGTTTTTCATCAATATCACGTGTTAAGTCAGGTGAAAATTCAGTCCATGATTTCCCCATATCAGTCGTTTTTAGCACCTTATTTGCACAATGAAAATAGGTCCCTTTTTCATGTATGGAATGAATTATTGGTGCGTTCCAATTGAACAGATATTCCATATCTCGAGCCTCACGACCCAACCACTGATTTGGAGCAGCCATGATATTTGTTGAACCCTTTGATTTTGTATCTAACAATTCAATATAACCCAAATAAACGCCTCCCATGACATAACGTGGGTTATCAGGATCTAAACCTGCAAACGCACTTTCGCCTCCAGCTGATCTTTCCCAATCTTTATTTGAGATACTCCAACTACCAATGGACTTACTCTTAATTTTTAATGATGAATTATCTTGTTGTCCACCATATATATTATATGGGAATAGATTATCAGTATTGATTCGATAAATCTGAGCAGTCGGCATGTTTGCTTGGGTTGACCACGATTTTCCAAAATTAAATGAAATTGCTGCACCACCATCATTGGAAATGACCATGTTTTTGGAGTTGTTCGGATTAATCCACAAATCGTGATAATCGCCATGAGTTCCACCTAGACGTTCCCATGTTTTTCCTCCATCAATGGAACGTAAATTAGGAGCGCTCAAAACGTACACAGTATTTTCATCATTTGGATCTGGAAAAACTTCAATATAATACCAAGCACGCTGTGTTAATCTGTTGTCATCACTTACTCTTTGCCAATTTTCACCTGCATTATTGGAAACAAACAAGCCTCCTAAATCTTTATGAGTGTCACTCTCAATTAAAGCATATACTTTATTTGAATTAGCCCTACTTACCGCAATTGCCATTTTACCTTTTTCATCTGGCAATCCCTTATGAATTTTCTTCCATGTTTCACCACCATCAGTTGACTTATATAAACCACTACCTTCGCCTCCACTAATAACAACCCAAGGCTCACGCTTATGATGCCACATTGCTGCATACAACACTTCCGGATAATTCATATCCATGGAGAGTTCAACGGCTCCAGTCATATCATTTACATAAAGTACGTTCTTCCATGTTTTTCCACCATCTATTGATTTATAGACGCCTCGTTCTTTTGTTGATCCATTAATTGCGCCTTGTGCAGCAACAAAAACAATATCTGGATTGGTTGGATGAATTACAATTCTAGAAATTTGCTGAGTATCCTTTAACCCCAAATGTGTCCATGTTTTTCCAGCATCGGTTGATTTATAAACACCATCACCATAGGAAGTCATCACGCCTCTTATGGCATGTTCTCCCATCCCAACATAAACAATATTAGTATTGGATTCTGAAACAGCAACTGCTCCAACTGACCCTGTTTTAAAATATCCATCTGAAATATTATGCCAACTCTGTCCTGCATCTTCAGTTTTCCATAAACCTCCTCCTGTAGTTCCCATATAATACGTCAATGGGTCTCCAACCACACCAGTTGAACCTACGGAACGACCACCTCTAAAAGGTCCAATATTCCTATATTTTAAAGGTTCAAAATATGTTTCAGCTTCTTGAGCAATTGCAGACAAAAGAATAAAGGATAGTACAATGAAGGAAACTGTCTTTTTCATTTTTGGTTGATTTATTAATAGGTTGTGTTCAAATATACTCAAATATATTAGACACTGTGTCTAATAACACTTAATGAAAAGTAATAGAAAAGAGAACTGGTATTAACGCAAAAACCTCATCTTTCGATAAGGTTTTTTTTATTAAATCAATTTTAATTAATTCCACTCACTTCTTAATAGCTTAAAAGAAGTTTGCGAAAGGGTATCTAAATGTTTAATGATTTTTTGTGAATTTTTTTGTGATAATTCTATCTTGTGTAAATACTTTTATAAAATAATGTCCTTGTGCCAATTGAAAAATTGGAAAAGTGAGGGTATTGTTTTTTTTATTTTCATGAATTTTATGATTTTGAACTATTTGTCCTAATTGATTTATAATAGAATATGCCTTAATGGTTTCTGATGGCTTTTGTAACCTAACAGTCATATAAGTGCCTTTTGAAGGGTTTGGATAAAGAATGGCATCTTTAGACAATTCCAAATCTTCTAATCCAGCAGTTTGGTCAACTACTAAAAATTGTCCCATCATGCCTGCAGGTGCATCTTCATGCTTTAACATGTGGCAATGGTACATATAAGGTATGGTTTCGTCAAAATAATCTTCAAACTTGGTAATAAATCTTGCTGTCCCTCCTGAAGGCACTAAAAATGTATCTTTTCTGCCTTGCAAATAAGGAGGTGGTGGACTACCATTAATATCCAAAATATAAAACTGAACATCGTGAATATGAAATGGATGAGCGATAGCTGAATTGTTTTGAAAAGTCCATATTTCGGTATTATTTAAAGGAATTGTCTCATTAATAACATTCATATCCATTGTAGTATTATTAATTGAAAAATCCCCATTTAATTGCTGAAGCCCAGGTGTTAAAGGTTCAAATGTAAATGGCCTAGTTTCATCGGCAGTCACCTCAGCTAAAGGGACATCATTTGACAAAGTAGTTGGGATGGTTGTTATTGGACTTGCAGTTTGTGCAACTACATCCATTTGTAGAATATTAAAATCTGCTCCATTAAGTGCATTAGGGTTGTAACCATCTAGTGGTTTATTAGGTGAATTTCCTGGGTATGTTGCACCATAGTTAGCATCTGGTAGTTCGGAAGCATAACTCATTAAATTAATTGATTGTCCAAGTAGAGTAGTAAAATCGACTAATACCTCTGCTCTAGCACCTGGAGACAAAGGCAATCTTGTTAATGCTACTGGTGCATTTAACAAACCTCCATCTGTACCTATGAGTTGAAATGTTCTATTTGCAGTTAACCCAAAATTAAAAGTACGCTGAGATGAGCCATTTAAAAGCCTTAATCGAACAATTTGAGCAGGTACATCCAGCTGTCCGTTAATAGTGGCATTGACCATTAATACATCATCGTCATTAACATTTGCTTGTATTTGGTATGAGTTATCAAAAGATTTTGTTTGTACAGCCAATGGAAAATCATCAACACCATACGTTCTAGGTAAATTCAAAGCAGCCTCTTCGGTATCTCTAACAATAATAAAACCTGAAACACCTTTGGATACTTGCTCATCAGTTTTATTTAAAAGATGTGGATGATACCAATAAGTACTCGCTTTATCTTTTACTTGAAATTGTGGATTCCATGTTTGTCCAGCGTCAATAACGGTATGTGGACCACCATCGCTTGCCGCAGGCACATGCATTCCATGCCAATGTATGGTTGTGTCTTCTCCTAAATTATTAGTGATATTTATATTCATGTTATCACCATTATTCATGATTAAGGTAGGTCCCAAAACAGGACCATTTACACCCATTGTAGAAGTATCTTGTCCAGTAAAAAACTGAAATGTGCTATTTTGAAGTGTTAAATTGACATTTGTAGTTTCAATAGTCCCAGGAATAATAATTGGATTCTGGGACAACACACCAAAAGAAATAATGCTCAAAACGTAGGTTAGTAGTTGTGTTTTCATGGGCAAAAAAAGATGTTACTATAGAAGACTATTTTATCTTCTATTGCGAATTTAGATGATAAAATATAATTATCAATCATAAATTAGATTAACTACATGTTTTACTTGTTTATTTGCATAAAGAGCTTATACTTACCTAAACGAATGAGTTGTAAATACAAAAAACCTTGAAACTAAAAATACTCGAGAAGATCCAAAGAGTTCCTAAATAGACTTGTAATGAGCAGACTTTGTGCTATCCGATAAAATGGCCTTATCCATTCTGTTATTATTGTAAAGTTTAAGTTAATAAAACAGCTTTAAAAAGATTTTATGTGCCTATATTTTTTTCTATACTGTAAACACCTTTCTATATAGAATAAACCTGTTGCAAATATTTTTTGACAAATGCTTTTCTGTATTTAATTGGTCGCTTATTTTGCTTATTTAGTTTTGTCTTATCTATTAAGAACAAAACATTTATTTTGTTGATACTCATAGTTTTGTTATTAAAAATTGGGTGTCTTTTTTGAGACCTTATTTGAGAAAAAATTGATGATTTTAGAAGTTTAAATTTTGAAGAAACTTATGTAACTTTCTGATTTTCAAGCATAAAAAAAGCCTCACATTTCTGTAAGGCTTCAGTTGTAGCGGGAACTGGACTCGAACCAGTGACCTTCGGGTTATGAGCCCGACGAGCTACCTACTGCTCTATCCCGCGATTTAATTTCAAAATAATTCTCTTAGCTTTTAACTTTCGGTTCATAATGCCGACTCAATCATTTTGGACTGCAAATATACAACCCTTTTCTATTTTAACAAGCATAAAATTAAAAAAAAGCTACCTCTTTTGTGAAGTAGCCTTTCCATCAAAAAAATAATTATAATACAAATTACTTAATCGGTTCCTGCTAATGCAGAATTTTTTCTTTCTCCTATATTGGCAAATTCAAATTGTACCCCTTTAGGTAGTTGTTCTCCTAAACTGGCAAAATCGCCTTTAATATCGTTATTATTAATCATTAGTATTTTAAGCTTATCCAAACTTGCCAAATTGCTTGGAATGTTACCGTAAAATAAATTATCGGACAACATAATTTCTTCAAGATTAGACAAAAGCCCTAAGCTAGACGGAATAGGTCCAAATAAATTATTATCGTATAAACTCAATTTTTCAAGATTTACTAGGTTTTTAACTGTTCTTGGTATTGCTCCAGTTAAACTGTTACTGCTTAAAGACAATTCTTTAAGATTAGAAAGCGTTCCTATTTCTTTTGGAATTGATCCTGACAGGTTGTTACTGAAGATTTCAATTTTTTGCAATTGCTTTAAATTACCAATTGTAGCAGGAATAGATCCTTCAATTTTATTCATAAATAACTCTAAAGACTCTAAAGATGTTAAATCTCCTATAGTATTTGGTAATCGCCCTTCTAAAGTATTAAAAGCAATATTTAAAGATTTTAATTGTTTAAGATTCCCGATTGACTCTGGAATTACTCCTGATATCTTATTTCTAAATAAATTCAAGGTTTGTATGCTCTCAAGATCTCCTATTTGAGCTGGTAATATTCCTACCAAATTATTAAAGCTTAAATCTAAAGCTATTACTTTATCGTTTTCAACAACCACCCCATGCCATGTGCTTATTGGGCTATTAATATCCCATTTAACAGTCCAATTATCACCATTGGTTGCATTACAAATAGCTATTAAGGCATTTTTTTCTTTTGTAGAAACTTTGCCGAATGATAATGCTGAAACTAAACATAACAGCAACGTGAGTTTTAAGGTTTTCATAATAGTAGATTTTAACTGAGGGCATTAATCTACCACGAATATATACAGAATAAGACTAACTGCCAATTTTATTCGACGAACGGCAATCGAGTAAGAGTAGGACTACTTTAAAAAGTCTCTATTTCTAGCTGGATTTCTTCCCAATTCTTCATAAGTTCTTGTAGATTTTGTTTCTTTTTTTGATATCTATCAAAGAAATCTGGGTCTGCAACAGTCGCATCATAATTATGCTGTAATTCAACATCTATGTCTTTAATTTGCTTTTCTAACTGGTTGATTTGAGATTCAATTTTACTAAGTTTATTATTTAGTGATTTTAGCTTTTTTTGCTCCTCATAAGATTGCTTTGACTGAGTCTTGTCTTTTTGTTCTTTTATAATATCCCGTTTTTCAGCTTCTCTTAAGTTTTCAAGATTACGTTGTTCTAAAAAGAAATCGATATCGCCTAAATACTCTTTTATTTTCTGGTTCTTAAACTCATATACTTTGTTGGTAAGTCCTTTTAAAAAATCGCGGTCATGTGACACTAAAATCAAGGTGCCTTGAAATCTATTAAGTGCTTCTTTTAAAACATTTTTAGATTTAATATCCAAGTGGTTTGTTGGCTCATCCATGACCAACACATTTAATGGTTGCAATAACAGTTTTGCCAATGCCAAACGGTTTCTTTCGCCTCCAGATAATACTTTAACATATTTATCTACTTCATCGCCTCTAAACAAAAAAGACCCTAAAATATCTCTAACTTTGCTTCTATTTGTTTCATTAGCTGAGTCGATCATGGTATCTAAAACGGTTTTATTACCATCCAAATATTCTGCTTGATTTTGTGCAAAATAAGCGATTTGTGCATTATGCCCAAGTTTTAAATGACCTCCAAACTTGATATCTCCAACAATAATTTTTGCCAAGGTAGATTTACCTTGACCATTTTGACCCACAAAAGCAATTTTACTGTCACGTTCAACCATCATATCTATATCCTTTAACACTTGTAAGTTGCCGTAATGCTTTTCAATGTTTTCCATTTCTACAACCACTTTTCCAGGCGTTACTGATACTGGAAAATTAAGGGTCATGACACTATTATCGTCTTCATCAACTTCAATACGATCTAATCTATCTAATTTTTTAATTAAAGATTGCGCCATAGAAGCTTTTGAGGCTTTAGCCCTAAATTTCTCTATGAGCTTTTCGGTTTGTTCTATTTGTTTTTGCTGATTTTTTTGAGAGGCTAATTGCTGTTCGCGTAATTCTTCTCGTAAAACTAAGTATTTAGTATATGGTTTTGGATAATCGTAAATTCTACCTAGTGAAATTTCAATGGTTCTATTAGTCACATTATCCAAAAACATTTTATCGTGAGATACAATAACCACAGCTCCAGAATAATTTTGAAGAAAAGATTCCAACCAAAGAATAGATTCAATATCTAAATGATTCGTTGGTTCATCGAGTAATAATATATCGTTGTTTTGTAATAATAGCTTCGCTAACTCAATACGCATTCGCCAACCTCCTGAAAAGGTATCGGTAAGTTTGTTAAAATCGTCACGTTTAAAACCTAAGCCTTGTAATACTTTTTCGGTTTCTCCTTGATAATTATAGCCTCCTAAAATTTCATACTGATGTTGCATATCATTTAAATCGATCATTAATTGATGATAAGCATCACTTTCGTAATCGGTTCGTTCAGCTAATTGGGTGTTAATAGACTCAATGTTGGACTCAATTTCCTTAATTTCTGAAAACGCCTCATAAGCTTCTTCTAATATGGTCCTGCCATAAACAAAGTCAATATCCTGCTTTAAAAACCCGATTTTAAGTTCTTTTTCAGTCGCTACTTGACCCGAATCGTATTCCATCTCGTTTGATAAAATCTTGAGTAAAGTGGATTTCCCTGCGCCATTTTTTCCAATTAAACCAACACGATCACCACCTTTTAACCTAAAGGAAATATCTTCAAATAAATACTCACCTTGAAATGAGATAGAAAGCTTATGTATATTTAGCATTTTGTTACAATAGTTACAGTTATAAACTCAATATAGTTTAATTTTGTGGTCAATTTTTGTGCAAAAGTAACATAATTAACCATGTTAAGAAAAGGAAATAAATTATACAGCATTATAACTGGTGCTTGTCCTAAATGTCATGAAGAAAATATGTATATAAATAAGAATACTTACATACTTTCTAAAACTTTAAAAATGTATGACCGTTGCTCTAACTGTAATACTAAATATAAAATAGAACCTTCTTTTTTTTATGGCTCTATGTATATCAGCTATGGTGTTGGTATTGCGTTTGCTTTGGCTGCTTTTGTGGTATCTTATGTGTTTGTTAGTGCAAGTTTATTGGTGGCCTTTATAGCAATTATTGTTACCATGGTTGGTTTTTTGCCTATTATTTTAAGACTATCAAGAAATATATGGATTAATTTGTTTTTGCATTACGACCAAAGTCTTTCTAAGAAGAAGGCTTAGTTATTGAATCTGGTAATATTTATCTCAGAATCAATTTCAATGCCGTTTTCAATAAAATTATAAAGTCTTTTTGCGACATAAGGCGCAATCATGACACCTCTAGTCCCTAAACCATTTAGTACGTTTAATTGTTTATGTTTATTATGTTGCCCAACTAAAGGTCTTCTATCTAGAACCGTTGGTCGTATTCCAGCTACCTGATCTACAACCTGAAAATCACAGTTAATAAAAATCTTAAGTTTATTTAGAAGTTCTGTTTTTGCTGCTTCTGTAGTTTTATTCGATTTATCATGCCACTCATAAGTAGCTCCAACAATATATTTATGTGCTCCTAACGGAATTAAAAATACGCTAGATTTCAATACAAAATCTATATTGAGTTTTGGTGCATAAATAATTAAAAGCTCTCCCTTGGTTTCTTTAAGTGGTAAATGGTTAAAAAAAGGGTTTTTTTTAAGCCCAAAACCTTCAGCAAATACAATATGTTTTACCTCAGTATTGTTATACGTTATATTATCTTGATTGAATTGAATAGCATCGTAATTAAATGTAGTTTCAACCAATTGATTATTATCTTGAAGCATTTTTTTGAATGTAGTGGTTAATGCTTTAGTATCGATTCTTCCCGTATGAAGTACTTTTCCATAACCAAACTCACTCTTAATGGATTTGTTTTCTATTTGATGAATTTCTGGTTTAATATAACTTGAGAGACCAACTTTATCACTTGCAAGAAACCAATTATTCTGCTCTTCAATAGAGGCGAATAATCTATAAACAGGAACTTTATAATCTAATTGTACCTTTAGTTTTTTTTCTAATGCTTTGTATCTAGGTATGTCTAGCTGTAATTGTTCATTAGATTTCCAAACTGGTGTAAATCGTTTTAAAACAACCGGATTGTATAATCCACCTGCAACAATTGATGCTTTTTGAGAACCATCATCAACTACTAAAAATGTTTTGCCATGCTGCATTAAGACATCACAAAACATAATTCCTGCAAGTCCTGAGCCAACTACAATATAATCTACTTTTTTCATCAAAGGCAAAAGTAAGATAAAAAAGATTCCTACTTTCGTGGGAATGCAAAAAACGCTCACTTTCCGAAATATTGTAAGTGAGCGTTTTAAATTATTGGGACATTACTTTATTAGTAAGTCCACATATCTTGTTCGAAATCTCGAATCTTTTCTTTTATTCTATCCGATTCTAATAACTGCATGAGTGCATTATCTGAAATATACTCGGTAATAGCTCTATCGCCTTGTACGTTCATTTCTCTAAAAATATAGCCGTTAAAACGTCTTGAATTTAAGAGGTGATCGAACGATAATGGGATTGCGGTATTTTTACCATTAAAGGCTTTGGCATGGTGTAACACATCGCGAGCATCAGGGAAAAATACCCAAAATAATGGGAAAAGACCTGGATCTTCTTCGTCCATAAAATTAACATCAGGAATCACAGGTGCAATACCTAACAAGCGGTATTTTAGTTCACCTAGACGCTTATCGAAATAATACATGCCTTTAACATGGTATTCTCTAACATCTGCAGCACTTATTTCTCTTTTACTGATGTATTCTGGAGAAATTGGTTCCCCTGCATTATATTGCTCGATACCTAACTCAGTAGTATCAATTTTTACCATTGAACTTTCAATATCCTTCAAAGTACGCTTTGCAGTAAAATAAGAATCATCGTAAATATTTTTGATATCTCCATCTTTCACACTACGCATTAGTACGTCAAATAATGAACGTCTATCTTTACCAATATTATTGGTGTCTATAGGATAATATAAAGGGAAATTAACACGCTCATCAAGCACTACTTTTTCCCAAACCATTGTTGCGTATAATATGTCTCTGTCGTCAACATAGCCATACTCTAATGGTTTATCATTATCCATTAATATTTGCGCATCTGTTTTTATTCCAATTTCTTCTGGGCTTTTTGCATTTAGAATATTTGCTTGAGCAAATACACTATTCGCAATTAAAACACATGCAACGGTTAATACAAAACTTTTAAAATTCATTGTCTTAATTTATTTTAGTTTGGGACTAATATTTCCTTTACTAGTTTGTTAATTCTACAAATACCGGAGATACTTTTTTAAGCTTATAGCTTGCGTTACCTCGTATTTTAGCTTCAATATCAAATATTTGAATTCCAGCGCCACGTTTTGCTTTTTTCAAGGCTTGTTTTGCTCTACTATCCAATTTATTACCTTTTACGGCTATTGTAGGTTGTCCTGGAACTTTAATACTAAATCCAGAGATATCTAATGGTAATTCAAAATCGAAATCTTCCAATTTAGCTCCTATAGTTGAAATATCAAGGTTTCCACGTTGCATTTTTACAGCTCCATCTTCACCTCTTACGGTTCCTGTTGGTCTTGGAATATCTTTAATTCTAAATTTAGCATTATCAGCAACTGTTTCACCACCTAATGAACCTGTAACATTAATCGTTACTTCTCTACCCTGTACTCTGGTAACATCCATAACGTATTTACCAACTCCATTTGCTTTAGATAAACCTTCTCCTCTAGCAACAACTTTATTATCAGCAATACCTGCAA
>TARA_R110002073_G_scaffold1787_4_pt1 | contig 12398 bp, 9 predicted proteins | sample TARA_R110002073 | Tara Oceans TARA_R110002073 (sample SAMEA4397174) | marine metagenome | biome: Polar Biome; feature: [DCM] deep chlorophyll maximum layer (ENVO:01000326); material: water (ENVO:00002006), including particulate matter (ENVO:01000060) such as... | depth 40 m
TGCCCGACCGGGCCAGTTACGTCGGCCGGTTGTCAATCAGGTTCTGAACCACCGAGGGGTCTGCCAGCGTGCTGGTATCCCCGAGGTTTTCCAGCTCATTCTCGGCAATCTTGCGCAGTATACGGCGCATGATTTTGCCGGAGCGTGTTTTGGGTAAACCCGGCGCCCACTGAATAATGTCAGGTTTGGCGATCGCTCCGATTTCTGCAGAACACAATGCCAGCAACTCGGCACGCAGTTGCTCCGAGGGCTGCACGCCCTGCATCGGTGTGACATAGGCGTAAATGCCCTGGCCCTTGATATCGTGCGGATACCCGACCACAGCTGCCTCGGCGATGTGCTCGTGCAGCACCAGTGCACTTTCGACCTCGGCGGTCCCCATGCGGTGGCCGGAGACATTGAGCACGTCGTCGACGCGCCCGGTGATCCTATAGTAGCCATCGCCGTCGCGGCTGGCACCATCACCGGTAAAATAATAGCCTGGGTACGGCTTGAAGTAGGTGTCTACCATGCGCTGGTGGTCACCGTACACCGAGCGAATCTGGCTGGGCCAGGACGACTTGATCACCAAATAACCGGCGCCGGGCCCCTCAATTTCAGCGCCGCTTTCATCCAGCAGCGCCAGTTCCACGCCGAAGAAGGGCTGTGCGGCTGATCCCGGTTTCAGGTCTGTCGCCCCGGGCAGTGGTGTGATCATGTGCGCACCGGTCTCGGTTTGCCACCAGGTATCGACAATGGGGCAACGCGCGTCACCGACCACGTTGTAGTACCACTCCCAGGCCTCCGGGTTGATGGGTTCGCCGACGGTGCCCAACAGGCGCAGGCTGGCGCGGGAACTGCGTGTTACCGGTTCGTCGCCCACCGCGTGCAGCGCGCGGATGGCGGTGGGTGCGGTGTAGAAGGTATTCACCTTGTGCTTGTCGACGATTTCCCAGCAGCGCCCGGCATCGGGATAAGTGGGTACGCCTTCAAACATCACGGTTACAGCACCATTGGCGAGCGGCCCGTAGAGGATATAGCTGTGACCGGTAACCCAGCCGACGTCCGCGGTGCACCAGAATACCTCGCCCTCGCGGTAATCAAACACGTATTTGAAGGTCATTGCAGACTGTAGCAGGTAGCCGGCTGTTGTATGCAGCACGCCCTTGGGCATGCCGGTAGAGCCGGACGTGTAGAGAATGAACAGCGGGTCCTCGGCATCCATCGACTCCGGCACACAGTCGCTGTCAGCGCGATCCACTGTTTCGTGATACCAGATGTCCCGGCCCTCGTGCCAGTCGATGTCGCCGCCGGTGCGCTCTACCACGAGGCAGGTGTGAACATTGGGGCAGGATGCCAGCGCCTTGTCGGCATTTACTTTCAGTGGGATTATTTTACCGCCGCGCACACCCTCGTCGGCAGTGATGATGACCTGGCAATCTGAATCCAGAATCCTGTCCTTGAGTGCCTCGGGAGAGAACCCGCCAAACACAACCGAATGCACGGCGCCGATTCTTGTGCACGCGAGCATCGCGTAGGCCGCCTCGGGAATCATCGGCATGTAGATACAGACGCGGTCCCCCCTGCCGACACCGCGCGCCTTCAGCGTATTGGCGAGCCGGCAGACCTGGTCTTTCAGTTCGCTGTAGGTAATGTGTTTGCTGTCGGCGGGATCATCACCCTCCCACAGCAGGGCGGTCTGCGTGGCCCGCTGTGGGAGGTGCCGGTCGATGCAGTTATAGCTGACATTGAGTTTGCCACCGGCGAACCACTCGGCTTCACCCTTGGCGAAGTCGGAACGGACAACAGTGTTCCAGGTTTGATCCCAGGATAAAAAAACGCCAGCCATCTCCGCCCAAAAAGCGTCCGGATCGTCCAGCGAGCGTTGGTACATCGCCGCATATTGATCGGCATTGATATGCGCGTCTTTGAAGTTAGCGGGTACAGGTCGGACAGGAAAATCAGACATGGTGCCTTTCCCTTTGTATTTAGAGTGAGAACAGAATGATACTGGCCCGACGGTGTAGTGCAAGTCGGTGCTGGTGCGGCAGGCAGGCGCGCCCGGCGATTAGTGACCGCCGGCCAGCATGCCCCAGTCAGATACCGGGTTGAGAGACAGTTTGACGTTGTCGATGAGGCGGGTGGTGCCCAGACGTGCGGCTGCGAGAATGGCGATCTCCTCGGTATTCTCGGTCACCGCCTGCAGTGTGGCGGCATCGCGAATGGCAAAGTAGTCCGTTTCAAATCCCGCTTGCAACAGCTTCATACGGGCGTGCGACTCCAGTTGCAGGAAATTGTCGAAGCCACAGGCGATGGCTTCCCGACAGCTGTTGAGGGTCTGGTTGAGTACTGGTGCAATGTGGCGTTGATCCAAAGAGAGATAACCGTTGCGGGAGCTCTTGGCGAGGCCGTCCTCGTCGCGGGTGGTGCTGACGCCGACGATGCTGATCGGCAGGCACATGTCCTTGACCATTTTGCGAATGATTGACAGTTGCTGGAAGTCTTTCTCACCAAACACTGCAACATCGGGTTGTACGATATTAAACAGTTTGCTGACGACGGTTGTCACACCATCGAAATGTCCCGGCCGACTGCTGCCGCAAAGTGTGTCGCCCAGATCCGGCACATGGACGATGGTCTGAGCGTGCATGCCCTGTGGGTAGATATCGTCGACGTCGGGACAGTAGAGTACCTGAACCCCTTCGCTGAACAGCTTTTCTTTATCCGCTGCCAGGGTGCGCGGGTACGCATCGAGGTCTTCATTGGGGCCAAATTGCAGCGGGTTGACGAAAATACTCACCACCACCACATCACACAATTGCCGCGCTTTGCGAACCAGGTCAAGGTGCCCCTCATGGAGGTTCCCCATGGTGGGGACAAAGGCTATGGTCTGGCCATTGTGGTGGAAGCCACGGAGAGCGGATTGTAACTGAGCGCTGCTGCTGTAAGTTCGCATATCTACCTGATCCCTGTTGCCCGGAATGGTGACGCTAAACCAGTAAAAAACACTAGTTTTACCCTGTCGCAAGTGAGTGCCACTTGCGACAGGCTGTGAAGTATGCCCCAACACCCCTTACCCGGCAACGGCTTTTTAGGGAAAATTCACATGTTTTGTTACCAAAAGAAGCGCCTGTGCTGCCCCTATGTGTTCAGTCTACACATTAGTGTAAGTGAGCGTTCGCTAACTGGCCTTGGCCTATGATACTGAGCCATGCCCTGAGATCTAGCTGTAGCAGTGCTCTTCGCGGGGGTATTCACCGGCTTTGACAGCGTCGACGAATGCCTTGACCCCATCCTGAACGGACGCCTGGCCGGCCATAAAATTTTGCACAAACCGCGCTGTGTGTGGTGTCAGTCCGAGCAAGTCGTGCATAACCAGTACCTGCCCATCAGTACCCGGCCCGGCGCCAATACCGATCACCGGGATATCCAGCTTGCGACTGATATCGGCAGCCAGATGTGAGGGTATACATTCCAGTACCAGCAATCGGGCGCCGGCGTCCTGTATCTCCACGGCGTCGGCGAGGATGGACTTGGCCTCTTTTGGGGTGCGCCCCTGGACTTTGAAGCCGCCGAAGGTGTTGACCGATTGCGGGGTGAGCCCCAGGTGAGCGCAAACCGGGATGCCGCGTTCCACCAGTTTGCTGATGGTGTCGCTGAGCCAGGTACCGCCCTCCATCTTTACCATGGCGGCCCCGGCCTGCATTAATTGTGTGGCGCTGTCCATCGCCTGCTCGGCGGTGGTGTAGCTCATGAACGGCAGATCCGCGATGACCAGTGACTGCGGCGAGCCGCGGGTCACACAGCGGGTGTGGTAGGCCATGTCACTGATCGTCACTGGAATGGTACTGTCGTGGCCCTGCAGCACCATTCCCAGGGAGTCGCCAACCAGTATGGTTTCCGCACCTGCGTCGCTGATAATGCGCGAGAAGGTGGCGTCATACGCGGTAATGCAGACAAATTTTTCACCGTTGGCTTTCATTTTGTCCAGCGTACTGATCGTAACTTTGCCCATGGCTATGTGTCCTGTCCAGTGTGTTGCTTCACTTGAGATCCTGCAGGGAGGAGGAGCTATCAGAAAAATGTAGGATTGAAGTAGTGGCGGCCGCTGCGAATATCGAGCAGGTAATCCACCAGGACCCTGTAATCCTCCGCACTGTTGACCAGGTCGATTTCGCTGGCGTTTACGATGAGCAACGGAGCATCATCGTAATATAGAAAGAACTCACTGTACACTTCGTTCAGGCGCTCCAGATAGGCCCTGTCGATACCTCGTTCTATCTCCAGGCCGCGCTGTTCGATGCGCGTGAGCAGTACATCGGTCGAGGCCTGCAGGTAGACGACGAGATCGGGTTTGGGGGCGTCTATTGTCATCTGCCGATAGACTTTCTCATACAAATCATATTCGTCCTGATTGAGGTTCACCCGCGCGAACAGCGGATCCTTTTCTATCAGGAAGTCGGTCACGCGCGCCGGTTGAAAAATATCTTTCTGTCGCATGTCCTGGATTTTCTGCGTTCTTTGAAACAGGAAAAACAGCTGGGTGGCCAGCGCCGCCTGCTCGCGGTGGCGATAAAACTTTTCCAGGAAGGGATTCTGTTCCGACTCTTCCAGCAGTGTTGCATGATTTAAACTGGCCGCGATTTTTTTCGCCAGTGTCGTCTTGCCGACGCCGATGGAGCCCTCGACCGCGATCAATGCTGGCGGCGTGCGGCCCTTCAGGTCGATGGGGATGGTGTCTGTCATCAGGATGCAGTCCTGTTGTGTAATTCACTGCGCACAGGGCCGCCCAGCTGGGTGCGTGTTTTCACCAGGCCCCGCTCAGGGCAGTGTTGCAATAGTGTCCCGAGCGCGGTGCCATCGGGTAGTACGTATTGATTGCCGCAGAGTTCATGCAGCGGGTACAGCACGAAGTGGCGGTGCCTCATCTGCGGATGCGGCACTGTTAACCGTGGCGACGAGATCACCTCATCGCCGTACAGCAGCAGGTCGAGATCCAGTGTTCGAGGGCCCCATTTGATACCGCGGACGCGACCCTGTGCCTGCTCTATGTGTTGCAGCGCGTCCAGCAGTTGCAGTGCGGACAGCTCGGTACGCAACAGAGCGACGGCATTGAGGTAATCGGGCTGCGAGCCCGGACCCACCGCAGCGCTGCGGTAGACGCTGGAGACGGTGTCGAGTTGCGATTGCGCCAATCTGGCCAGCGCCGACACTGCCCTGCCAAGCTGGTCTGCGGGGTCATCCAGATTGCTACCGAGTGCTATATAAGCCGCTGTCATGGCGCAGGGTTAGGGCGGCGTGTCCTGGTTCTTCTCGGTCGCTTGCGGTTGTCGTGCGACGTCGACACTTTTTCCAAACGCTGGTCAGCAGTGAGTTCCTGGATATCGGTCCACCACTGGCCCAGTCCTCCCGTGTCCTCGCCGGCTTGCTCGCGCAGCAACAGGAAATCGTAGGCGGCGCGAAAGCGGCGGTGCTCGATCAACTCGGCTGCCTTGCGCCCGGTGCGCCGTTGCAGTCGGAGTTGGAACTCCCATATCTCCCGCATCGGCTGGCTGAAACGACGAGGAATCGAGATGTGGCTGACAGCGTCCTGGATGGCAGACTGTGCCGCGCTGTGCATCGCCACCATGGGAGGCTCCCCCTTGTCGACCAGGCGTGTTTGCTGTGCATTGACGACGGGCCATAGCAGGGCCGCGAGGATAAATGCCGGCGTTACCGGTTTATCCTGTGCAATACGCAGATCCGTGTTTCCCATCGCCGCCTGCACCAGCGCCAGTGCTCTGTCGTCATCCCGCACATAGCGGTCGGTGCCGGGGAACAGGTAGCGCAGCAAATCGAACTCAAGCAGGTGATCGAATGTGCTGGCGGCGTAGCCGGCCAGGAACAGTTTCAGAAATTCATCGAACAGTCGTGCGGCGGGTATTTCGCCGAGCAGGTGAGCGCAGCGCGGTATCGCGGCAGCGGTTTGCTGCTCGATGCTGAAATCAAGTTTTGCCGCAAAGCGCATCACGCGCAACATACGAACAGGATCTTCGGTATAGCGTTGTTCGGGATCACCGATGATACAAACGGTGCGGTTCTTCAGGTCCTGCAGCCCGTGCACATGATCGTAGACTTCAAATTTGCCGGAGTCATAGTACAGCGCGTTGACGGTGAGATCGCGTCTTACCGCATCCTCCTCCAGCGTGCCGTAGACATTGTCGCGAAGCAACAGTCCACTGGCGGACTGTCTCGAGTGATTGCCGCCGGTTTCAGACTGGTCGCCGCCGCTGTCGCCACTATCGTGATGGCCGCGAAACGTGGTGACTTCGATAATCTCGCGTCCGAACCGCACGTGCACGATGCGAAAGCGGCGCCCGATAATGCGCGAGTTGCGGAACAGGTCGGTCACCGCCTCCGGTGTTGCATCTGTGGCGATGTCAAAATCCTTGGGATGCCCACCCAGCAGGAGATCGCGTACCGCGCCGCCCACGAGAAAAGCCTGGTAGCCGCCGCTGCGTAAACGCGACATCACTTTTAGTGCGCCGTCGCTGATGTTTTTGCGGGATATGCAGTGTTCATCCCTGGAAATGATATTCAAGCGAATTAGGGCCTGTTGCAGTGTACTGACAGGCGCGCAGTCTAGCATACAAGCACGTGTCGTGCCTTCAGGGAGGGAATGAATGACGGGGAAAGCATCGCTTTCCCCATCCAGGTCTCACATCAGGAGTTATTGTTATTTCTGTGCGTTGTTATTTTTATAGCGTGAATACAAACACACATGTATTTGAATGCCTAATATCCAGAGAGTGTTAACACGAACGCTCTCGAGTCACCGCTGACCGCACCGGACAAGTGCCCCGGGCCGGGCGCAATAAGCAACAAGTGGAAATTGAGGGGAAGTATTCTTCCCCCATCCAGGTCCATATCTAACTGTGTTATTTTTATTGTCGTAGCTATTATTTTTATTATTGTGACACCTATAAAGTAAGCATTTCCCGTGCCAACTAAAAATAAACTAATTAAAACAAAGGTTTACATATTTGCATTGTTTCGATTCGTGCTGTAAATCGCATGCAATGTTACCGATCTACTCCCGGTTGGGGTGCGTTTCGCGGTTTGGGTAACGCCTATTTTCCATCAACTGCGGTCATTTTTCCCCGTGTCGTGAGGTTGCTCTTGTTTCTGGGAATACCAAATCGCTGGCGTCGCTCCCACAGGCATTTGCGACTGACACCGAGTTTTTGTGCCAGTTCGGTTTCGCTCATGGAATCCTGGTGCTCGAGGACAAAGCGCTGGAAGTAATCTTCCAGTGACAGGTCTTCGAGCGGATCGTTGTTGGTATGTGCGGCGGAGGAATGGGACGTTCCCGGCCCCTGTTGGCCGCGTATGCGATTGATATTGACCAGTTCCAGGTCGATTCCAAGTGCGTCATTGTCGATCTCTTCGCCGTCGGACAGAATCACTGCCCTTTCAATCGCGTGCTCGAGTTCCCGGACATTGCCCGGCCACTGGTAGGTTGTGATGGCCTGGATGGCCCGTGGTGACAACCGCATCATCGGTTTTCCGAGGCGTTCAGTCTGGGTTTGCAGCATGCGTTCAGCGAGGTGCAATATGTCCTTACCGCGTTCTCTCAGCGGGGGCAGCGAAAGGCGCAGAACATTGATTCGGTAGAACAGATCCTGCCGGAACAATCCCTCGGCGGACAGGCTCTGGAGATTGCGGTGGGTGGCGCAGATCAGCCGCACATTGACTTTGCGCGACTGAACCGAACCGATGCGACGGATTTCCCCCTCCTGGATAAAGCGCAGCAGTCGCGCCTGTGCCTCCATCGGGAGTTCCCCGATCTCGTCGAGAAACAGCGTGCCGCCATCGGCGGCTTCGATCAAGCCCATGCGACTGGCATGGGCGCCGGTGAATGCGCCTTTTTCGTAGCCAAACAACTCTGATTCGATCAGGGTGTCAGGAATGGCGGCGCAGTTCACCGAAATCAGTATTTTGTCTGCACGCATGCTGTTCTGGTGAACGTTGCGAGCGACCAATTCCTTGCCCGTCCCGGTCTCCCCGAGCACCAGTACAGTGGAGTCGGTGGGCGCCATTCGCTCGATATGCTCAAACAGGGTCCGGATTGCCGGGCAGTTGCCGACGATACCCGCTGAGGAGTTGGCGGGTATTGCCGGGGCAGTGCGCTCTTCAGTGCGACCGGTGGGGTGGTCGGCAATGATACGCTGTACCGCACTGACCATATCGCCGTGATCAAAGGGCTTCGCGATATAGTCCACCGCGCCCATGCGCATCGAGTCCACCGCGGAGCGCAAGCTGGCATAGCTGGTCATAATCAGGACCGGCACGTCGCCAGCCTTCCTGATCAGGTCCGTGCCGGGGGCACCAGGCAGCCTCAGATCGCTGATGACGAGGTCAAAATCGCTTAAAGTGTGTTCCTTTTCTGCTTCCTGAACCGACCCGGCCTCGCTGATCTCGTAACCATTGCGCTCCAGCAGGCGGCGCAGTGCCGCCCGGATGACCGATTCATCTTCCACAACGAGGATTTTGTGCATACATCGTTACCTGTGAGTAATTCCTACCCAACATACTACGTCAAAATGGAAACTTCCAGCGCAGCGACGGCGCAGGGGCCTAGAGTTGGAATGCGTCGTAGGTGGTGCGGGGCAAGTACAAGGTTATCCGCGTTCCGGGATTATTGCCCTGGGAGATCGGGCTTGCGATCTGCACTTTGCCATTCATGTCTTCCATGATACTGAACACCAGCGCCAGCCCCAACCCGGTGCCGGCGCCGGGCTCCTTGGTAGTATAAAACGGTTCAAAGACCTGGCTTTGCAACTCCGGCGGAATGCCGCAACCATTGTCCTCGACATCGACGCGTACCTGGTCGCCAAGGGTGTGGGAAGTGATTTGTATCTGCGCGTCCTCTTCATTGCAGGCATCCCTGGCGTTACCCAGCAGATTGATAAATACCTGCAACAGGCGCTGGCTGTCGGCCAGAACCACCACCTCGCGGTCGCTGTAGTTCAGGAACGCCACCGGCATTGCCTCCAGGTCCAGTTCCAGCAGGTGAATGGCTTCATCCACGCAGTCGGCCAGATTGGTGGGCGCCAGCTTGGTTTCAACAGACTGGGAGCCGGTGTGTGAAAAATTCATCAGGGATTCCACAATGCGCGTTACGCGCCCGGTCTGCTTGAGGATATCCTGCGCCATGTAACGGATTTCCTCGGGGTCGGATTCGTACTCGAGGTTTTGTGCCAGGCAGGCGATACCGGTAACCGGGTTGCCAATCTCGTGTGCGATGCCTGCGGCCAGGCGACCGATAGAGGCCAGGCGCTCGTTGTGTAGTAGTTCTTCCTCCAGCAACTCGAAGTCGGTGATGTCCTCCACCATGATAACAGTGCTGCTGTTGGAGCCCTCGTCGATTGGTGTTTTATGCAGGCCAATCCAGCGCGAGGGCCCTCTGTCGACAACGACCTCTGTTTTCAGTGCTGTATCGCTGTCGCCGTGCAAAAAATTATCCAGAATCTGGCCCCAGGGCTGTGGGATGGACCCGAGCAGTGAACCCAGGACATCGGTGGGGGCGATACCGGTGATCTGCTGCATACTTTGGTTCCACATTAACAGCTCGCCGTCGGTACCAATCGAGCACGCGCCAATGGGCAGCTTGTCGAGTGTCTCCCGGTGGTGCCGGCGCAGGTTGTCCAGGTCGGCGGCGAGGCCGGTGAACTGCGGTTGTGCCTGATCCAGGTTGCGTTCGATCAGGTGAATGTCCTCGGTGTCGGCGTGCACCCCGGGCAGGAAGGGGATGCGGTGCTCTATCATGCGGTGGGCGACGGCCGGCCCGAGCAGGCCGGACAGGTTGGCCTCGATTCGCGCGCGCAGCCGACGCAGCGCATAAGGGCGGGTTTCATCAGGCGAAAACTGCAGTTCCTCCAGGGCCCGGTTGACCTCGGATTCCGCTGTGCGCTGGCCCAGCGACGGGGCCAGGCGCTGGCTGAAATCGGCCGCGCTGTACACGGACAGGACCTGGCGTGTCGGGCGCGCCTGGTCATCCATCGAACAGATTTCCGCGGCGACCCGCTCCTCCTTGCTGGTTCTTGTCAGCAGGGATACCACCACGAACAGGGCTGTATTCAGTAGCAGCGATACCAGCGCGACGGCTGTCCACAATTTCTCGCTGTCGCCCAGCAGCTGTCGATACAGCGCGGTCAGCCACTGTGGTTGATCGCCGCCGGCCAGCGGCAACAGCATCGAGAAACTCCAGACACCCAGGCCCGCCGCCAGTCCCCACAGCAGGCCGGTACGATTCGCCTTGTGCCAGTAGGGTGTGGCGACCACACCGGGCAGGAACTGCAGGGTGCCGGTGAATGCGACCAGTGCCAATTCCGAGAGGCTTTGCCGGCCGTCCAGCGTTACAAAAAAGATGTACCCCGAAATAATGAGAATGGCAATCAGCGAACGGCGCAGCCACTTGAGCTGTGTATAGATGGTTTGCTCGCGGTCTATCTGCAGTGGCCTCAGGGGCAGTATCAGATGGTTGAGACACATATTGGCGAGTGCCAGCGTGGTGACAATGATGGTGGCGCTGGCCGCTGACAGGCCCGCCACAAATGCGGCCGCGCTGAACGGAATGGAGTTCAGTGCCATGCCAATCGCCAGGCCGCTGTACTCCATCGGCAGGTCGTGGCCCAGCTTGATGCCGGCCCAGGCGACCGGCAGGATGGGCAGGCTCAGCAGCAGCAGGTACAGCGGCAGGCCCCAGGTGGCGGTGCGCAAGTCGCGACTGTCATTGTTCTCGGCAAACGCCATATGAAACATGTGTGGCATACACACTGCGCCGGCGAAAAAAATCACCAGCATAATGCGCGCATCGTTTCCCTGAATGGCCTGGGTCAGTGTGCGATTGATCTGCGGGTTTTGCAGCAGCCACTGCTGGAGGCCGTCAAAGCCGTCGAATATCGAATAGACCGCCGCCAGTAACAACACCATCAGTGCCGACAGCTTTACCAGCGACTCAAATGCGATCGCAGTCACCAAACCGGTGTTGCGGTACTGTGAAGACACGTGGCGCGTGCCAAACAGAATCGAGAAAACCGTGATAATCACGCAGAAGAACAGTGCCAGCCGGTTGTGTCGTGGGCCCCCGGCTGACAGCGCCGCGCCATCGCCAGCGAGGATGTGGATGCTGTCGGCCACCACCTGGATCTGCAGTGCCAGCAGCGGCAGCAGGGTGATGCACATGGCCACAGTGACTGCGGCGCCGACCAACGGGCTGCGAAAACGGAAGGTCAGTACATCTGCCAGTGATGCGAGCTGATAGACCCGGCACAGGCGCAGCAGCGGAAACAGCAACAGGGCCGCGACAATAAACATCAACACCACGCCGAGGTAGTACAGCAGGAAGTTGTAGCCGTACTGGTAGGCCAGGGCAATGACACCATTGCTCGCCATGGCGCCGGCAAAAACGCCCAGTGACAGCACATAGACAGCCGGGTGACGGGTTATTCGCTCCGGGATGATGCCCCTATCCGCAAGGTGGGCGACTGCAAACAGGCCAGTGAGATACGCGATGATGAACAGTAATATTTGTGCGAGGCTAAAGCTCATCCGGGTACCTGGAGCGCTGGTTCCAGTACGCGCCGATGACCACCAGCAGCCACAGTTGATAGGGGCGATACCAGGCCGTCTCCGAACTGAACATCCAGCTCTCGATAGCCGGGAAGAAAATCAGTGTGACGCCGGCAAACAGCAATAGCAGGCGGTTGATATACATGGCCCTGGTGTCCCCTGTCTGTTCCCGAATGGGTTGCGCTGTTGGATAGTACTGAAGCGCCCGCCGCGGGTAAAGTTCAAGTGTCCAGGCCCAGCGCGGCGGCCGGGATGGCGGCAACGGCCGGCACGCGCTGCAGTGCCCAGTGTTCAATCGCGTGGGCCAGTACCTGCTCGACGCTGGCCAGCTCGGCCGGTGGCTCGCTCTGGTGGAGAAAACGCAGGGCGCAGCGCAGGTTTTGGATGGCGTCTTCATTGACCAGTGCCGGCGCCAGGTTCTGTTTGCTGAACTTTTGTCCCTGCCGGGTGGTAATGACGGGCAGGTGGCAATACTGCGGTGTGGTGTATGCCAGTTGCTGTTGCAGGAATACCTGCCGCGGTGTCGAGTCCAGCAGATCGCAGCCGCGCACTACGTGCGTAATCCCCTGCTCGGCATCATCGACCACCACGGCCAATTGGTAGGCGTACAGGCCGTCCTTGCGCTTCACTACGAAGTCGGGGCCGGTTGCGCCCAGCGCTGTCCTCTGTGCTCCCTGCAGACTGTCGTTGAACTGGATCTCGCAGTCGGCCGGGACTGAGGTGCGGATCGCATACGGCGCTGCGATCGGGTGGCTCCCGTTGCGACAGTGTCGCTGGCAGGTGCCGTCCGCCCCCAGTGCGGTGCG
>TARA_R110002073_G_scaffold239428_5_pt1 | contig 12397 bp, 4 predicted proteins | sample TARA_R110002073 | Tara Oceans TARA_R110002073 (sample SAMEA4397174) | marine metagenome | biome: Polar Biome; feature: [DCM] deep chlorophyll maximum layer (ENVO:01000326); material: water (ENVO:00002006), including particulate matter (ENVO:01000060) such as... | depth 40 m
AGCCAGCCTCTTCGCACAACTTTTGGATCGCGACTTCGGCTTCGGTCACCTGTTGCTCGGCAGTTTCAAGTTGCTTTTCAGTCTCGGCAAGTTGCGTGGCCAAAACACCGCGTTGTTGTGACGCGGCACGCTCGTTTTGCAGTCGATTGTAAAGCTGCTTGACGGTGCTGAAGGCGTCGCTAACGTCCCCTTCCTTTTCCTCGATCTTGACGCCCAATTCGGCGGCCAGGCGTGCGACGTCTTTTTGGTAGGTCTTGTCGTCTTCGAGCATCGATCGGATGCGGTGGGCCAAAATGTCGCGTTCGCGTTTCTGAGCACACAAAGCGTCGATTTGCGTGATCTTTTCCAAAACCACCGCTGGCGTGCGGTCTACCGATTCGGCCAATGCCGACGTGGCGGCGGCCCAATCGGAGTGCCATGTGTCGTAGTCGCGTTGACGCGATTCGAGTTGCGTTTGCAATCTCGGCAACTCTTCACGCATCATGTCATGTTGTTTCAATTGTTCATCGTAACGTTTACGAGCATGATGCAGCGTCGTGCGAAGATTCACCGCGTCATCGTACAGCGACGAAAAATCATTCGCGTCGATCTGGTCAAACAGGCTCGGTTCGTCACTGCCGACCAAGACAGGTTTGTCGACGACGGCCGATTCGATCGCGTGATTAAGTCGTTTGCACGAGGCGGCAATACGTTCTTCGAGTTGGCCAACGCGTTCTCGGGCTTCGTCAAGCCGGATGGTCGTTTCAACCAATTGAGCATGCTCGGTGATCCAGCGGTACATGCGGTCGGGCGTGGTGGGGGTGACGCCCGAGGCTTCCCACAACGATTGCCACTGTTGCTGGGCCTCTTGGAACGCGGCTTTCGCTGCCTCGCCGTTTGTTTGGCAAAGCGTTTTTTGGTTGGCAGTCTTTTTCAGCTCTTCTTCGATCGAGCTCTGCAGGTGCAGTTGTTCGTGATGAGATCGCATCGCATCGACCAACGTATCTGCTTTGCGAATTTCCGCTTGCAACTGCGTCAGCGTTTTGGTATCGAGCGTTCCCGCTTGGTTTGCGGCGATCACGTCGCAGAAAATCGCATCGCGACGCTCACGAGCTTCGCCCAATTGTTCCTCGCTCGGCAGCGTCGTGACAGACTGGACTGCGTCGAGTCGCTGTTGCAATTCTCGCTCGGTCGTGTCGAGTTGCTTCCACTGCTGTGTTACGGCGGCAAGTTGCTGTTCACGTTTTTCGAGATTCTGGACGGCTGATTCGATTGCCGATTCGACTGGCAATCGCAACTTTGCGGTGTCATGGAAGGAATCCGCAAACGAAGCCGCGGTGGTGTCGCCGGACGACACGATCGGGCTGCAGAACGTGTCCAATTTTCGAGCGAATTGTTCACAGCGATTGTGAAGTTGTTTGACGTCCGATTTCTGCTGAGCCAAATTCGACAGCACTGAATCGGGAGAGCCAACCGACTCGATCAATTGGCTGATCGAGTAGGGATCGTCCGGAACGATCGTTTCTTTTGCTTGTTCGTCGGCTTCAGCAAGCCGTTTGGTAAGCGAACGGAGGCTTTCATCGGCGTCGTCCCGCTGTTTGGCGATCACGGCGTATTGCTGTGCCAGATCGTTGAGCTTGGTTCGTACCGAATCGACGACCCGCAGCTTTTTTAGTGAGGAATCGATTTCATCGGTAACCGCCTGCTCTTCTTGCGAGACGATTTCGACCGAAAGCTCTTGTAACGCTTCGACCATGCGGCGATCGAGGTTTTTGCGAGTGCGTTGCAGATTCGTACGCTGAGTCCGTGCCTCTTCTCTCGCACCGAGACGCTGAAACAGCGAATCGATTTGGGCTTCGTGAACCAAAATCGCCGAGTCATCGCCGAGGCATTTCAGCTGCTTGCTCAATTCATCCACGCGGGTGCTGAGCGAACGCGTTTGCCGCAGCGAGATTTCGTGATGAGTGTCAACGGTGCGGCGTCGTTCGCTAAAGGCATCGTCAAGTCGCGGCGCATCGGCAAGTTCGTCCAGCTTCTGAAGCAACGAATGCCACTGTGGGATCAACGGCAATGCGCTTTTAACGGCTCGCAGTTTCGACAGTGCGACCGCTGCTTCTTTGACACCGTTCTGCAACTCGTCGACGCGTTGGCACTCTCGATCCAATTCGTCTTTGAGATCGTTGAAGTCGCTCGGAGGGATTTTCGCTAGCTCAAGTTCCTTTCGTTTTTCAGCGATTTCGCGAGACAATTGATTGATCGCCCCTCGCGTGCCGCCAGCGACAAACAGCTTGCCCGCCAAGTCATCGAGTTGAGATTGCACGGTTTTTAGTTGGCTCACCCCTGCTCCGGCGGCGAACAGGATTTCACCTAGATCTCCTTCGCCTTCGAGGATGGCTTGTCCGCCGCGCACAAGTTCCTCGTGCGACAAACCAAAGCGATGTTCAAACGCCTCGCGATCGACGCCACCGAGCATCGCGTCGAGAACCGCATCGTCGATCGTTTCATTATCGTCGGCATCGCGCAGCGTCGCCTTGTTGCCGCGTCGCCGCAGGCACTCCAGCACGTTGCCGTTACCATCGGACAACTTGCCACCGACACGAATCTTCCCCGTCGGATGGATGTAATTGTCCTCGGCACGTTTGGACATGCCATACAACAGTGATGTGATCGCCCGCAGACTCGTCGATTTTCCCGACTCGTTGGGGCCGTAGATGATGTGCAACCGCCGCGGACCGTCGGGCAATTGGATCGAGGTATCGGTGAAACGTCCAAACGCTTTTAAATCGAGTCGTTCAATGATCATCAGTTCGCGTCCTCGCTTCCTTGCAAACGGCCGAGCAATTCCGCGGCAGCGGATTCAATCAGTTCGTCGACCCATTGGTCGTTGTCGGCGGAAAAGTTTTCTTCTTGTTCGGGCACTTTCTTGATCAATGCCGCAAATTCATTGGCAATCAATCTGCCACGCTCGGGTGAGTTGCGTAGGTCGTCAAAAATTTTGGAAACACTCGCCAGCGGTCCTTCCAAATCACCCATGTCCAATTCGTGATTAGGCGTCGACGTTCGCAAGCGAAACTTTTCCATCCACGCTTGGCCAGCACCGTGCGTGATCGCAGTGGCGCGAAGCGACGCTTCTAAACGACGACGACTTTGATGCAGGGCATTGTGGATCGGTGTTTCTCCGACAATCGAAACGCGAGAAACCAGCAGCCGATCCTCGATCGTTTTGACCGTCTGTTGCAGCCACTGTTCGTATTCTTCGATGATGTCATCGACATGCTCGATTTTCGCGGCATTGATTTCGAACGATTCCCAGCGAACGACATCCAGCGGGTGAAACGTTCGTGTGCATTTGCCGCGGGAATTGATGTCGATGATCACGCAGCCCTTTTCGCCAGATTCGCGAATATGGCGGCCTTGGATATTGCCGCTGAACACGATCGGAGCTCCGTCCTCGGTTCCGTGCTCGCCGCGGATATGGATGTGCCCGAGCGCCCAATAGTCGTATTCCTTGGCGGTCAATTCAGCCGGTTTACACGGAGAATAATTATCGTGCCCCTCGGCCCCCGTCAAACTGGTGTGCAGCAGTCCAAGGTTGAACATTCCTGAGAGCGGTTTGGGGTACGTTTTCGACAGATCGTCGGTTTCCGCTTTCTTGCGAAACGAGCGACCGTGCACGGCGACGCCAATCGATTCGAAGATGCGGCAATCGACTTTTTCGGCAGCCAACATGATCTCGCTGCCGTCGGGATTCTTGGGCAGCGGTAACGACGAGGTCATGATGTTTTGTGCATCATGGTTGCCGCGGATGACCACCAACGGAATGCCCGCACGCGTCAACTTGGCCGCCTGAGCGACAAAGAACAGCCCCGTATTTTGATCTCGCCAATCGCCATCGTAGAGATCGCCCGCGATCACGACCAAGTCGACTTCTTCGTCGATCGCCAACCGCACCAAATTTTCCAGCGCGCGACGCGAGGCGCCACGGATTTGGTCGACCGGAGCATCTTCGTACGATTCCAAGTTTTGCAGCGGACTGTCCAGATGGATGTCCGCGGCATGTAAGATTCTTCGTTTACTCAATGCTGTCTCAATGAAGGTTGGCGGTTTGCACTTTGACGCGACGACGACGACGCGTGGGCAAAGCGGATCTCGACGTGCTTGACGGGCTCGCTTTCAGCGACGACCCGTTTCGCAGGCCCCTTGTCAGTTTTGTACCAATCAGGGTTTCCCGAACAATACAGCGTTTCATTGTCGGCAGTAGGGTCCGCCTCACAACCCAGCGCGTGATAGATCAGCGACGCGGCGGTTTTGACTTGAAAGTCCTTTTTCTTGCTCGGCTGAACGATGATGTACAGCGCCTGCTTGGCTCGCGTAATGGCAACATACAACAAACAGAGCGCCTCGGTCATCGAGCTTGCTCCTTGCCCCCCAAACGCGAGTTGCCAGCGGCGATCCAGAAAATGCCAATGCGTTTGTCCAATATAACGCGTGATTCCGCTGGGCGGTTCGCTTAGCGATTTCATGTCCGCGACGCAATTGCCGCTGCTGCGTGTGAGCGGCCCGTCCAGCTGTGGCAACACCACAACATCGAACTCGAGTCCCTTGGATTGATGCACCGTCATCACTCGCACCGGAGCACGCTGAGGGCGTTCGACCCGCTTCTCGCGTACCAAACGCACGAAGTCTCGCAGTCGTGGGCCGGGATTGTTTTCGTAGGCGATGGCAAGCCGCGTCAATTGTTTCAGCCGCAGCGTGTCGCGGGCGTTGCAGTTCGCAGCGAGTTTGCCAGCGAGATACTCGACCGTTTGAGCAATCCCATCGCGTTCAACTCGCATCCGAATCGTGTTTTCATCGAGCGACGGATCGGCCGCCATCAACGTTTGTTCGACGTGGAATCGCCAACGTCCATCGCCGGGATGTTCGGCCATCATCAAGGCCGACAACACCGTTTCGACGGCGGCGGAATCGGTCAGCGGATTGCCCCCTTCTTGGCTGACTTCGATATCGAGTGCCTCTAACCGCATGATCAATTGAGCCACCGCGCCGTTGGTTCGCGTCAGCACACCGATTGATTTGTGCGGCGATTGCTGGTGGATTTCGGCGATTCGTTTTGCCGCGTCATTGAAACAGGCGTCATCGTTAGCCGCTTTGTCGCCGTCTTTGACTGTGTGGCTGGTTTCGATTTGCACGTATCCAGCAAGCGACTTGTTATTGGCTGCATGCGGTGGGAACTGTTTCGCAAACTTGCGAATCGACTCGGCTTCGTGAGCCGATTTGTCCGCCGGGTTTTTCACGTCGCCCTCGGTTGCCATCGGATGACGAGCGAGGTTGGAGAACAACGTGTTGACGAACTCGATGATGTCGGGACTGCTACGAAAGCTGACGTTTTGTTCGGACTCGGTGATGCCCGCGATCTCGTCGGTTACGGCATCAAAGATTTCGGCCACACCACCGCGCCATCCGTAGATCGCTTGTTTGGTATCACCGACACAGAAAAACGATCGGGCGGTCTGCCATGACGATCCATCACGCTCCGCCGCGGCGGTGTCGCAAGCGTGCATCGCCAACGGACGCAGCACTTGCCACTGGGCAGGCGAAGTGTCTTGGAATTCGTCGAGCAAAACGTGATCGATCGCGCCGTCCATGCGGTTGGTCAACGAGGCATGGTCGACCTTGGCAAACAGGTTGGCCAACCGGACCGCGACGTCTTCGAACCCCAGCACGCGAGTGGCTTGTTTGAGTTGGTTGACGTGGAAATCGTAGGCCGCCAACACCTTGCCCGTGGCCTCGTTCTGGGCGCTCAGCAAACTAAGCACCTCGGTTCGCACCGCTGCGTAGACGACGTCCAGTGCCTCGTCGAGTCCATCGGGTAACACGCTGCGTCCGAACTTGACATCCTCGCCGGTCCGGCGTGCCTTGGCGATATTCACGATCAACGTTTCATCGGTCAATGTCTTGAAGTCGCCCGTTTCGGTGACGTCTGCCAACTTTTGCAGCTTGGCTTTCACTGTCTTTTGTTTCGCTTCGGCCTGGCGAAGCTCGCCAGCGACGCGCGTTAGATCTTTTTGCTCGGGACGTTTCGGAACGACAAGCTTGTGCCATACCTCTTGTTCGCTGCGACGCTGGATACTGTACGCGGTATCGATGACTTGCATCAATTCACGCTGAATCGAACGCTTGATTTCGCCCTTGCCAAGCATCGTCAGGATTGTGGTCATTTCGCTCGGATTCAGCATCGAAACCACGTTGCTGATCGCTTGTTCTTGGATCCACATCTCTTGGATCTCGTCGGTCAATTGCCACGCGGGAGGCAGGTTCAGTTCGAACGGGAACGAACGGGCCAATTGCGTGAACAGACTGTCGAGCGTGCAGATCCGCAGGCGATGGATGTTACGCAGGATCTTGTGCAGTAATTGACGGCACGTTTGGTGGTTCAGCGTTGGCACACCGACTTGATCTCGCAATTGCTGCAGTGCATCGGCATCGTTGTCATCGCCGGCTTTGGAAAGCACCAGCAACACACGATCCAGGATCTCGCCGGCCGCTTTACGAGTAAACGTCGTCGCCAGGATCGTCTCGGGCGGCGAGTCTTGCAGCAGAATCCGCAACAACCGAGCGGTCAATTGGTACGTTTTTCCCGTCCCTGCCGACGCGCGGACGAGCGTCGGGCGAAGTGCGTTGGTTTGTGTCGAGGCGTTCAAGGTGATTTCGTGGGGGTTGGGGAGAGACATCAACAATCAGTAGCACGGCAACATCGAGGCAGAACGACGCCGTCTATTCGGAGTCATCCATTCCGCCGGCGACGGACATCACGCCAGTTTGCATGATCATGTCGTAGTCGTCGTATTGGATCGGATCGGTGCTCGGCGCAAAGTCTTCGTCACGGATGCGGCGAACGCAGTCGAGGATCAATAGTCGAGCTTGATCCATCAGCGGTTCCTCAAATTCGGCGATGTTGATCTTCGTTTCCTCGTCCTTGTCGCTAATGTTGAAATAACCGAGTTGCACTTCGGTTGGATTGGCTTCGATGCCGAGATACGGAATCATCATGCGGTAGAGCGGCAATTGCAGGTCAATCCACTTCAGTCCCTCGTCGGTCTTTTTGAGGTGCTTTTTCTCAGGTTTGTGCCCGTGCGTTTTGTAATCCAAAATCGCCCAGCGTCCTGAATCGGGATGGTAATCGATGCGGTCGAGTCGGCCGCGAAGTCCCATTTTAAAGCCGTCGACCTCAATGCAAGCTCCGTCCCGTTTGTCATCGACGGACGCTTCGGATTCTTTGATCACCCAGCCTTCGCCAATGCGTTTGGCTTGTTCGATCGCCACTTTGCGAAGACGTCTTTCCGCTTGCCGGATTTGCAAAGCCACCGCAGTGGAAGCGGAATCGCCGTATCGCAAGCTCGCGTAGCGGTGCAAATGATGAAGCAGGATTTTTTCGATCTTGTCCGCGTCGGCTTCGTCGCGGTCATCGGAATCGCCAAACGTTTCCAATGCACCGTGAATCAAATCGCCAAACTGGTTCGCCGCTAACTCGGCGGACATGTCGTCCAGCGGTTTCAGTTTCAGCACATGACGCAGATAGAATCGATAGGGACATGCCAAGTAATCGTGAAACGCGGTCACGCTCATGGCCTTGACCGGACACGTACCATTCGAAGGGGGCAGCTTGGGGATCGGCAACGACGATTCGACGTTTGCGGTGTCCCAGCCGTGCTGGACCACGACTCGCGGTCGGCTTTTTTCGAGTAACAAGCGGATTCGCCGAGCCACGTCCTCGTCCGATGCCGCCGCCAACAATCGGCTGGGCGGTGTCGGAGTCCCATCGGCCGAATTGCGGCCGACGATAAAACGAACCGATTGGCGAGTGGACAGCAATAGTTGCATATTGTAAACGTCGCGGGCAAAGCGGCGGTCGTTGTCGGCCATCCGTAATTGAGTTCGCAGCGTGCCTGGCAAAAACGCGTCGTTGGTGACTGCGGTGGGGACAAACGGATGGTTCAGCCCCAACACCACCAACGCCTGAGCATCATCCAAGGCGAGGTCCAACCAACCGAGGATTTCAATGTCGTCGGGCTTCATCGCATCGACCACACGCAGGTCGCCCACGCGATTGGCGATCATTTGCATCGCACTCGCTCCGTCAATTTCGAGATCCAATTCCGCGTTGACCTCGGCAAACCGCGTTAGCAATCCGCGAACCGAATGCAACGCCATCGCGGTTCGGTCTTGCGGGACGCTGACTTCGGGAGCGCTGCTCGCTTCGAAAGCGAACAGCGGCAGAGACTCGTCGGCGATTTCTTCGGAATCAACCTCTTGGGATTCGAGTTGCTCTGAATAGAGCGTCGTTAACCACTGCGAGATCGCGCCGCACCATTGCCCCAACGAGCGGTTCGCTCCTTGCAGCGGCGCCATCCATTTTTCAATTCGTTTGGCGACCTGGATCGCCGTGGGATAGTTTTTCTTTGCCTCCTCGGGCAACGGGTTCGCCAGTTGGATAGGAAAGTGGTTGGCGAGTAGTTGGTCCAACTGCGTTAACCAGGACTTGGCCGCCTCGGGATCCTGTTTACAGATCCAATCGTGAACATCTGCATGCCGAACCAGGGTCGCGAGCGATTGCCACGAGCGGGTTTTTAAATAGGACGCGGTTAAATTCAGCAGTCGCCCGATCGCCGTCCGGTCGATGCTCCAGCCCAGGTTTCGGAACGTATCGACACCGCAGCTTCGCATTTCAAATTCGATCGGTCCGACTTGGGATTCGTCAGTGACGCCGATCGTGACTTCGTCGACCGGATATTGTTGTGCGAACTCCGCAATCACTTCGGCAACGGTGGTCGCTTGGTCGGCGATATCGCCGGCCGGAATCAATTGGTCATCTTCGATCGGCAAGCGGTAATCGGCCCACCTGCTCGTTTCGATACAGCCGAGGTCGTCAAATCGCGACGCTTCGTTTTCAGGGGCGGCGACCATCGCGATGATTTCGCCCTGCATCGCTCGCAGCATCGCAATCTGCAGATGACTCAAGTCGCTCGTCCCAATCATCACGATCGTCGAGTCGGTTTTACAGGCGTTGTTGGCCAGCGCAAATCGACGTTCGTGGTGCGGGTCGGCCAATCCCGCCGAGGCAAGTCGTTTTAAATACGATTCAAACAACGTCGCAAGCAGCGTCCATCGTCGCTGGTCGTTTTCGGCTTCGGTTGCGGCAGCCACATCGGCAAACGAAAGTTGGTTCGAGGCCAAATCCTCGTGCAGTCCCCGAATCGTCGCCGCCAACTCCATCCAAGTATCCGCCTCATCGGACGTCGGTAAGGTGGGAACAAGCGGTTTCAGCGTCTCGGGATTGGTCGCTGCAAGGACTTGGGACCAAGCAAGCGTTTGCTCGAAGTCGATCGCCAGTTTGGCGCGGGGCGAATAGAGTTGTTCGGGAAGCCGACCGAGCGTCAGGATTCGGGGCAGACTCAGACGCAAATCGGCATCGGCGGCCGCTTCCTTCAATAGCGTCTCGAAACGATAGGAACTTTGCGAGGTGGGCAGAACGCAGATCAGTCCCGACAGATCAAACTGATTCGCCGACGCAAATTTCGTTTTCAGCGATTCCACAGCACGCGGCAGCAGCGGGGCATCCCAGCCAAGAAATTGGGTCGTGATTTGTGGATTCATAGATTCGGTGACAAAAAAGGTCATGCGATCAGAAAGCTATCCGAAAACCGAGAATGAGCGATCATTGCCGATTCGGTCGTAGCGGAATTCGTCAAGAATTTCGGCCCTGATAGAGCTTGATCGAAAGTCTTGACGACTTCCGCTACCGGTTTTCGGATAGGTTCCAAGTGCGGAAATACAGTAGTGTCGCGATCGGAGTGACACGTCTGGTCACAACGGAGTGATTTTCAGGAAAAAAGTGTTCTTTGCTAGTAAGGCAAAAAAAACGAGCAGTCGTCCCAGGTTGCCCATCTTCCCTGGGGCCGTTCAGAAAGAATGAAAGGACTTGGGAAAATTTACCGTCTGTGCTGAATGTTCTAGCGCCGCAGCGCCGATAACACTTAACAAATGGAGTCCCAGGGAAGCCACTACCGTGCGCATGGAGGCGCACCGCGATGATCATCTGGTCCATCAAATTATTTAGTAACGTTCGCCACGCGATCGCCGGACGCAAATATCCGCACCAGCTTGCTGGGGCGGTTGCGATTGGTGCGTTGTTGGGCATTATTCCGCACGGAAATCTGTTGGCGCTGTTTGTGCTGATCGTTTTGTTGTCGCTAAAGATCAACCACTCGATGGCGGCATTGACCACAATCGGGACGACCTTCGCCGCAACCAAACTCGATCCGTATTCGCATGACGTCGGCAGCTATATTCTGACGCATCCGACGCTCGGTCCCAAGATGGCCAGTTTCTGGAAGCTGCCGCTGGTGCCGTGGACCGATCTGAACAACACTATCGTGTTGGGAAGTTTTGTCATCGGATTGGCCGCCGTGCTGCCCATCTTCCTGATCACCTACCCCGTGTTTCGGTGGTTCAAACCTGGGGACGCCGAGGCCGAACGTGAGCGGATTGACGCCCTTTCGGATGAAGCCCTGGACGCCGAAGAAAACCGCGTCGTGCTTCAGCCCGCAACACCCAGCGCACCGCAAACGCCCCGTCGCGTAGGCGAGGTGGCTGCCGCAGCGACACAGCCGATGGTCGTTCGCATCGATCAATCGCATGTTGTTTCCAAGGCGGATTCCGAAGCCCATGCTTCTGAAAATAACGCAGAAGTGAACGTGGCGTTTGCGGATGAATCCAATGAGCCAAGCGAACACCTGCAGATGCCTCGTATGTCGGTCGAGACGCGAATCGACGTGATCCGCATGAAAGATGCCGACATGGCGAACAGCCCCATTGAAACCACTCCCTCGGCCACTCAGGACGAGGACGAAACCGATCAACAACCGATGGACGAGGCGCTTAATTACTTACTTCGTCAATTGCGCACCTCTAAGCAAAAGGATGCAGCATGATACGCTGGAGTTTTGTACTAACCCGTCTGATCATTGTTGTCGCGATCATCATGTTGTTGCGCTGGGGCTTAGGCCCGGTCGCCAGCTACGTGACGATCAAAGGGTTCGAAAGTGCCACCGGTGCCAAAGTCGAAATCGGCAGCGCCCATGTCGGACTGTTTCCTCCGAGCATCTCGTATTCGGATTTCCGAGTTGCAGATCCTCGTAAGGGCAAACAGATGGAGGACATGTTTCGCGCCGAATCGATCGAGCTTGTGATCGATGGCGACGCGATGCTGCATCGCCGCTGGGTGGTCCGCGATGGCAAGATCACGGGACTGGAAATTGGTGCCGATCGAGATTCGTCGGGACACTATGAAGACGAACAAGAAGAGGCGGCTCCTTCGCCGTCGGATGCCCCTTCGTTTTTGACTCGCATGATTGCTGCGACAACCGATTCGCTTAGCGCCGAAGCAAGTGCGTTGACCGAAAACCTGGAAACCGTTCGCCGAAGTCGTGAGATCCGTGATCGCTGGGAAAGCGAATACGATTCGTTGGTCGTGCGAGCACGTAACTTGGAAAAACAAATTCGCTCTGTGCGTGATGAAGCACGCGGGATCGACAATCCACTACGAGATTGGCCGCAACTGCAGCGGACGCTCGAGCAAGCCAAGCAAGCTCGTAACGAATTGATGGCGGTTCGCCAAGCCATTGACACGTTGCCCGAACAATTGCAATCGGATCTCGCTTCGCTGGACGAAGCGAAGAAGATCGACATGCAGAAAGTCAACCAATTTGTGCCAGGCGATCTTCAGAATGGAGACGACTTTGGCATCGATATGTTGAAGTTTGCCGTGCAAAAACAGATCGATCAAATTCGCGAATACCTCGATGGGGGACGCACGATCGCCAACTACACCGTGGTGGCGCCCGAGAGCGAACGGATTCGTGGAGAAGATTTTGATTTGCTAGGCGATGCACAGCTCTCAGCCTTGCTGGTTCGTCGCTGTGAAGTCGGCGGATTGATGCGTGCCAATGGCAAAATGTATACGCTCAAAGGCATCGTTGAAAATTTGACTCCGACGCCTGAATTGTTGCGAGAACCAACGTTGGTCAAGTTCCAATTGGATGGGCCTGATGTGGTTCGCGTTGAATACGCGGTCGATCGTCGTCGTGGTGCGGATGTCGATTTGTTAACACTGCATTGGCCTCAAATGGAAGCCAAACCGCTGCGTTTGGGCAGCCAACACGAAGCGGGAATCAAAATCAGCGGCGGCCAACGCGAATTGTGGGTCCAACTGCGAAGTGAAGGTGAGAACGTCGAAGGCCGTTTCGTCAGCAAACAGACAGGGCTGCAGATGAAGCTCGCGGTCGATTCCAAATTCGAAAAATCGGCCGCGGTCCAGTCGTTGCAGTCGAGTTTAGATGCGGTCGATCGCATCGAGATC
>TARA_R110002073_G_scaffold231917_3_pt1 | contig 12392 bp, 10 predicted proteins | sample TARA_R110002073 | Tara Oceans TARA_R110002073 (sample SAMEA4397174) | marine metagenome | biome: Polar Biome; feature: [DCM] deep chlorophyll maximum layer (ENVO:01000326); material: water (ENVO:00002006), including particulate matter (ENVO:01000060) such as... | depth 40 m
TATCGGGGTGGCGGGACTGTGTCAAATCACTTCGCTCGGAGTTTTGGGATGGTTGGTCGTCGCGGTGCTGGTGCGATGGGGATGTGCCGATTGGCACGCCACACTGCGTTTGTCGAAATGGGATCTGCCGTTTGCTGCTATCTTTGCAGTGGTGGCGTTGTCGTTGGTGGCAAGTGGTGGGCTTGAAGTTTGGAACGAGCGAAAGATGTGGGCCAGTTTCGCGTCGGCGACTTCGCTAAACCAGGTCCTACACATTTGGCCCTGGACGTACCTCGTCATCGTTCCCTTGTTGGTGTGGACAGCAGGGGTTTTGTGGCAGCGGTTTCGCGGCGTCCGGCAATCCCGCGAGGCCGTGTCGCTAATGTTGGCGTTTGTCGCGATTGTGGTTGTTAGTGCTCTTTGTTTTTGGGGCGTAGCCTATTTCGAGTTTGCCGCGCTTTGGCATCGACGCTATTTGGTTGCATCGCTACCGCTGCTGGCATGGTTTTTTGGTGCCGCGATTGCCGAGGCATCGAAAGCGTTTTCTATTGAACGCAATACCGCCGTTCAATCGGTCACAGCTGGGACACTGATGGTGCTGCTCCTTGGTTTGTTGATGCAGTCGCAGGGGACGGCCGCGCGGTTAAGTCGAGGTGAGTGGCTCGTGCGTCGCGGTGAAAATTGGCGAGACGCAATGGCTCATGTCAATGATGTCGCGTCCAGCGGAGCGATCGTGTTTCTTGATCCTGGCTTGATCGAGCAGAGCATGCTCCGCGAGCCGCATCAGCGTTTCGAGCATGGCGAATACCTGCGATACGTTGTCGATGGCCCGTACCCAATTCGCGACGATTTGGTGGTTGAGATCGTCAGTAATCAGCCGCTGCACGGTATTTTAGCGATTGCCCCCGAAGTGGTGCTCTCGCGACGGCCCGCTCGAAAGTTGCAAAAACAGCTCGGGGCCGCATTCCAGGTCCACTCATTCGGAGGTGTTTCCGTCGCCATCGCAGAGCCGTAGGCCGGATCAAGGACGCAACCGCACGCCGGAGCGTCGCAAACGGCAGCCCTTTTGCATCCGCGTCGGCTGACGATGCACGTTTCAATCGCATCCGCCGATCCGGCATCCACACGTCATTTGTGTCCAGGTCAGCCTTGGTAAGCCAACGATAGGCTATGTCTAGAAGCGTTTCCTGTTGCTGTCGTCGCACGTCAAAAGGGCGTTATCCATCCGCGTGGTCGGAAAAGAAAGACTGCCGCGCGGCGGGCTATAGTGACATCGTTTCCCGCAGATGCAACGTGTAGTTGCCGCGTGTTGGTGGCGCACTCCGTTGACTGCTTTTGTTGATTCCTCCCCCGTAGGATTCCGCTTAGTCCGAACCTGCCTTTTCTCGCTCCGGCAACGCTGACGTTTCCAGGCAATTGGAGATTATGGATTCCAGCAATTCGCGGATCGCTGGGAACTCAATGTTCGACTTGTCATCGATATCGAGAAAATACGACCAGCCCCCTGAGGGTCGCAAGTATGCCCAAATCACTGGAGTTCCTGTGCTTGTCCGAGCGATTGGAATTGCCGTAGAGGTCAATTTTGCAGTTCCAGATAAAGCGACGGGCAAGTCGACTTTGGAACTGGGGAATCTGAGTGGCTTGCTTAAACCGACTGAGACACCACTTTCAAAGAATATTTGGGTAGTACGCTGCCCTTTGCGAGAACCAGCGTATCCAAAACAAATTACGCCCAGGTCAATCGATTTGGTCTGGTCAATCTTTTGGGGCCGGTGTTGGTCGATAGCGGATACCTTCTTCAGTCCGTTGCCAATTCCAATAATCGTTCGAGGACTATTTACGAACTTATTTATTGCGGCGGCCTGATCCGGCCCGACAGTACCAACATCCAAATCGAATATCAGCAGAACAACATTTGGACTTTCCAAAAAGGAAGGATCAAACCGATAATCTTCGATTCCGTTAGGGTCTCGCCACTCTTTAATTATGTTGCAAACCATTGAAATCGCCTCATAGTTATACCCATACGAAACTTGAAGCAATTTATCTATTGAACGTACTTGCGAGCTTTCTGCACTGCTTATCACCACAATTTCCGGTGTCTCAGCGTTGCAAGGTGCAATCGTTGTAAGGATCAACAATGCCGCGGCGGTTCCAACTAGTGAAGAATGAATTCGAAAAATCATTGCCATGGAGGTGTACCTGAACGCAGAGGGACGAGGTGTTCGTTAGACGTGCTTAGCTGATCATAAACCGTTCCGATTCTTCATGCTGCGTTCACATGCCCTTCAATATGTTTTTTGGCAATGGTCGAACTCGTGGACGCATCGTTGATTCCAGATTGAGTCGCCTGGCAATCGATTCGATCTAGCCTTCGTAGCCCAACGGTGCACCGCGATTCGCACAGATTCGAATCGTTTTCGGCTCGCTTTCTGACAATGGTTCATTGGCACGAGAGACCCAGTTTGGAAACCGTGGAGGCAACAATTGCAAACAATGAAGGAGGTTTGCCCCTCTGGTTGAATGATGCAATTGCGGGCCCCATGTTTACGAATGCCTCCACTAGCGTTGCCTACGGGGTTGTCGAGACTTGCGAGAAGCATCCGTTCCTGCATTTTCTAACCTCCCATTTTCTAACCTTCTTCGTCCACAGTCCGCCAGTCATGGGCAGACGCACGCTGCCTCTCTGACGCGGCACTGTCACTCCGATCGAGAACGCAATCGAGATGACACCTATCAGTGAAAAAAGAAGAAGCAAGGTTAGAAAATGGAAAGTTAGAAGATGTGATCGCGAAAATCAATCAAGCCGCTTTCCGCTTCGCCTTGCCTCGATGGGGCAATTATCGGCACAACTTCACGCGGGCAACCAATTCCACAGATTCCAAAGTTTGACCGCGCCTTTTTCAGTCTTGCAACACATTTAGGAAAGTTGCTGTGTCCCAATTGACTAAAAAGAGGTTTGACCCCTTTGGATTCTCCATCGTTGTCTGTTGCAGCACCGCAGTTATAGCTCGACGGTTGCAATAACACCGATTCGTCAATTCCTTGTAACCCTTATTATTGCGGTGTGAGCCGCCAGCTTTATCTAATCAGTTAGGCAGGAGTCTTTCAATAGATTGGCCGATTTACCCAACGCTGAAGAAGCAAAGGGAGCAAACCGTTTTTTTGTGTTTTTGGGCAATGGTCGAACTCGTGGACAACCTCTTGGCCGCATCGTTGATTCCAGATTGAGTCGCCTGGCAATCGATTCGACCCAGCCTTCATCACCCAACGGTGCACCGCGATTCGCACAGATTCGGCTCGCTTTCAACTCGCTTTCTGACAATGGCTCATTGACACGCGAGTGTCGAAATTTGCGGGTCGCATCCGAGCTTTGATTTTCTAACCTCCCATTTTCTAACCTTCTTCGTCCACAGTCCGCCAGTCATGGGCAAACGCACACTGCCTCTCTGACGCGGCACTGTCACTCCGATCGAGTCCGCAATCGAGGTGACACATATCAGTGAAAAAGAAGAAGCAAGGTTAGAAAATGGAAGGTTAGAAAATGTGATCGCGAAAACCAAACAAGCCGCTTTCCGCTTCGCCTTGCCTCGATGGGGCAATTATCGGCATAGCCTCACGAGGTCCACCGATTCCAAATTTTGACCACGCCTTTTACAGTCTCGCGACACATTTGGGAAAGGTGCTGTGCCCCAGTTGACTAAAAAGAGGTTTGACCCATTTGATCGCTTCCATTTGATTCTCCGCAGGTGCATCCGGCTGTGCACTCATCAAAGAGGTTTGACCCATTTGATTCTCTGACCCATTTGATTCTCATTTGATTTCCTCAGCATAGTTTACAAGCTCTTTCAAGGATCCGGAAAAGTCTTCACCAAACTTTTGTCGATACCGTTCACTCTCAATCAACGTGTCGCAAGTAATTTTATATTGTGATCCTATGATGACTCTGACATGATCGTCGGTTTGAGGGCTAAACCGCCGGCCTTTGATTTGAATGTCCCAGAACCCACCTAGCCTACTTGGCTTCTCAGCGATAAGCCAATCTGGATTTGCAGGCATGCTTTGCCCTGGAGAAGCGAAAGAGTCTGGGGAACTGAGAACCACAAGTAATCGAGGCGTTGATTCGCGTTTGCTGCAGAACATCCAAAGATATAGCGTTTGCTGTTCCCCTGGGATGTTTTCCTCCATTCGGATTACAGAATCTAAATTTCCTCCTTTGCGGTAATAGTCGACGAACATAAAACAGAATCCGCAGAAAGCGACAAAGCAAAGCAAGTGCAACAAACCAAAGCGAAGCATTCCGAATTGAAGAAACGATCGTCTGCTAATCTTCACTTTCACACCCATCTTCACAGCGGCAACACTTTCGTTTGAAGACTGCGTAGTCCCTGACGCCGGTGTACAGCTTAAAGGTCCTTAACTATGGAATACTTGTTCCACATACTCTCTGACGCGTTTCGTTGTAAATCGGGCGGCCATTGTAAAAATCTGCTTGGCGGTCGTTGTAAAGCTCGGCATATTGTGTGAGAGGTACGATTCTGATTTGATGGCAAGGAATTCTAGGTTCATTCGTGCCCGTCGTTGAAGAAGTAGAGCTGTCACTTGAGTAGTTCCATCCACCGCTGATAGAGAATGAACGGTTGTCGTCATCGCTACCACCTCCTTGGAGGCCCACGCTCCAAGTGGTGGGCCAACTTAGCGTGATCGTCACATCTAGCTTTGCGGGATAACCACACTTGCCTTGCGAAATATCCGCGTCCCTCACTTTTTCCCAATTATATACAACTCGACTTCTACGGCGAACGTGCGCGAGTACTCCAGCAGCAGGCTGCCAGTCTGACCATTCAGTAATGTGTGCTGCATCTTCTTCAGGTATCGACACGATCTCCCACCTGTTGCCACATTCGTTTACTGTCGTAGGTGCATAAGAAGTTCCCTCGTCAATAGGAATGACGGCCTGAAGCCCAAGCGGATCTACACCAACGACAACAAAGTACGAGCGGTATAGATTCCGCCCATCGACATATCCGATAGGATCTCTGGAGCAAGATTGGATCGGGGGCGGTCGTAAATGCACTCGCAGTCATCGTAGGTGTAGGCGGGCTATGCGTCGCGGTCGCGGAGACGCTGTTGCAATGCATTAAGCTGGGTCGTAAGTGCATCCAAGTGAAGTTCCGCCAGTTCTGCTGTCGTCATCGGTGTATCTCCAAGCAGTTCTTGCGGCGTCTGAATCCGCCCTACGATAATGCCCTCCTCTCGTCCTTCTTCTCTGGCACCGGAGATTGCCCACTCGTAGTCTCGCTGGGCTTTTTCGCGTTGGTCGTACATCTGTTTGTCCTCTGTCTTCGCGGAAATGATTTCCATCGTTGAAATCGCGGTTTCGAACTCGATCCCAGGAAACAATTTCCTGAGTGTTTCCGCGTCGTAGTCTTGAGCGAAAAGCAAAAGAAACGCCCATTGCTGTAGTTTACTCGCATGGGCGATCGTCTGCGCGTCCAATTCGTACTTCGTCAATTCTACCGTGTGCACTTCGATCGCGTCGGTTATCTCTCGGCCGCTTCACGATCGAGCATCTGGAAACGATGGTGGGCTTGGTCGGTTTCAGCGAAAAGAATCCGATTGAGCAAACAAATGGAAATCGACGGGGCGGCCAACGCATAGTTACTGCCCGGATAAAGCTGGTCGACGTACATGCTGCAGGCGTAATACACCAATCGCTCAATCAGCCCGGCGTAGACCGAAATCTGCATCTCCACATTGAGCCATCGTCCGGCGGAGTCGCGGCACCGCACATCAAGCACGATCAGCTTGCTCTCGGAAAACTCCTGGTAGCTAAACGGATTCAAAATCTCGACCGCAACGACCGGGTGTTCAAAATCGAGGATCGCGTTAAGCAATCCGATCAGCGAAGCCGAGTTTTGGGGCGATCCAAAGATCTTTTTAAATGCGAAGTCAACCGTCGGCCGAATTCCCAGCGGCATGGCATTCATCCAAACTGGATTATCAAAAACTTCAGAACCATGCCTCAATCGTAACGGAGCCGAACTGATTGTGCGAACACGACATGGTCGGCTCGATTGCGAGCCTCATTTTTAAGAATGCCTCCACCAGCGTTGCGCACGGGAATGTCAATATTTGCTGGACGCGTCCGCTTCTGCATTTTCTAACCGCCCATTTTCTAACCTTTTTGTCGTGGGAGCCTGAAGGTTGTCGGTTGGATTCGACGTTGATTTGCGGTAAGACGGTTTGTCGGTCTACACGTGTTGTCGCGGCGGTATAATAAGTTCATGTGTCAAAAAACTCTCAATATCGTTTTTGTGTTTCTGGCGTGCGTCGTTGCCGCTGCGGCCAACGCAGACGATACAAATGCGGTCGCACGCGGCTACCGTTTGCTGACCGAAACGCCGCTTTTGCCGAGCGATTTCCATCAGCGGGTGGTCGACGACGTGTGGCAGAGTTGGCCTGAACCGCTGCGGAGCAAGGCGGAAAAAGCGACTCCCGAGCAGCGGCGAAAAATGACGTTTTCGCGTTATGGCCTGACCACGCGACCAGGCGATGATTCCGGCAAACCGCTGCAGTACGTCGTCGGCGACGATGGCCAGTGGACGATGAATTGTTTTTCATGTCACGGCGGTAGTGTCTACGGCAAACCGACGCCGGGAGCCCCTAATAACCGGTTCGCGCTGCAAACGATGACTGAGGAAGTTCGGCGAACCAAATTTCGCATCGGCGAACCGATGTCGCGGATGGATTTAGGGTCGCTGTTTATTCCGCTGGGGACCACTCATGGGACGACCAACGCGGTGGTCTTTGGGATGGGGCTGATGCACCAACGAGACGAACAGCTCAACGTGGTGAACCGTCCTCCGGTGCCGTTGATGCATCATGACATGGACGCGCCGCCATGGTGGCATTTCTACAAGCGTCCGTACATCTACATCGATGGCTTTGCTCAAAAAGGGCATCGTGGTTTGATGCAGTTCATGCTTGTGCCTGAGAACGGACCTGAGTTTTTTCGTGAGCACGAAGAAGACTTTCGTGATGTCTACGCCTACATGTCATCGCTGCGTCCGCCCAAATACGACGGAGCGATCGATGACGAGCTTGTTTCGGTTGGTAAAGGTGTGTTTGATCGCAATTGTGCCGAATGTCATGGCACGTACGGCGATGATTCCGAGTACCCCAATCGCCGGATTCCACTGGATGAAATTGGCACCGACCCAGTCCGTGCCGAAGCGTTGACTGAAGCGGGACGGGCCAAATATGCACGGAGTTGGTTTGCTCATGCGGGCGAAGACGACCCGCAGCAGACGATTGTCGAATTGGACGGATACGTCGCACCGCCGCTGGACGGTGTTTGGGCGAGTGCTCCGTATTTTCATAACGGCAGTGTGCCAACATTGTGGCACGTTTTGCACCCGAGCGAGCGGCCTACGGTGTGGCGACCGGTGAGCGAAGCGATGGACGAGCAGCGACTGGGATTGACGATCGAGTTGGCCGAGAAGATGCCTGTCACGGAACCCGACGTCGCGATTCGTCGCAGTTATTTCGATACCCGTCGCTTTGGCAAAAGCAATTCCGGACACACTTATCCCGACGAACTCAGTGAAGCGGAAAAGACCGCCGTGCTTGAGTATCTAAAGACGCTGTAGAGCAAAGTGGGGTAGGCTTCCCTGCCTGTCGTCAGCTTAGTCATTAGCGTTGGGAAGTTCGGAACAATAAATAGCGGGAGGTAGTGGACGAGGCTACGGATCCTGCAGCTTCACTGAGCCAAAAAGGACTCGTTGCCTCGTCCACTACGGAAGACGCCGCCAGTCATTCTTGCGATGTCCTTAGATGCTGTTTATCAGCGTGGGGTTTATTGGCTCTTCTTTGGCAGGTAGTTCTGAGCCACGCTGCGAAAATCGCCGAGTTGCTCGTCGATCCACGCTTGGTCGCGATTCAGCTCCGTCGCCATCAGTTGTGCCACCTCGTACGCGATGTCCAGCGCCGCTTGAGCGTTTAGGAACAACGAGCGTGTTCGTCGAGCCAGCACGTCTTCGATCGTACGTGCCATTTCATGACGAACCGCCCACACCACATCCGAGCCACGGATCGTCAGCGAAGTGTGCAGCAGTTTGCCAAGATCGGGGGATTCGTTTTCCAGTTTTACGATCGATTCCAGGTCTGATCCGTAATAGGAACGCGAATCCGAGCCGACACTGGATGATTCGATAAAACCATGCAGGTGCATCGATTGGGTGATGCACGGTTTCGCCGAAAGGTATTTCTCGCGAACGACGCGGTCGACACAGTCTTCGGCCATCTTTCGCACGGTCGTCCATTTGCCACCGGTGATGGTCACCAGTCCTGAGGTCGAGACGCGGATCGTGTGATCGCGTGAAAGCGAGGCGGTTCGCGCCGACTTGTCGCCTTTGACCAGCGGCCGGATGCCGACAAAGACGCTGAGGATATCGTCATGCGTCGGAGCGTCGGCCAAGTATTCGGCAGTGGTGTCGAGCAAGAATTGGATTTCTTCGGCTTTGGCCGTCGGTTCCAACGTCGGCGTTTCGATCGGGGTATCGGTCGTTCCGATCACGGCGTGATCATGCCACGGGATGATGAAAATCACGCGTCCATCAGACGTCTTAGGAACGATCATCGCCGTGTCGCCGGGAAAGAAGTGACGCGGCAAGACGATGTGGACGCCTTGGCTAGTGGACAACATCTTTTCGTCAGCGGCGTCGTCCAGTGCTCGGACGCTATCGCAAAAAGGGCCAGCCGCGTTGACGATGCACTTGGCCCGGATCGTCCACTGTTCGCCGGATTCATGGTCCTTGGCGATGACACCGTCGAGGTCCCCCAATGAATCTTTGGTCAAGGCGTCAACGGAGGCGTAATTGATCAGGCAGGCACCATGGTCGGTCGCCGTGGTCGCCATGTTGATCAGCAGCCGTGTATCATCGAATTGGCCATCGTGATAAATCACGCCCCCTTTGGACGCGGTGGACTTGAGTACGGGAATATGGGTCAGCGTTTCTTTGTTGGAAACGCCATGCGAGCGGCCAAAATTGTTGCCGGCGGCCAGGAAGTCATAGACTTTTAGTCCGACACCATAAAAGAAACGCTCCCAGCGATTTTTGCAGGGGATCAAGAACGGCATGTCATGGACAAGGTGCGGTGCGTTAGCTCGTAGCAAGCTTCGTTCGCGTAGCGCGTCCCGGACGAGCGTAATGTTCCCTTGTTCGAGATACCGCACTCCACCATGAACGAGTTTTGTACTGCGGCTGGACGTGCCTTTGCCAAAGTCGGCTTGTTCAAGCAGTAGGACGTCTAGCCCACGTGAAGCAGCGTCCATGGCGATCCCGACTCCGGTCGCACCGCCGCCGATGATCAGGATATCCCATGGCGATTGACGCTGATGTAAGCGTTTGATCGCGTTGTCGCGATTCATGCCTGCGGGGGCGGTGCCCGGCGGAGTGTTGCCATGAAAGTTCATCAGTGTTGCTCCCAAGATCGGGCGCGGCCGAGTGCGTCGGCCCAGCGTCCGCGTCGAGTTTTCGCTTCCTCTGGGGGCATCGATGGCGTAAAGACTCGCTCGGTTTGCCAGACGTCCTCGATGTCGTCGAGGTCCTTCCAAAATCCGCTGGCCAGTCCCGCCAAGTAAGCGGCTCCGAGTGCGGTGGTTTCGAGCACTTTGGGACGGACGACGGGGATTTGCATGATATCGGCTTGGAACTGCATTAGCAGATTGTTGGCCGCCGCGCCACCGTCGACACGAAGTTCTGCGATCTTGGTCCCCGCGTCCTGTTGCATTGCGTCCAGTACATCGGCGACTTGGAAGGCAATTCCTTCTAACGCGGCCCTCGCGATATGGGCTCGCGTGGTTCCCCGCGTCAGCCCCACGATGGTTCCGCGAGCGTACGCGTCCCAGTGGGGAGCACCGAGGCCTGCGAACGCAGGCACTAAATAAACGCCGTCTGAATCGGTTACGCTTGCTGCCAGCGGTTCAATTTCCGAAGAGGATTCGATGATCCCCAGTCCATCCCGCAACCACTGGACGATCGCACCGGCAATGAAAATGCTGCCCTCCAGTGCGTACTGACGATGCTCTCCGGCAGTGCACGCGACGGTGGTGAGCAACTTACATTTGGACGCCCACGGTTTTTCACCGATGTTCATCAGCATGAAACAGCCGGTGCCGTAGGTGTTCTTCGCCATCCCGACTTGAGTGCAGTTTTGTCCAAACAGGGCTGACTGCTGATCGCCCGCAGCACCGCCAAGCGGGATCGCACCGCCAAACAGTTCGGGGTCGGTTTCGCCATACAGATGACTCGACGGCAGCACCTCAGGGAGAACGCTGTGGGGAATCTTTAGTAATTCCAAAAGCTCGTCGTCCCAGGTGTGCGTGTTGATGTCAAACAGCATCGTTCGCGATGCATTGCTGACATCGGTCGCGTGCACGCGGCCGCCGGTTAGTTTCCAGAACAGCCAGCTGTCGATCGTACCAAACGCCAATTCACCTCGCTCGGCACGCTCTCGAGCTCCATCGACATTGTCCAGCAACCAGCGCAACTTGGTCGCGCAAAAATAGGCATCGATTAGCAGGCCGGTTTTTTGGGCGATCATTTCGAGGTGTCCCGCTTCGCGTAGCGAGTCACAGAATTCGGCGGTCCGTCGGTCTTGCCAAACGATCGCGTTGTGAATCGGCTCGCCGGTCGCCCGGTCCCACAGCAGCGTTGTTTCGCGTTGATTGGTAATGCCGATCGCCGCAATTTCGCGGGGGTCTAGCTTGCACTGCTGAATCACCTCGCGTCCCACCGCGAGTTGCGATTCCCAGATCTCGTTCGCATCATGTTCAACCCAACCCGATTGTGGGTAATGCTGAGTGAACTCGCGCTGTGCAGTGCCAAGGATCGTGCCGGAGTGATCAAAGGCGATCGCACGCGAGCTGGTAGTGCCTTGATCGAAAGCTAGAACCGTTTTCATGAGCAGGCGTCCTTTAGGGGGGCGCAAAGCAAAGTGTGAGGGGAGGTGGGGCGGGCAGAGTTTAATCGTAACGGTTTTCTAGAAGTCAGGTGGACGCGGCTTACCGCATCGCCCGAAAAACTTAATGAAAAACCGAAACGCACCCGAGGAGTGCCACATCAGGGTGGCTCGCGGCAGAGGCAGCGTCGGCAGCGTCTGAATTAGAGCTGTCTTTGAAGGAGCAAGACGCAGCGTTGGGTGGTCACGAAGTGTCTCTGCACTAACGTAGCCTAGGCTTCCAGCCTGGGTTGGATGTGGTCCCCAGGCTGGAAGCCTAGGCTACGTTTTGCAGCGAGTAAAACGTTTGGATTAGTCCGGACGGCTTGACCGCACCGCTAAAGTGATTGACTACGAATACAGCTGGATCGCCTTGATGATGTCGTCCAGTTCGTTTGGCACGGCGACCGCTCGGTTCGCATGGCTCGCCTTGGTTACACCGCGGCTACCTAGTGTTTTATTGAACACCTCTTGGTCGGTGGTGTGGTAGGCGACCGTCGCGGTGGGGTCTTTCAATTCGTGGCCGGTCAAGATGCACACGACGCGGTCGCTAGGTGCGATCACACCTTCGCGGCGGAGCAATTTGGCGCCGGCGACGCTTGCCGCGGATGCAGGTTCGCAACCGAATCCACCTGCACCGACCTTGGCTTTCGCGTCGAGGATCTCTTGATCGCTGACCTGACGAACGACACCGTCCATCGTGTCCAATGCACGCAAGCACTTTTTCAGGTTCACAGGGCGATTGATTTCGATTGCACTGGCGATCGTATCGGCTTTTTTGCCCTCGCGGTCCATCAAGTCGTTGTACTCGCGAATCGGATCCATGTTCACATGTCCACCGTTCCAGCGGACGCCGCGACGTTCCACCAATTCGTACAGCGTGTCTGCACCCGAGGCGTTGATCACGGCCAAACGTGGCATGCGGTCGATCAGGCCGAGGGCCTTTAGTTCACTAAACGCCTTGCCAAACGCGCTGCTGTTGCCGAGGTTACCGCCGGGGACGACGATCCAATCGGGCACTTCCCAGCGAAGCGCTTCGAGGATCCGGAACATGATCGTTTTTTGACCTTCCAAGCGGAAGGGATTCACGCTGTTAACCAGGTAGATGCCCAGTTCTTGCGAGACTTGTTTAACGCGGATCATCGCGTCATCAAAGTCGCCCGCGATTTGGACCGTCAGGGCTCCGTAATCGAGGGCTTGGCTGAGTTTGCCGTACGAAATTTTGCCGCTGCCGATAAAGATGACCGCTCGCATTAAGCGTGTGGCGCTGCAGTAAAGGGCAAGCGATGCACTGGTATTCCCGGTGCTCGCACACGCCGCCCGCTTGGCTCCCATCATTGCGGCATGGGTCACTGCGGCGCACATGCCGTTGTCTTTGAAGCTGCCCGACGGGTTCATCCCCTCGTATT